>Ga0102832_1001288_pt1 | contig 20790 bp, 23 predicted proteins | sample EBPBio282013_DNA_FD_88942 | JGI IMG/M metagenome (GOLD analysis project Ga0102832, IMG submission 88942) | Wastewater treatment Type I Accumulibacter community from EBPR Bioreactor in Madison, WI, USA - Reactor 2_5/28/2013_ DNA (Illumina Assembly) | ecosystem: Engineered > Bioreactor > EBPR >...
TGCCGTCATAGTGGCGCAGCACCGGCACGCGGCTTTCCTGCGTCACGCGGTCGATCAGCGAACGTCCGCCGCGCGGCACGATCAGGTCGAGCCAGTCCATGGCGCGCAGCATCTCGCCGACGGCGGCGCGGTCGGTGGTCGGCACCAGCGCGACGCAATCCTCGGGCAGGCCGGCCTCACCGAGTGCGCGGCGCAGCAGCTCGACGATGGTGCGCGAGGAGTGAAAGCTGTCGGAGCCGCCGCGCAACACCACGACGTTGCCCGACTTGATGCAGAGCGCACCGGCGTCGGCGGTGACGTTGGGGCGGGCCTCGTAGATCACGCCGATGATGCCGATGGGGACGCGCACGCGGCTCAGCGCAAGCCCGTTGGGCCGCCGCCATTCCTCGATGACGGCGCCGACCGGATCGGGCAGGGCCGCGATGTCGTCGAGTCCCTTTGCCATCGCCTCGACGCGCGCATCGTTCAGCAGCAACCGGTCCTGTAGCGCGCTGGTCATGCCGGCGGCTTTCGCCGCTTCGATGTCGCGCGCGTTGGCGGCCAGGATCGCCGGCTTCTCGCCGCGGATCAGATGTGCGGCGTAGGTGAGCGCCTTATTCTTCGCGTCGGTCGGGGCATTGCGCAGCGCGGCGGCGGCTTCCTTCGCGCGGCGGCCGAGTTCGGCCACGATGGCTGCGGCGTCTTCCGTCGCGGGCTTGGTCTGGACGTTCATGGGACGCTCCGTCTCTTCACTCGACCACGAGGTCGTCGCGGTGGACGATCTCGTCGCGGCCGCGGAAACCCAGCAGGCGTTCGATCTCGGCGCTCTTGCGACCGGCGATGCGACGCGCATCGTCGGCGGCGTAGGCGACCAGTCCGCGTGCCAGCACGCGCCCGCCATGATCCTTGACGTCGACCACGTCGCCACGGCGGAACTCGCCCGCGACCGAGGTGACGCCCGCCGGCAGCAGGCTCTTGCCGGTCGAGAGCGCGCGCACCGCGCCGTCGTCGACGACCAGCGTGCCGTTGGTCTTGAGCGAGCCCTTGATCCACTTCTTGCGCGCCGACAGAGGCGAGGCCTCGGGCAGGAACCAGCTGCAGCGCGCCGTGCCGTCGATCAGTGCGCCCAGCGCGCCGACGCCACGCCCGTCGGCAATGGCCATGCGGCAGCCCGCGGCCATGGCGATGCGCCCGGCCATCAGCTTGGTCACCATGCCGCCGTTCGACATCTCCGACGCGGCGACTCCCGCCATCGCCTCGATCTCGGGCGTGATCTCGCGGATCTCGGGGATGAACGTCGCAGAAGCATCGCTGCGCGGGTCGCCGGTGTAGAGTCCGTCGATGTCCGACAGCAGCACCAGCGTGTCGGCCGAGATCATCTCGGCGACGCGCGCGCCCAGCCGGTCGTTGTCGCCGAAGCGAATCTCGTCGGTCGCCACGGTGTCGTTCTCGTTGATCACCGGCACCGCCTTCAGCGCCAGCAGCGTGCCCATGGTCTGGCGCGCGTTGAGGTAGCGCCGGCGCTCCTCCGAATCGTCGAGCGTCAGCAGGACCTGCGCCACCGTGATGCCATGGCGCGCCAGCGCCTCCTGGTAGGCATGCGCCAGCTGGATCTGTCCCGTGGCGGCGGCGGCCTGGCTCTCCTCGAGCTTGAGCGGGCCCGGCGGCAGCCGGAAATGCGTGCGGCCGAGCCGGATCGCGCCCGACGAGACCAGCACGACCTCGCAGCCCGCCTCGTGCAGGCGCGCCACGTCGTCGGTCAGGCTCTCCAGCCAGTCGCGGCGGATCTCGCCCTTCGCCTCGTCGACGAGGATCGACGAGCCGATCTTGATGACCAGCCGCCGGGCTTCCTCGAGGATGGTCACGCCGCGTCCCAATCGCTCTTGGGCGCCCGCCGGGGCGCACGCTCGAGGTCCGGGTCGCGCTGCCTGTCGACCAGCTTCATCAGCTCGTGCAGCAGCGGCTGCACGCCGGCGCCCGACACGCCCGACAGGATGTGCACGGTCTTGCGGCTGGCCTTGGCCAGCTTGGCGCGCTTGGCCTCGATGTCCTCCGGCGTCATGGCGTCGGTCTTGTTGAGCGCCACCAGCTCCTTCTTGCGGGCGAGCGCGCCGCCGTAGGCCTTCAGCTCGGCGCGCACCGTCTTGTAGGCATCGACCACGTCGTCCTGCGTGCCGTCGACCAGGTGCAGGAGCGCGCGGCAGCGTTCGACGTGGCCGAGGAAGCGGGTGCCCAGCCCGGCGCCCTCGCTGGCGCCCTCGATCAGGCCGGGGATGTCGGCCATCACGAACTCGCGGTCGCCGACCTTCACGACGCCGAGGCCGGGGTGAAGGGTGGTGAAGGGATAGTCGGCGATCTTGGGCCGCGCGTTCGAGGTCGCGGCGAGGAAGGTCGACTTGCCGGCGTTGGGCAGGCCGACCAGGCCGACATCGGCGATCAGCTTGAGGCGCAGCCAGATCCAGCGCTCCTCGCCCGGCCAGCCCTTGTCGGCGCGGCGCGGGGCGCGGTTGGTCGAGCTCTTGTAGTGCAGGTTGCCGTAGCCGCCGTCGCCGCCGTGCAGCAGCACGATGCGCTGGCCGATCTCGGTCAGGTCGGCCAGCAGCGTCTCGTTGTCCTCGGCGAACACCTGGGTGCCGCGCGGCAGGCGCAGCACGATGTCCTTGCCGCGCGCGCCGGTGCGCTGGCTGCCCATGCCGTGGTGGCCGGTCTCGGCCTTGAAGTGCTGGGCGTAGCGGTAGTCGATCAGGGTGTTCAGCCCGTCGACGCATTCCAGCACGACGTCGCCGCCGCGGCCGCCGTCACCGCCGTCCGGCCCGCCGAACTCGATGAACTTCTCCCGCCGGAAGCCGACGCAGCCCGCGCCGCCGTTGCCGGAGCGGACGAAGATCTTGGCCTGGTCGAGGAACTTCATGGGCGTGGGTCCAAAACGAAAAGGGGGAACGGCGAGCCGATCCCCCTCGTGCAATCCGATTGTCGGGAACGGCTATTCGGCGGCGAGCGCCGGCGCCGGTCGCACGTTGACCTCGACCTTGCCGCCCGCGCGGGTGCGGAAGGCGACGACGCCGTCGGCGGTGGCGAACAGGGTGTGGTCGCGGCCGACGCCGACGTTCTCGCCGGCTTCCATCTTGGTGCCGCGCTGGCGGACCAGGATGTTGCCCGAGACGACCTTCTGGCCGCCGAAGCGCTTCACGCCCAGCCGCTTGCTCTCGGAATCGCGGCCGTTACGAGACGAACCGCCTGCCTTTTTGTGTGCCATGACTGCTTACTCCGGTCGCGCGATGATCAGGCGACGATCTGTTCGATCTTGACCACCGTCAGGTCCTGGCGGTGACCGTTCTTGCGGCGCGAGTTCTGGCGGCGCCGCTTCTTGAAGACGATCAGGTGCGGGCCGCGGGCCTGCTTGACGATCGAGCCGACGACCTTGGCGCCGGCCACGGTCGGCGCGCCGACCTTGTCGCCGACCATCAGCACGTCGGTGAACTCGACCTTCGAGCCGGCCTCGCCCTCGAGACGCTCGATCGTGAGCGTGTCGTCGGCCGAGACCGAGTACTGCTTTCCACCCGTGCGGATTACGGCGATCATGATGACACCCGACTAGGCCCCCGGAACCCGGGTCCGACCACCATCCCTAGGGGGAACTGGCGGGCCGGGGCCCCAGATGCCGAAAGGCATGAAACAGCACGGCGGGCCTGAGCGACCCGCCGAAGAAGCGCGGAATATACGCAGGAAAGCCTAGGAGTCAACGCCGGAAACCCCGGGAATTCGGGCCCCGGGACTCCCCCGGGCCGGCCGGGCGGCCGGCCGAAGGGAACGGTTGCCCCCGGGAAATCACCCCCCTATAAGCGGGGCCCCGGAGAGGTGCCAGAGTGGTCGATCGGGACGGTCTCGAAAACCGTTGTGCGTGCAAGCGTACCGTGGGTTCGAATCCCACCCTCTCCGCCAGCGATCCCAGCGCAGACCGTCTCTCCATCTCATAGACGGCCACGAAAAGCCCAATAACGGCGGGCTTTTCCGAAAACACCTGGTGACTTGCCTCGGCACCAAATGGGCCGAATCGCTCTCTCTCCTGCCGTTTCTCTCCAAAGCTGATGACTGCGGGGGTTAGTACGCTTCTAGTAAGCCGCTGATCTTGCAGGGAAATTCGGAGCGAAGTTCTGCGGGTTTTGAGGGTTCGAGTGGGCGGAGATACGCGCCCCAATCGAAGCGTCGCAAAGTTTTTGGCATGACAAAGGCGGCCGTATGTAAAAACTGGCCCTGCGGGCTCCTTGATGCTTTGGTGTTGTTCTGCAACAGGAGACCTGCGCATGAAGTTTCGTGTCGCGATCTTTGCCTCAGCGCTTGGAATTCTATCATCGTGCGGTCCAATGTCGTCGGGACGCGTTCAGGACCTGAACGTCAAGGATTGGATCGGCCACAGCGCCCAGCACCTGGAACAGTCATGGGGGGCTCCGAACCATACGGACCCGATGCCCGATGGGGGACGAACCCTAGCTTACGTGATCGTGAATCAGGCCGTCACCGGACCGAAGTCGCAGATCATGTTCCGCGCCCAGAAGTGCGTTATCAATTTCACCGTCGCAGCTAACGGCATCATCGATGACGCCAACGCCACCGGCTCGAACTGCCGGATCGGTCCGCACGGGGACATGCACCCGCCGACCAGCAAGACCTAGTGGTGCTTGTACCAACCGACGCCACGAATATCGTTCCAGGCGTTTGTCTGGTGGCATAGGTAGCACTGCTCGACCCGTGCATGCTCCTGTCGGGCAACGAGCTTCGAGACCATGTGAAAATGGCCCATGTAGTGGCTCGGCGGCGCCTCGTGACATTGGGCGCATTCCGTCGAGGCCGGCGAGGGGTGCTTGAAGCCGGCCACCTTCCATGTGGTATCGAAATGACAGGTCGCACACTCTCGCCCGAACAGGTCACGGTGCGGGCTGCGGTTGCCGTGGCAGGCGAAGCAATCGAGCTCGTTTCTGCGGCTTGCCTCCGCGCCAGGGTGCGCCAGCCAGTGGACAGTGGAAAGCCCTCGCTTCGACCGAGCGATGTCGACGAGAGCTTGATGGTCCATGCGCGTCGGCCGCACCTCGCCCTGGTGCTCGATGTGACAGGCGGAGCAGGTCTGGATGTCGGCGTGAAAGGACGTCGACTCGCGGGCCAGGATCGTCGCGTTGGTAGCGTGACAGGCAATGCAAGCGCTTGCTTCGACGCCGCGCGTCGGGGTGTGGCAGGCTTCACACCTCTCCGAAAGGAAGGAGTGCCTCGACGACAGTTCGCCCGGCTTGATGAGAGCCGACCAGCCGGGGACGGCCGAAGACCCGTGCCGATACACGGTCGCCAATGCCAAGGCCGAGCCGGCCGCCGTAGCCGCGATCAGCAACAGGTATCCGAGGGCCTTCCAGTTCATGGGAGCCACCGGAGGCCGTAATAGATGCCGCTGCCGATGTGCAGGAGAAGAAGCGCGTAGAGCATAAGCGACGCCACGATGTGAACGCCGGTCCAGCGGGAGGCGATGCGTTTTGCGGCGTCGCGGGCCGTGATCGAATATTCCACGTCGGCGATCGCATCGACCAGGTCCAGGACGGGCACGTGGATGATCGGCTCGGACATCCTCGGCTGCGCCCCCAGCCGATGAGCGATGCGGTCGTAAGCGGAACGAAGCGTGCCGAGCAATGCCTGCTGCCCGCGAACGCTATCCCCCAGATAGCCTAGGTAGTAGCGACCGATGAAGCCGGTCGCGATGATGACAAGAACATCGAGCACCAGGGCGATGCCGAGCACGCTCTGATACTTGTGGCCGGAATGAAGGATGGCGAGGATTGCGGCCGCCAAGCCCGCATAGATGTGCAGGGCGAGCAGGCGGCCGAGGGAAATCGTTGGGGTGATCCGCGCCTTCAGCCAGCCGATGTACTTGACGGCCGGGTACAGCAGGACGAGCAGCATGAGCAGGGCCGCGGAGACACCCAGGATGCCGCCGGAAAGACTACCAGCGAAGCGGGGCGACACGTGCAGCAGGTATCCCGGTGCCAGGAGCATGAGCGCCGTTCCGAGCGCCAGCACGGCGAGCTTTTCCCTGTCGCTCATCGTCAGGCGTCGATGGTGATGTTGCCAAGGGAGCGGGCCTGGCAGGCGAGGATGAGGCCCGCCGCCTTGTCCTCGTCGTTCAGGGCGTCCTGGACCTCCATCGACACCTCTCCAGCCAGTAGCTTGGTCTTGCAAATGCCGCAGGTGCCGACCCGGCAGGAATAGTCGATCGGCACTCCGATCGACTCTGCGATCTCTAGGACCGATTTGTCCGGCAGGAGTGGTGCAGACCTACCGGACCTGGCAAACGAAATGATCGCTGTTGCTGGGCCTGCGACACCACCCGGCAGAGAGGCGGTTCCCGCGCCAGCATCGCCCTCATCAGTGGACCTGATGAGAGATGCCACTGCCGCCGACGGCTCCGATGCTGGCATCTGTTTCGGTGGAGGCGCGAGCCCGACCGCCGGTCCAAAGGCTTCCGCCTTTATCTGGTCGGCCGGGACATCCAGTTCGGCAAGTACGCGGCGCATGGCGTCCATCATCGCCGGCGGACCGCAAAGGTGGATGCGGCGCTTCTCGATGGCGGGCACCGCGTGGGCGATCGACTCCTTGGTGATCTGGCCTTCCAGTCCCATCCAGGCGCTGCCTTCCGAGCGGACTGCAACAACTGCCACCACATGCAGTCGCGGGTATCGCCGCTGCAGGTATTCCAACTCTTCACGGAAGATCAGTTCGTCGGTATTCCGAGCCGCGAAGACCAGGTAGATGTCGCCTGGCCACGCTCTGTCCGTGAGGTAGCGGATCACGCACATCATAGGGGTTATGCCGACGCCGCCCGCTATGAGGACGATACTATCAGCGCCACCGCCATCGAATACGAAGACGCCGGAGGGGCCGAGCACGTCTAGCAGGGTGCCAACGGTGGCTTGGTCGTGGAGGTACCTCGACATCTCCCCATCATCCTCGCGCTTGACCGTCACTTCCACGTAAGCGATCCGGGTGGGGGGCGATGCGATCGTGTACGACCGGCGCACGAGGTGGCCGCCGACCATGCAGGACAGCGTCAGGAATTGACCCGGCTGGAAGTTGAAGGGGAGGGGGCCGCCACTGGGCTCGACCAACCGGAACGTCTTGACGTGAGGAGTCTCGCGCATGATCGACGCGACCCGCATCGAACCGGCCCATCGTGTGTCAGTGCGTGCCAATGCCGGCGCAGGGGAGGGGGTAGCGGGTTCGGTCGCATTCGGCGGTGCCAGGACCGGGCCGGGAATGCCGTGGCCAACCAGTGCGGGCGAAGCTTCAGGCCGCGCCTCCAAAAGACGGTTGACCAGGGCAGCTGACCTACGGTGACGGCTGACGCCCAGCACCAGCATGGTCAGGGCGAACGTCGCGACGACGACCATGGAGAACGCATGGAACCACGAAAGCCCGAACGGCTTCGAGACATTCTCCGCATCACCCGGACTAACGAGGTTCATCTGCTCGCGGAACCACGTCATGGCGATTTGACGAGGGGGCTTCGCCTCGGCGAGCGCTCTTAATGCGGCTGTGCCGCTTTCCAGCTCGCCCAATGCGATGCGCTCTCGGGCTGCGGCGGCCGCCATGCCTGCTGTGTCTTCGTTGCGGGTTGCGCTCTGGTAATCCTCCTGAGCCTTCGACATCGCCGTATTGGCGTGGTCGATGCGGCTCCGGGCATCGGCCCCGATCCTGGCGCGCGTCGCGGGCGTCAATGCGGGCAGCTCCATGAGCTGCGGATACAACTGCTTGCGAGGTACACCCATCATGCAGCCCGACATGCCCGAATTGCCGCTTGAGCAATCCGAGGACACGGCGGCGGGTGGTGCTTGTGGTTCGCCTTGAAGGGGGGCAGAAGGCGCCTGCGTGGGGTCTGGATGATGTCCAGCGTGCGGATCTGGCGTCTGGGCCGTCGCGCCGCTTCCCAAGGTCAAAGCGACGAAAAGCCCGAGACGCACGAAGCACACCTGGACTGCGAGCGCGACACTATGAGCGCTCATTATCCCCTTATCGCTTCTCGGATGCACGGCTCGTGCTCCTGTCCGTACTTCTCGACGCTTCCGCGACCGGCTCGCACTTTTCAGCGCTGGAGCAGCGGCTTGTGCGTGGGCTTGAAGCATATACCCGGGTAGGGGTATTCTTCAAGACATGGACGAAAAGACGAAGAAATCGCGCAAATCGCGCCTAAATCGCATCGAAGGTCAGGTTCGAGGACTTGCCCGGATGGTGGAAGAGGAACGGTACTGCATAGACATTCTCACCCAGATCCGCGCGGTTCGCGCGGCGTTGGACAAGGTCGAGCAGGAAATCCTTGCGGGTCACCTCCAGCACTGTGTCGCGCATGCCTTCCGCGCGGGTTCGCCGCGCGACCGCCAGGCCAAAATCCACGAACTGCTCAAGGTCCTCGATACTCGGCGCTAGAACTGGGCGAAAATCGTTGTGACTGACCTGGGGCTGACAAGCGAACGCAAGATCCGCGAGGCCGCCGGTTGCGTCCGGGTACTCCACGGGGGTATATTGAAAATATGAAGGCCTTTCGTGCTCTTCTCTGGCTACTGGCGGCCGTTACGCTTGCGGCGTCGCCAGCCATGGCCGCGGCACAGCCCCTGCCGCAGCATGCCAGCAGTGATTGCGCGGATCATGGCCATACTAAGAAGCACGCTGTGAGCCCGTGTTGCGCTTCCTTGACGGCGTGCACCATCGCTGATGGCACTGACATGCCGCGGCAAGGCTTCCGAACGGAAACGCCCGCGAGCCGCACCGGTATTCTGATCGGCTATCTGTCGTCCAAGGACCCGCCGCCTCCTCGTCCGTGAAGCGATCCCGTCCGGGTCCATTCACATTAGGAGTCGTAAATGTTTTCGAGACGTTCGCTCGTCGTCGTCCTGGCGATGATGGTTGCCGCGCCCGCGCGCGCGCACGGTCCACAAGGTATGAGCGGTGGCAAACTCGGCGATCCGGCCAAGGCGACACGCACTGTGGAGGTCGTCGCCACCGAGAATGCATTCTCCATCAAGTCGCTGGAGGTGCGGGATGGCGAAACCATCCGCTTCATCTTGCGCAACGACGGCATGGACCCTCATGAGTTCCTGATCGGCACGAAGGCCGAACACGCCGAGCATCTGAAAATGATGCGCGCCATGATGGAGGCGCAAAAGAAACCGGGAGGCGTCCATTCTCATTCCGGACCGATGATGGACCACGCCAGCGGCGTGATGGTCGCTCCGGGAAAGACCGCCACTTTCGTCTGGACCTTCGCGCGCACCGCAGACCTCGAGTTCGCCTGTGACATTCCGGGCCACTACGAGGACGGCATGCGCGGTCCGATCACTTTCGTTCGATAGGAGAAGCATATGACGTTCAATCCGCGACCGCTCCGCGTCGCTCTCCGCACGCAGCCGGCCATCGCCGCGCTCCTTGTACTCTCGGCTTGTGTGACCTCAGACGCTCGCACGGTCACGTCGGCGTCTCCTGTCGAGGCCGCGGCAGCGGCAGATCTCGGAGGTTCCGGTAGAGTGTCGGGCACCAGCGGTATGGCAGGCGAAGGCGAAGGCTACGCTACGGCACAGCCGGTCAGGGCACCCGTACTTGCGCTGAATAGTGCGATGCCAGCTGCCATGGGCGTGATGGACCACAGCCAAATGGATCATACGGCTCACGGCGGCCAGCAAATGGCGCAGGCGGCCCCCGCTGCGGTGCAGGGGCGGGGCGTGGTGAAGTCGATCGACGCCGCACGCCGGAAGGTGAACATCAGCCACGATGCCATCCCGGCCATAGGGTGGCCGCCGATGACCATGGACTTCGACGTGGCGCCGTCTGTGAACCTCGGTGCCCTGAAGCCCGAGACGCACATCGACTTCACGATGCGACAGGGCGCCGGAGGAATGTACGTCATCCAGACCATCACCTCCCATGGAGGCCACTGATGGCTACGCGTCGACAGTTCGTTCAGGGTCTCGCGGCGTCGGCCGCGTTCGGCGGAGTGCCGTTCGGCGCCGCGCACGCGGCGGGTACGCCGCAGGTTCTCACCGGGACCGAGTTCAAACTCGATCTCGCTTCCCTGCCGGTAAACATCACGGGGCAACCGCGGATGGCCACCGCCATCAACGGCTCGATCCCCGGCCCGATCCTGCGTTGGCGCGAGGGCGACACCGTGACCCTGGCGGTCACTAACCGATTGCCCTTCACGAGCTCGATCCACTGGCATGGCATTCGCCTCCCGACCGACATGGACGGCGTGCCCGGCTTCAGCTTCAAGGGCATCGCGACGGGCGAGACGTTCACCTATCGCTTCCGTGTGCCCCAATCAGGCACCTACTGGTATCACGCGCACGGTCCCGAGGAGCAGACGGGTGTCTATGGATCGATCGTGATCGATCCCAAGGGCGGGTTCGCCCAGCGGTTCGACCGCGACTACGTCGTGGTTCTCTCCGACTGGAGTGACGAGACCCCGACCCGGATCATCAGCAACCTCAAGTTCCAGAGCGATTACTACAACTACGGACGCCGCACCGTCGGTACCTTCGTGAACGACGCGAAGCAGGATGGCCTGGGACCGACGGTCTCGGACCGCCTGATGTGGGGTAACATGCGCATGGCGCCCACCGACATCCTCGACGTCACGGGCGCTACCTACACCTATCTCATGAATGGTGCGCCACCGGCCGCCAACTGGACGGCCCTGTTCAAACCCGGCGAGCGTGTGCGGCTGCGCTTCATCGACGCCGGTACGATGAGCATCTTCGACATCCGCATCCCGGGTCTGCCGATGACCGTGATCCAGACGGACGGTAACGACATCGTCCCGGTCACGGTCGACGAGTTCCGCATCGGTCCTGGCGAAACCTACGACGTGATTGTCGAGCCGCGCGACACGCGTGCCTACACGATCTTCGTTCAGTCGCAGGACCGGAGCGGCTTTGCACGTGGAACACTGGCGCCGCGAGCCGGGATGGCTGCGGAAATCCCGCCGATGGACCCGCGTCCGCTGCGCACGATGGCGGACATGGGAATGCAGCATGGCGCAGGCGGTCATGGCGCCGGGGCCGCGCCTGCCGCTGGCAGCGACCCGCACGCTGGTCATGGCGGCGCAGCGCCCGCACCGGCTGCGGCCAGCCCTCATGCCGGTCACGGCGCCGCGGCGCCATCGACGCCGGATCCCCACGCCGGTCACGCCATGGGCGGTTCTACCCCGCAGCCAATGACTGGCTCTATCCCGGTGGTCGGCATGACCCCGGAGCAGGCGGCCGCCCGCCTGAGCGGGAACGTTGCCGTCGACAACATCGCGATGGCGCCGATGAACCGGCTTGGGGAGGCTGGCGACGGGTTGGAGGGCAATGGCCGGCGCGTGCTGCGCTACACGGACCTGCGCCGTCCCATCCCGGCAAACGACCCTAGGCCGCCTACCAAGGAGATCATCGTTCACCTGACCGGGAACATGGAACGGTTCATGTGGAGCATCGACGGCGTCAAGTTCTCGCAGGCGGCACCGATCGTCCTGCAACGCAACGAGCGCGTTCGCTTCACGATCATCAACGACACCATGATGGACCACCCCATGCATCTGCACGGGGTCTGGAGTGAGCTGGAGAACGGACAGGGCGAGCACCGGCCGTACAAGCACACCATTCTGGTGAAGCCGGGAGAACGGCTGAGCTACCTCGTGACGGCGGACGAGCCCGGCCGGTGGGCGTTCCACTGTCACCTGCTGTACCACATGGAGCTCGGCATGATGCGGGAGGTTCGGATCCTATGATGACCCGCACTCTCGCCCTTTGGACCATGCTCGCCATGGCGGGCCTCTCGACCGCGGCCCGCGCGCAGGCGCCGGTCACGCAGCCGGACGAGCATGACAAGCCGCACATGCTCGATCAGTCGATCTACTTCCACGGGATCTTCAACCAGCTGGAAGGTCGGTTCGGACAGACCAGCAGCTTCCGCTGGAGCGGCGAGTCCTGGCTTGGCACCGACGAGAACAAGGTCTGGCTACGAACCGAGGGCCGCGTGGAGGGCGGACAGGTTGATGATGGCATCCAGGAGCTGTTCTACGCCCGGTCCATCAGCACGTACTTCAACGCCCTGGTAGGGGCCCGCTACGACTTGGACTCCCAGCCCGGACGCGGCTGGGGCGCCATCGGCATCGAGGGGTTGGCGCCTCAGTTCTTCCGCGTCGGCGTCACCGGATACATCAGCGGCGAGGGCCATCTCGGTGCGAAGCTGGAGGGCAGCTACGACTTCCTGTTCACCCAGCGGCTCATCCTGCAGCCGCAGTTCGAGATGAACTTCTACACCAAGGACGATCCCATGCGCGGCGTCGGGGCGGGTCTCTCGGAACTCGATGTTGGCCTGCGGCTTCGCTACGAGATCACTCGCCAGTTCGCCCCCTACATCGGCGTCAGCTATCTCGGCAAGTTCGGAAATACTGCCAACTACGTCCTGGAGTCCGGCGGCAATCCGAACGAGGTCCGGTTCGTGACAGGCATAAGGACATGGTTCTAGAGAGCCCCTTCGCGCCTCGGCCAGCAACCCGCCAGCTCCGGAGGCCGAAATGCCTTCGAGCAAGGTGAAGGCTGGCATTGCGGTCGGCACCCTCTTGGTGGCGATCATGCTCGGGACTGGCTGGTCGACCTGGTCCGACAGCAAGCCCGTGACCATGGACGCGGCCGACATCAAGAGCGTCGAGAAGGGACGTACGCTCTACGCGAGAGAGTGCGCTTCCTGTCACGGCGCTAGTCTTGAAGGCCAACCCAACTGGCGCTTCCGGACGGCCAACGGCCGGATGCCGGCGCCCCCGCACGATCCATCCGGACACACCTGGCACCACGGAGACCAGGTGCTGTTCAACATCACGAAACTCGGACCGGCGGCATACCCGAGCGGTTACGCGACCGACATGCCGGCCTTCGCCGACCGGCTAAGCGATCACGAAATCGCCGCGATCATTGCCTACATCAAAAGCACCTGGCCGAAGGACATCCAGGCGCGCCAGATGCAGGCATCACATTGAAGGCACTCAGCGACCCGCCCGACGGATGGGCCGCGAAGTTCAGGGAGTAGGCGGCCTCGGCCGTTGATCGGTTATTTTAGCGTCAAATCCTTAACCAAGGAGAATATCGATGACTAGGTTGACCCAATTGCTGCTCGGCACGACGACCATTGGTGCGATGTTCTGGGGCATCTCGTCGGCTGGCGCGCAAACGCCCGACGGCATTCAGCTCGCCCAGATGATGCATGGTGACAAGATGCAATCCCAGGGCGCACCCGCGCAGGCGCCAGGTGCGCCGGCGCAGACGATGCCGGGCATGCCGATGCCCGGAAATCCAGGTCAGGGAATGCAAGGGCAGGGGATGGGAATGGGGCACGACGGCATGAAGCCGTCGCAATCGCCGATGCCCGGGATGCAGGGTTCGGGAGGCCAAGGTCAAACGGGCGCAATGAGTTCTAGCGGCATGCCGATGATGATGTGCGGCATGATGGGTGGCGGCTCGAACGCCGGGATGTCGGGACAGGCTGGGGGCATGATGAACATGCAGGGTGGCTCGCCCATGATGCAGATGATGCGGGCTCGAGCCGGGGACATCCCAACGGACCGCATCGAGGGGCGGATCGCCTATCTTCATGCCGAGCTGCGCATTACGGAGGCTCAGATGACGGCATGGAAGGAGGTCGCGGCGGCACTGCGTGCCAACGCAAAGCGCCTGACGGAGACGCAGCCGGAACAGGCGCAGAAAAGCAATGCGTCGATGCTGGAGCGAGCCGACGCACAGGAGCGCGTGCTGGCGGCAAGGCTGGAGAGCATTCGTGCGCTCAAGAGCGCCACGGCGAAGCTGTACCCCATGCTCGACGACGCCCAGAAGAAGAGCGCGGACGAGTTGATGGCGCCTTATCTTGGCGCGAGCTGAGGTCTCCGGAGCATCTTGGCTGAGGCTCGGGGGTCAAGTACAGCCCCCGAGACGATGTGATTGGTTCTCAGTCTGATTGTTGAACTCTCTGAAGTTGTGTTCGTGTTTACTTTTTTGCATGTGATGTTGGCGCTACCAAGATCTGTGGATGAGGTCTTAGGGGATTCGTTGCGACGACGATAGGAGCATGCGGGACCTCATTCGCGGTTTGGCAATAAGCTAAACTCGACGGTCTTTTGAAAAGCCCACTCTATTGGAAACATCCGCATCGCCTCCGCCAACGTCGGCGCTGCTGCGGTGCGGCCGTCCAAGATCGCCTCCACCGTCGCCGGCGCCAGGAGCGTCAGCCGGAGCACCCGCGACACGTAGGACGGGTTGATCTTCTCGGCCTTGGCGATCTCCTTGATGGTCGCATACTGGCCGGTCTCCAGCATTTTCTGCCACCGGAACGCCCGTGCGATGGCCTTCACGAGCGTGCTGTCGATGTGCGGTGCCGAGGGCGGTACCGGCGCGCCGTCCGGCGTCAGGACTAGCTTCCGGCCGCCCCGCTTCCGGACGGCGAAGGGGACCTTGACGGTGACGACGGCCGGCTCAGACATCAGGCAGCCCTCCAGAACTCGCCCAGCTCCTCGGCCACATGCTGCAGCCCCTGAGTCCGTAAACGCAGCTCGAGCCCGTCGACCTTGAGGTCAATGCGCTGGACCAGCAGCTGGATGATGCGTGTCTGCTCCGCCGGGAACAGCTCCTCCCAGAGCGGGTCGAGCCGCTCCAGTGCTTCCCGGACTGCCCCTTCGGAAATCCCCTCAATCTGAGGTCCGGCAGCCCGCCATGTAGCTACGACTACCTCAGGCGACCGCAGCAGGGCCCGCAGCTGGTCGATGACCGCGGCCTCGATGGCGGCAGCCGAAACCCGCCGGATGGGAGACGACTCCGCCTCGCCCTTCAGGAGGGCCTGGCAGACGTAGTAGCGATAGAGTTTGCCGCCTTTCCGGGTGTGCGACGGGCTCATGGCGCGGCCGGTAGGGCCAAACAGGAGTCCCTTCAGCAGCGCCGGCGTGGCGGCTCGTGCCCGGCAGGCCCGAACCCGGGGGCTCTCGCGCAGGATCGACTGAACCTTATCCCAGAGCGCGTGGCTGATGATTGCGGCGTGCTCGCCGGGGTAGGCTACGCCCTTGTGAACGGCGAGGCCGAGGTACACCCGGTTCCGGAGGATCCGGTACAGGGTCTTCTTATCGATGATCCGTCCTCGGTGGCTGCACACATCCTCGGCCCGGAGCTGGCGCGCCAGCAGGGTGGCGGATCCGACCTTGAGGAACCGCTCGAAGATCCGGCGGATGACCGCGGCCTCGGCCTCGTGGACCACCAGCTTGCGGTCCTGGACCCGGTACCCCATGGGCACGAACCCACCCATCCACATTCCGCGCCGGCGGGAGGCAGCGACCTTGTCCCGGATCCGCTCGCCGATCACCTCGCGCTCGAACTGGGCGAAAGACAGCAGCACGTTGAGCGTCAGCCGGCCCATGCTGGTCGTCGTGTTGAAGGACTGGGTCACCGACACGAACGTGACGCCGCAGCGGTCGAACACCTCGACCAGCCGGGCGAAGTCCATCAGGGAGCGGCTCAGGCGGTCGATCTTGTAGACCACCACGACATCGACGCGACCGGCCTCGATGTCGGCCATCAGGCGCTTCAAGGCCGGGCGTTCGAGCGTGCCGCCGGAGAAGCCGCCGTCGTCGTACCGGTCGGCCAACTCGACCCAGCCCTCCGAGCGCTGGCTGGCGATGTAGGAGCTACAAGCCTCGCGCTGGGCATCGAGGCTGTTGAACTCCATGTCGAGGCCTTCCTCGGTCGACTTGCGCGTGTACACGGCGCACCGGAGCTTACGGACCAGCGGCTTCGTCATGTTGCGCTCCGCCGGTTCTTGAGGCCAAAGAACAGCAGCCCGTTCCAGCGGGTCCCCGTGATGGCCCGCGCAATCGCCGACAAGGACTTGTATGGCCGGCCTTGCCACTCGTAGCCGTTGGGTATCACGGTGACGGTGTACTCAACGCCCTGATACTCCCGGATCAAGCGGGTGCCGGCGATGGGGATGTCGCTGCCGCGGATGCGCCTGACGGCCTTGTTCCCGCCGTCGAGCTGCTCGCCGAGCTGCTCCAGCCGGCGCACCGTCTCGGGTTTCAGGCCGCCGTAGGCGAGCTCCTGGATTCGGTATGCGAGCCGGCTTTCCAGGAAGCGCCGGTTGTAGGGCGGGGGCGGGGCTTCGAACAGAGCGGTCCACTGCTCCTTCAGCTTCGCCGTCGACGTCGTCTTCAGGGCCGCGAGGCGGGCCAATACGATGTTCTGTTGCTTCATGCCGTTCTCCGTGTGGGGGCGGCGGCATGACCGCTTCGGTCGGCAGGGAAGTCGACGGAACTGTCTCCGCGGTCGGCAGATAGTGGACTGGACTTCCGAGCGTGGAGGCGCATGAGGCCGGCGGCGAGCAATTCGCCGAGTTCGGCGAGGCGGTCAGACGGGGTCATTTGTTCGGCCGTCGTGGCGGTCGGGCCCGCCCTGGGAATCGTCATGGAGATCATTGCGTCGCGTGAAGCTAGGCAAGAGGATCCGAAAAACAAGCGTATTCAATGGGTTAGGGTATTCATGAGCAACCGTTCGTTTTCATGCGTAATCGATCGCCCATCGCCCTGCAGGCCCGCATCGCCCATTCCGCCCGTTGGGTCGATGCCGTTGACGGCCGCGCCGGGGTGGCATACGGCAATCAGCGTAGTAGCGTGAATGGGAGATGGTGAAGGCCATGCAGGCTCGATGACGGTGGCAGAACTCACGTTCGGGCAGATGATCGCGAAAGCTCGCAAGAGCAAGCCGCTGAGCCAGAAGGAGCTGGCGGCAATGATCGTCAAGGAGGAAGACGGGTCTCCGATATCGCCGCAATATCTCAACGACATCGAGCATGACCGACGTAGCCCCACGTCGGATCACCTGATCCGGCAGTTCGCCAAGGTCCTGGGTTTGCAAGAAGGGGTTCTGTTCTTCCTGGCTGGCAAAATTCCTGATGACATGCGCCGCAAGGCTCAGAACCCCGCTGACGTTGCGAAGGCGTTCACTAATTTCCGGAAGGCCATCACTGGGAAGTGAAAGCAAATGGTGAGAATGATCCCGGACCCGACCGGCCGATTCCCCCGCCGGCCCTTCTATACTGAGGGCGAGCTGGATCGGGAATGTGAGCAGATCGTCCGGGCATTTCTCACGCGTCGCCATGGCAGCGTTCGCTTCCCGATCACCACCGACGAGCTCGGCATGTTGATCGAGCAGGAAGGTGCTGACCTCGACTCGTCAGTGGACCTTTCGCGTTATGGAGCGGATGTCGAGGGAGTGACGGCATTCGTGGATGGGCGCCACCCTTTGGTGATGATTTCCGACAAGCTTGCCGAGGACGGTCGGCGTGAGAACCGCCTGCGCACGACGCTGTCGCACGAGTTCGGGCATGTGCGGTTTCATCGCTTTTTGTGGGCCGACAAGCTCGCTACCCAGGATCTGTTTGCTGTTCGTGCGACGTCGGCCGAGGCCGTGTGCAAGCGGGAAACTATCCTGAACGCCCGGAAGACCGATTGGATGGAGTGGCAGGCCGGTTACGTCAGTGGCGCCATCCTCATGCCGGCGGGGGCGGTGCGCCGGCTTGTCGGGGATTACTGCTCGACGCACCGAATTCATGGCGCGATCGCACTGACGAGCGACGCGGCCCGGGCCTTGGTGGACGCTGTCCAGCAGGGCTATCAGGTGTCGGAAGAGGCAGCCCGTGTTCGGCTTTTGGCGCTCGGGCTCCTGGTTGACGGAAGTGCACCACCGTCTCTGTTCTCCCCGTAATTCACGGCAATTCGCTAATCAGCGTATTTTTTCGATTGCCTGCGCATGATTGCTTGATACGCTGTTCCGCAGAGCCGCGTGCAGTACGCTGGCTATTGCAGGAGATCAAATGACGACAATTGCTGCCTTCATCCGCAAGACCTCGGCGCCGTCGCTGCGCGCCTATTTCGACCAGATCGGCCTCGAGCTTCCGCCCGCGGTAAACTGGAATGGCCCCGAGGCGGAGATTGCCGAGCCGTTGCTGCGGGCGGTCGACGAGATGAACGACACGGACCGGGCCCGCATCCTGTTGGACATCGGGCGCGTTTCGATGATGGCTACCGAAGCGGGACAGATCGCCCTGTACAGCGTGTTCCCCGATCGGAGCTTTCTGGACGCCATGGCCAGCCCGCATGATCGTACGCTGTGGGTGTTCAGGAACGACGAGGTTCGGTTCCGCCAGGCCGAGGAGGTCCGCTACACCGACGAGCGCCGCCGTGGTCGGTCATGGGACGGCTACCTGGTCGAGTCCGGCCGCGAGCTTCGCAGGGATTCCTCCTCCTTGGCAGCCTTCTCGTCGGCCATTCGGGAGCGCTTTGATTCGGCGAACGTCCATGTGGACACGTTCGAGCGTCAGCGATTGACGTTCGACGGTGACACGTCCGATCTGGTGCAAGTGACGGTATACCGTGAAGGCATGCCGGAGGATGGGCTGGGCTTCGAAGCTACGGGGCTCGTCCGCAAGATCACCAAGCCGGTATTCGAGGCGGCGGTGACGTACGAGCGCTCGACCGGTGTCATCGAGGTCGTCGGCGCCAACCGCGAAAGCCGCGAGGATATGGCGTTGTTTGTCGCGCGCGACTTGCTCGGCATCGAGTTTCAGGGGCAGAAGCTGCCTGTTCGCCGCTATGACCTGAGCGTGTTGCTTCAGCCGTTCGATTTCCCGCGCGACCTGCAGGACGGCATCGAGTCCGTGACGCTGAAGCAGCTGCGCCTGATGCCGCTCGATCACCCTGGCGAGCGTGTCACCCTCGAGTGCATGCGAGACGCCGGCCATACGATCTGGGAGATGGCCAATCTCAGGTTCGGTGACAACAGTCCGTTGCTGGGCGGGTGGGTCGCGACGCAGGCCAGGCTCGTCATCAAGTTCCGGCCGCGGGAGGGAGCCACCCGCGGCCGGACCTTGTCGCTGGTCGTCACCATGCCTCACGGCTGCAATCTCAAAGACCTGACGCCCGAGGAGCAGCTGATTGGCGGTAAGTATCTGCGGCGGTGGGGGATTCTTTCCGGGGCCGACGGTGCCACCGGACATTGATCGGTCAGACGTCCAGCTGCTGCTGACCATCCTGGAAACCAGGGCTGCCTCCATCTCGCAGGCAGCCTTGGAGGACTACTTCCCGAAGGAGGCGGCCCGGCTCCGGACTGCCAAGCTGATGGAGCCGCGAGGCGAGGCGCTTGCGGTTCCGTCGCTCACCGATCACGACGACGAGCCAGTGGCCGCTTCGTGGTCGCCAGAGCATCAGTCGTATGGCTACTTCAGCCCGACCGCTGGTTGGGTCTCGGTTGCGGCTGAGCGCTTGGCCACGCTGGGTTTGAACATCCCCGCCGTCCTCTTGCGCATGGTGGTGCAGTTCGACCTGGTATCCCGTGCCGGACCTCTCGAGCTGGTGCCGACGGTACTGTGGGAGCTCGGAGAAGCTCGAGTCGGTCGATCCCGGGGCCGATTGTCGATCTGGTTCTGCCGTTGTCTGCACGATGCCGTTGCCTGGCAGGCGGTCAGGGACGCCGCGGCGCGGCGTCCGCCCAGCGGCATGCGGATCTTGCTCACGAGCACCCCTGCCCGCCGCGGGCAGGGGCACACCTTGGCGGGCCACCTTGTCGTGTCGGTCGAGAACGTTCTAGACCACAACGATCCGTTGTCGATAAGCCCCGACATCCTGGCCGCCCGGCTGGAGGGAACATCTCCGAGCGAGGTTCAGGGCAGGATTTTCCTGTCGCCCGACGGGCGTACCCTGACGATCGACGGAAAGGTCATCGCCACTTTCAGGACGGACAACCAGACCAGGATCATCAAGAAGCTCGTTGCCGGCTATCGAGAAGGAAGGCGCTTCTCTTTCTCTGAGCTTCGCGCCAGCGCTTCGCCCGGTGCCAAGGCGTTGAGCCAAGTATTCGGGCACAAGAAGTGGGCCGAGCTCTCGAAGTTCTTGAAGTTCAAGGATGACGCTTGGGGATTCGAACTCTGAGCGATTTCTCACCGGTCTTCTCACCCTGACCGGGTCGGCTTTCTCATCATCGACTGATCATTCTCTCCGCAGGTTTTCGACCGGAACCGAAGGAGAGTCGAATGAGTACGAGGCACTTGTCCCAGATCGAGCTGGCTGCTCGCTGGAACATTTCTCACCGCACCCTGGAGCGATGGCGGTGGACGGGCGAGGGCCCGCAGTTCGTCAAGCTGGGTGGTCGTGTCGTGTACCGCCTCGAAGATGTCGAGACGTACGAGGCCGAGCAGCTGCGCCGCCTTCGTGCGGTGGCCCTTCACCGACGAGAGCACCCGGAAGATGTGCTCGCGCTCGAGAATCTCGAGTGAGGGCGTCGCTTCGACCGACGTCGGGGCCGGCTCGCTCGAGGCAGGGCGCTGCTCGAGGGCGACCCGCAGCCTGCGCACCTCGACCGCGCGGCGCACGCTGCTCTCGAGGGCGTCGAGCGTCGCGGCGGCGACCTCCCAGGCTCCCGCGCGGGCGCTGCGCTTGCGGGTCGCTTCGTCATTCGACGCAACGATGACCGGCACCTGCGGAAACTGGTCGACGAGCTGGGCGCACGCACTCGCCGCCTCACGCGCCGTCGGGCCGATGACCACCACGTCGACCGCGCCCCGCTTCACCGAGGCCGCGGCCTCTTCGACCGCCTGGGTGAACGACGGGGTGTGACCCCAGCGCGCGAGGTCTGCTTGAAACGAGCTGCGGCTATCGATGACGAGCAGTGAGGCCATTGAGGGCGGCTGAGCAGCCTTTGTGCCGTGCCGTTCTTCGTG
>Ga0102832_1001291_pt1 | contig 20700 bp, 12 predicted proteins | sample EBPBio282013_DNA_FD_88942 | JGI IMG/M metagenome (GOLD analysis project Ga0102832, IMG submission 88942) | Wastewater treatment Type I Accumulibacter community from EBPR Bioreactor in Madison, WI, USA - Reactor 2_5/28/2013_ DNA (Illumina Assembly) | ecosystem: Engineered > Bioreactor > EBPR >...
CCATATTGTTCGTGCTATGGTTAGCTGCTATGCCCGTGCTGTTGATGTGGTTGGTGTCGCAGGTACAGCCCGTTTATTTAGAACGGTCATTACTTCCTTCGGCGCTCATGTTATATATGGCCTTGGCGTGGCTGCTGACCCGCAGCGGTATGCCAAAGGTGATCGGTGTGGTTATTGGGACGGTCGGCTTGGTGCTGGTCGGCATCGGGTTACGTTACCATTACACCTATGCTAACTTTCCGTACTCACCTTTTCAGCAAGCCGAGCAATTTATTGCCGACCAGTGGCAGGAAGGAGATGTCATCGTTCACCAGAATAAGCTGACGGCGCTGCCGGGGATTTATTACCAGCGCGATCTGCCACAGTATTTTATCGGCGATAAAGCGGGGAGCAGCGACGACACGTTAGCCCTGCCGACGCAGCAAGCGCTGAACATTTTCGCCGATGATTGTGTTCAGACGGCGGCACATGGGGGGCAGCGCATCTGGTGGGTGGTGTTCGCGCGTGCCGAGGCGGAGTACGCGGCGGCGGATCGACCTGAACTGAAGGACGCACTAAGCTGGTTGGATGAGCATTATACTGCTGGCGCGACCACTACCTACAATGACCTGAATATTGTCCTGTATGCCAACCCGCGCGGCGAGTTAACAAGTGGATGTGCTAACTAACAATAGGTCTGCATTGACGGCAAACACTGTTGTTGACTAAATAAATTGAGAGGTATTGTGGCAAACGGTCGCTTAAGAATCTTCATTCTAGTAGGTCTCGTGTTCTTCGTGGGCGCGGTTCTGCTTATCCACAATATGCTGACGGCACCATACCCCGGACATAACGATTTTATGTCGCGGTGGGAAGGCGCACGCTCATTCTGGATTGATGGGCTGAACCCCTATGGCGAACAGGCGAGCCTTAATATTCAGGAGCAAATCTACGGGCGGCCTGTAGAGGCTGGCGAAGACCCCGGTTATTTCGCTTACCCCATGTATACGGCGATTCTCGTCTGGCCGCTGGTCTACATGGACTATGCGTGGGCTTCCGCGATCTGGATGGTGGTCTTAGGCGCGTGTCTGCTGGTCTCATTGTTTATGCTAATTGACCTGTTCCAGTGGCGGGTGAAACCGTGGCTGCTTGGCCTGTTGTGCATCTGGGTGTTGTTCTTTTACTATTCCGCGCGCGGGCTGATCTTGGGGCAGGTGGGTGTTGTCGTCTACTTCCTCGAACTGCTAACGTTGTGGTCACTGGTGAAAAAACGCGATGGGTTAGCAGGGGTGGTACTGGCGCTTTCGACGGTTAAGCCGCAAATGGGTTTTTTGATTGTGCCGTTTTTGCTGCTGTGGGCGCTGCGTTACCGGCGGTGGCGGTTTATCACGTGGTTCGTTGGCGCGATGGTGCTGCTGCTTGGGGTGTCGTTCGTGCTGCTACCGTCATGGCTGAGTGACTGGCTGGGGCAGTTGGGGTTGTATACCTCGTATACGGCGCTGGGTTCGCCGGTGTGGATTATCACCAGCTACTATTTGGGGTTGGGGAATTGGGCGGAACTCCTTGTTGCTGGATTGATCGGCTTGACGATGCTGATGTCGTGGTACTGGCTGCTAAAAGACCGGCCTGAGCAGTTCATGTGGGCGGCGGTTCTGACGCTGACCGTGACACATCTGATCGCCCCACGTACCGCCACACCGCATTACGTGGTGTTTATTATTCCGCTGATCTTTTATTTCGCCATTCTTGTGAAACACAACCGGCGGCGTGGCAACTTGTGGGTCGCGTTGATCCTGCTGGTGTCGCTGGTTGTGCCGTGGATTCATTTTTTGCTGACGGTGGTTGACCAATTTGAACACCCCAGTATTTACCTGCCGCTGCCGATTATCATGTTTGTGCTGTTGTGGTGGACGCGGGAATTGTGGTGGCGTTTTGAGACCAATCCAGCTTTAACCAGAGAGTGATGTGTGGTTATTTCAAATCGTGAGCGGGTTTTATATGTACTCGTGGCGGTCATCGGCGCGTTCTTGCTAACGCGCTTGTTCGTCGCGGGGCCGGGTTACACCGACGTGTTTTATCACCTGAACGCCGCCAACCGTTTGGTGACAGGGCAGGGCTTAACTGACCCCTATTATTGGACGTACATCGGGGCGACGGATGCGCTGCCAGCACCATCGCACCTGTATTGGATGCCGCTTACGTCGTTGACTGCGGCGGCGGGGATGTGGCTGTTTAACGCGCCGGGAGATTACGCGGCGGCCCAGTTCTTTTTCTCGCTGATGTTTGCCGGTGTGGTTCTGGTCGGGTTTTGGCTCGGCGGGCATTTAGGTGGCACACGGCGGCACACTTGGGTGGCTGGATTGCTGACGCTGTTTAGCGGCTTCTTCGTGCGCTTTTGGGGGGCGATTGATACCTTCGCGCCATTTGCGATTGTGGGCGCGTTGTGTCTCGTGTTTCTCGGCCTTTCGCATCAAAGTGGTGTCACGCAACCCCGCCGTCTGGTTTATGCCGCGCTGGGGGGAGCATTCGCGGGTGCGGCACATCTGGCACGGGCGGACGGCTTGCTGTTCGTGCTGGTGGCGTGGGCGGTTATCCTGTGGATGAGTTTGTTTGACCGTTCCGGCAAGCGCTTGAGTATGAGTATGTTAATCACAGGCGGGATTGTGACAACGGTGGCTTATATCCTTGTGATGCTGCCGTGGTTCGTTCGCAATCAGGGTTTAATTGGCGCACCGATGCCGTTGGGTGGCACACAAACCATCTGGTTTACGAGCTACGACGACCTGTTTAACTACCCACCTGATTCAAGCCCTGCGACCTTATTTGCGAATGGTGTAGGAGGCTTCATCGCGTCGCGTTGGCTGGCGCTCACCAACAACCTCGGTACTTTCGTGGCGGTCGAAGGGTTGATCGTCATGACCCCACTGATGCTGGCGGGGTTATGGCAGCGGCGGCGTGAACGTTTCCTGCAACCGTTCTGGATTTACGCGGTCGGGCTGCATCTGGCGATGACGTTCGCCTTTCCGTTCCCCGGTTATCGCGGCGGACTGCTGCATTCGGCTGCCGCGCTCATTCCATTTTGGGCGGCGCTGGGTGTGGTCGGGCTTGATGACGCGGTGATGTGGATGGCTCGCCGCAGACGACGCTGGAATGTGAGTGCGGCGAAATGGGTATTTTCGGTCGGGTTGGTGGGGGTTGCGGTGCTGCTCAGTTTGATGATTAGCTTGCCGAACCGTGTATCACCACAGACTGCCTCCCCACTTCACACTGCATTACACGATACCTTGCCAACCGATGCGCGTGTGATGATTAATGATCCGGCGCAGCTTTATTACTTTACAGGTTTGGGTGGTGTCGTGCTGCCGAATGAATCGCCAGATGTCATTGTGGAGATCGCCCGTAAGTACGGTGTGCGGTATCTGGTAGTTGAAGGCATCGCCACCGATGGGCAAAGCTCCGTTGCGCTGACGGAACAGTTGCAGTCCTTATTAATCACACCCCCAAATTTCCTTATTGAACAACCTTTCAATGTTCCAAATGCGAGACTTTATGAGATTCGTTACTAAGTGGTTTCATCGGAATGATGTCATCCTTCTTGTGGTGTCGGTCATCGTCGTTGTTTTTTATGTACTAACTGCTAACGGTGGGTTCCCGCTAGATGACAGTTGGATACATCAGGTGTATGGACGCAATTTAGCCGAAAGTGGCATGTGGGCGTTTGTGCCGGGTGTGCCGAGCGCAGCTTCGACCTCTCCGTTATATACGGTGCTGCTGGCGACAGGCTATAAGTTAGGTATCGCCTATAAGCTCTGGACGTATGCGCTCGGCATTGTGGCGCTGTGGGTTGCAGGTATGTGCGCCGGACGGATGGCGGAACGGCTGCTGCCAAAGCACAAGAACGCCAGCTTGGTCGGCGGGTTAGCGGTGGTACTGGCATGGCATCTGGTGTGGGCAGCGGCCTCCGGCATGGAAACGATGTTGTTCAGCATGTGGACGCTGGTGCTGATCGTTATCGGCTGGCGCGAACTGGATGATCGGTCGGCGAAGACTGCCCATATCCTCGGACGTGGTGCGGCGTTTGGGGTGGTGGCTGCGTTAGCGACCATTACACGCCCTGAAGGGATTGCATTGGCGGGCATCATCGGTTTGGCGATGCTGGTGGCCCGTCCTCAGAAAACGTGGCGGGAGGTTATCCTGTGGGGTGTGGGTGCGGCGGTCGCGTTCATGATCGCCATTAGTCCTTATTTCGCGTTGAATCTTAGTTTGACCGGCGGTTTGCTGCCGGATACGGCTGCGGCCAAACAAGCTGAGAATGCACCGCTGCTTCTGGATAGTTATCCCGTTCGCTTTTGGAAGATGCTCGAACCGCTCATCGCCGGGGCGCAGTTATTCTTCCTGCCGGGCGTTATTTTCTTTGTGGCGGGACAGCTCAAGTCGCTGCGTGAAAACCGGCGCGGGTTATTGTTCGTCGTACCGGTGCTGTGGAGCATCACTTTGATCGCGCTGTATGCCGCACGTCTGCCCGCCTACTATCAACACGGGCGTTATGTCATTCCGGCGCTGCCCGCGTTTATTGCGGTCGGTGTGGTCGGCACGTGGCATCTCGTCCAAGCGGGGCGGCGTACCGTCGGCGGGCGGGTACTCAGCCGTTCACTGGCGATTTCGGCTGTACTTGGGCTAGCGTTTTTTGCCGTGCAGGGTGCAAGTGTTTACGCGCGGGATGTACGCATTATTGATGAGGAAATGGTCGCCTCGGCAAATTGGATTCGCGAGAATATTCCGCTGGACGAAATGCTTGCCATTCATGATATTGGCGCGGTCGGTTATTTCGCCCCGCGACCGATGCTCGACCTAGCGGGTTTGGTCAGCCCTGAAATTATCCCCTTCATTCTGGATCGGGACCTGCTGTGGGCATGGTTAGAAGCGCACGATGCGCGTTACCTGATGGCTTTCCCCGACCAAGTACCGGGTGACGACATTACTGATTCTCGTTTGTGCCCTGTGTTTACTACTGGCGGAACCGCTGCCACGGCCGCAGGTGGACCTAACATGACCGTGTACCAATTGGCGTGGGATGGCAACTGCCCTTAGTATTAAGGGATCGCCTGTTGCATCATAAGTTATGAAAACTGTAAAATACGAATATGGATGATTTATTCAAAAAACTCAATGTCGTTGTAAAAGCCACCCTCAACGATGTGCTGACGGGTGATAGTCGTCGTTCCAAACTTCCGGGCGATAATCCAAATGAGCGTATTTCGACTGCGGATGCGGAAGCCCAAGTGGTGCAACTGCGAAAGCGGATTGAGGAAACGCTGGCGTTCGAGGATGAGTTGCAGCGGCAAATCGCGTCATTGGAGGCGGAAGCGGCGAGTTTTAGCGACCAAGCCGATGCAGCCGTGAGCAGTGGGGATGATTACACGGCGCGGCGGGCGGTTGAGCAAATGCAGCGCGTCCAAGAACGGCTGAATATCGCCCGGTCGGATTTGGCCGAACATGAACGTGTGACACAGGAATTGATTTTTCATGTGAATACGCTGGATGCTGCGGTCTCCAACGCCAAGCAAAATGAAGCAACCGCAAATCCGGTCAGCTCGTTAGACGCGAAACTTGGCACGGTATTGCAGGACATGCGAAATAAAGTGGCTGAACTGCGCGATCAATTAACCGCCCGCACCGAAGTTGCGGCAGCCGCGAATGAAGTACCAACGGAAACTGAAGCGGAACCCGAAACCAAAACGAATGCGGTGGATGACGATTTAGCCAAACGTCGTCAGCGCCTCGCAAAACCGGAGTAACCTAAAACCACAATATGACTCAGATGACGAAGAAAATCCTTATTGTTGCTAATGATTTTGGTTTGATACGCACCATTCGTGGTGTGCTAACGCATCCGAATATTAGCCTTCAAATCGGATACAGCCATATTGACGGTTTATACGCGCTCGAAAATGGCGAGTTTGATGCGGTCGTCGTTGATGCGGCGCTTGCGAACCATCGTGATGGGCGATTGACACTCTCAAGCCTCGCGCAGATGAACCAAGCTATTCCGATTATCGGTGTGGCGGCTGAACCCGGTGCGCTGCGTGATCTGGGGCTGCCCGCCAACGTCTCCCTTGTAACACCGACGGACGTGAGCATCCAACAATCCGCGATGCTGGCGGTCGGACTGGAAATGGTCAATAAGGTTGTCCCCCCGCCCGTAAAAAAGATCACGAAACCGTTGGGAAATGTCGTGGCGGCAGTCGCGGCGAATCCTCTGCCGGTGACGGCTGAACTGCCGGATGTGACGGGTAACTCGGTGGACAAGCTGCAAACGCTGTTTGCACTGAGCAAGTCATTAACCGAGGTTCTCGACCTCAGCGAAGTATTAAACCGTGTGGTCGAAGCGGCTCGTCGCCTGACGAGTGCCGAAGAAGGCATGATCTTGCTGCCGGGTGATGAAAGCGGACAGCTTTACCTACGGGCGAAGGTCGGTATCGATGTCGAAGTGGCGCGGAACTTTCGTGTCAAGACCGAGGATACACTCGCGGGGCAGGTATTCCGCAGCGGGCAACCGGTTCTCATCGGCGCTCAAGGCCCGCAAAAAGTTAAAACCGAATACTTGGTGAACGCCTTGCTGTATGTGCCGATTAATTATGAAGGCAAGTGCATCGGGGTGTTGGGCGTTAACAACAAATCGACTGAGGCGGTATTTGACCCGCGTCACCAAGATTTGCTCATGAACCTTGCAGCCTTCGCCGCGATTGCGATTGAGAACGCGCGTATCCATGAAGAAGCGTTAGAACGCACACGCGAACTTCAAACGCTGGTCGAGGCGAGCCAAGTGCTGAATTCATCCCTGTCGCTGGATAAAACCCTCCCGAACATCTGCGAGCAGTTGCTGCGTGTCGTCAATGTGAACTATGCGGCTATTCACGAATGGGATCGCGAGAATAACCAGCTTAAAATTGTCGCCCGCTGCTACCGTACACTGTGGAGTCAAGGGCAGGGGCCGCTCATTGATTTGAAAAGCCGATTGGTGGTTCAGTACGCGCTGGATAAAAGCGCCTCTCCCATTATTACGCGCCGCGATGCCGCGACACCCGATGGCGAAATCGCTTTCTTGACCCAATCGGGTGTGGATACGATACAAGTCGTACCGATCATCGGCGGTGAGCAGGTACTCGGCATCATTCAGTTTTCGTACGTGCGACCGCCGCTGGAACTGCCGACTGCGGAAACGATCCACCGCGTACAACTGATGACGCTTGAGGTGCTGGCGATGCTTTCCAGCCAGAGCAACCTCTCTAAGCCGCAGGGCATGTTCCGCGTGTTGGAAAACGCCAACCAATTGACAGGTGCGGATTGGTGCGAAGTCGCGCTGCTAACCCCGGATCGTCAGTCGTTGGTCACACAGGTCGCCGTCGGTATTGGTGTGTGGTCGGATGGCAATCATCCGCGTATTGATCTTAACAAGTACCCTGATCTGTCGGAAGGTCTCGAAACACAACCGGTTTTGTCACGGTTGGGGGATAACAAACCGGTGTCAGGCGGTATTCGTCATCTCTTTGACTCGACGAACTGCCGCTCGGTCGTCGTGATCCCGTTTTCACGTCGGGGGCAGTCGCAAGGTGTTGTCGTTTTTGCGGACTCCCGCCGGAGCCGGACGATCACCGAACGCGATATTGATATGGGACGCGCGGTCGCGGCTCAAGCGGCGACGGCATTGTCGAATGCACACCTGCTGCATGACTTGGAACGCAGCTTCACCGAACTGAAGGATACGCAGGATCGGTTAGTGCAAACGGCGAGACTTTCCGCGATGGGTGAGTTGGCGGCTGCGGTCGCGCACCAGATCAATAATCCACTGACGACGATTATGGTGGATTCGGAGATGATGCTGCTTGATGAAAGCCCTGACTCGCAGAACTATAAGTCGCTGCAAGCGATCCACCGTGCTGGTAAACGTGCGTCCGGTGTTGCACGGCGTTTGTTAGCCATCTCACGTCCCGATGATCCCGAAGCGCCGCCCGAACGTATTGATGTGGTAGAGACCATACAAGGGGTGCTGTCGTTGGTGAAGGCGCATATCGAGCGTGACAACATCGTCATCGAATCCGATTTGCCTGATGAACCACTCCCGTCAGTTTGGGCGGTACAAGGGCAGCTTGACGACATCTGGCTCAATTTACTGTTGAACGCCCATGATGCCCTGATGGGAACGGATGGTGCGAAGTTAGGGATTTCGGCCTCCTATACCCTCAATGCTGATTATCTACAGGTGCTCGTCTGGGACAATGGGCCGGGGATACCCGCGAAAATCATTGATAATGTCTTTAAACCGTTTTTTACAACCAAGCCAGTTGGTGAAGGGACAGGTTTAGGATTACATATTTGTAAGCAAACAGCCGAACGGGCAGGTGGTAGCATTACAGTAGACAGCAAGCCCGGTCAAGGAGCGCGTTTTTTGGTTTTGCTCCCGGTTAAACGAGGAGGATTTGACGAATGACCCATATCATGGCGGTGGATGATGACCCTGAAGTGTTGGATACGCTGGGGCGCGTACTGGAACGCGAGGCATATGACGTATCCCTAGCGAAGTCCGCAGCCGAAGCATTGGAACTGTTAGAGCGCCGTGTACCGTCTGCTCTTATTCTGGATATTATGATGCCCGGCATGGATGGTATTACGCTGTGTCGGCAGTTGCGGCGTGACCCTCGCTTTAGCGCACTACCTATCTTGTTTTTGACAGCGAAGGGCAGCACCGAAGATGTTGTCGATGGCTTGGATGCGGGCGCGGATGATTATGTCGTGAAGCCGTTTGAACTGGCTGAACTGCGGGCGCGTATCCATGCGCTGCTCCGGCGAAGTGTTCGGGATGGCAGCAGTGGCGCGGTTTTACAAGTGAATGATCTTAAGCTGGACTCCGATACGTATCAGGTCACGATTAAAGGGACACGGATACAGTTAACCTCGACTGAACACCGGCTGCTGCGCTATTTGATGGAAAACCCGAACCGTGCGCTTTCCCCAAGTCACCTGCTTCAAGTCGTCTGGGAATACCCGCCCAATACCGGCGACCCGGATTTGGTTCGGGCGCATGTCCGAAATTTGCGGTCAAAAATTGAGAAAAATTCTGATCGGCGCTACATTCGCACCATCCACGGCGTTGGATATATGATTTCGATATAACAATTATTGTCTGTCGATGAAGAGCGTTGATTCTCAGCGCTCTTTTTATTTGTTGGACTCTTACATGCCTCGTGGATAGTGAGACAAATTCACAAAAGTTTCAGACATAGACACGGCTTTTTTACGTTTTAGAGGGCTATACTGAAAATAAGCAATTCGTATAACTCTAACGGGTAGTCAAATGTATAAAATCTTGGTCATCGATACGGACTTTGAAACCGTGAATATGATTGAACATTTCCTCCGGCGGGAAGGGTACAAAGTCTTATCGGCATTTAACGTTCGGGATGCTCTCATTCACCTTGAGAAGAACACGCCGGATTTATGCATTGTCGATACGGCTGCGATCGGTTTTGATGGCTTGGCACTTTGCCGGAAGATACGATCCTCGAATCGGACATCGAACCTGCCGGTACTGCTGACGGGTGCCAATGGTCAGTATTCCGTCACGAGCGCCTTGGAAGCCGGTGGTGATGACTTCATCGCGAAACCGTTTGCGCTTCGTGAACTGGCGGCGCGTGTTCGAGCGCACCTCCGCCGCGTATCGGGTAACTTGAATGATGCCATGCCGATGCTGCGGATTATGCCGGAAACCCAAACGGTCTTTATTAACGACCGTGAAGTACCGCTGACCCAAGTCGAGTTTGAATTGATTGCCTTCCTGTGCCGCAAACCCAACCAACTGCACCGGACAGAGGACTTGTTGACCGGTGTCTGGCAGTACCCGCGTGGGGCAGGCGATGCTGCACTCGTTCGTAACCACGTACGGAACCTGCGCCGTAAAATCGAAGATGACCCCGAACGTCCGGCGATCATCCAGTCGCGTCATGGGCGCGGCTACGCGGTTCGTGCGAGCATCCGCGTCGAAGGGCCGATGGCGGTTTGATCTTAATGCTTGTTGGTATTCTGTATGGACGAATGCAGGGCGAGGCGACAACCTCGCCCTGTTTGTTTACAAAACCCTATCAACTTCTTATCACTCCCTGCGTTCTGGCACAAAAACCTTGTGGTATGATAATTTTGTGGTCATTCATCAAGTTTTTATTTATGTGGTTCTGAGGACGTACTATGTACAACGTTCCACGGAAGATTTTGCGAATTCTCGATGGAACCCCGGCGGTTTACGGGCAGCACACGCGGGGGCAGAGTGTAGTTGAATTGGCGTTGGTGACTCCATTGCTGATTATTCTATTGATGGGGTTAGCCGAAATTGGCTGGTTTGCCAACAATTACATGATTTTGCTGGAAACAACCCGTGTTGGCGCTCGTTATGGCGCGATTCAGACCGGTGATACGTCGCCTTTAGCGTGGCCCGCGGAAGGCAGTTTAATTCCCGGGTTGCTCACATCCGCCACCGACCAAGCCAATTCACTGAAGTTTCGTAATTGCGCGAACTTAACGGCGTTACCCGAAACGCGGCGCTTCTACAACACGTTAGTCTGCCGTATGTTTGATGCCATGTCCCCGCTGCCCTATGATGGCGGCGTACCAGTGGATGCAGATCCGCTGAACCTTAGTAACGGCGTGGATGATATTATTGTGTCGGCTTTTGCGCTCCAAACCATCAATCCGCAAGATTCGAATATCCCTGCTGCCATGCGGAGTACGATTGATTTAATTAGCGGCTATCCAACCGATCAGCAGCAGGTGATTGTCATAGGTCGTTATCCAACGAATGCCAATGAATGTACGACTGAAACGGGTGCAGAGCGTGATCCGTTTAACTACATCAGTTATACGGGCGCAGGTTACACGGCTGGCACACGTAACTATGTCGTACCAAGCGGTGCTGATGTCGAAGAAAACCGCTTGTACTATGAATACCCCGGTGATGATAGCGGTACGGAACGGCAGCGTGGATTTGCTTTTAGCGGTCAGCATGTTATTGGCTCAACACGCGGATTGGCGACGAACCTTCAATGCTACGGTTCTGAATGGAACATTGACCGCATTGAACGCTTGATGAATGTCACCGGTTTTACATTCTTAAACAACGCTGCGGTGAACAAAGCCCAGCGTGCTGCACTCCCCAGCGAGGGGCTTGTTCTTGTCGAGATGTTCTGGCAGCACAATTTACTGCTCAGAAATCCAGTATTTAACCCCGTGTTTAATATCTTGAATGACCCCTCGAACCCGAACAATGGGGGGACGATCATTTCTGTTTGGGCAGCATTCCCGCTGCCAACCGTCGAAGCGCGTATTAAATACGCTGTTGAGAATTAGGAGAGAAGGAGACACGATGAGACAATCTCTCTTATCCCGCATGGCTAAACGTGCCTTTAAACAGGGGCAGGTTGGGCAAACCATTGTCATCATGGCATTTGGGTTCATTGTGCTGTTGGCATTTGTGGGTATCGTGACGGACGTATCACTCATGTTCGTGCGTTACAGTACATTACGTCGGGCGGTAGACGCGGCGGCGGTAGCGGCGGCAGGGCAGGTTCGGCGTACGGTATACACCGCTGATGAATTGGCTGCCGCTGGCAATGATAAAAATAAAGCCAATGGTATGGCGTTCGCGCGGAATATTGCCAACATTAACCTTGCGGCTCGCCAGTTTATCGAGTTTTATGGGCTAAGTCCTTCCAACGTGGTCGTCGATAGCTGCGACACGATTGAACGCAACTCAGCCTCGCCGAACTATAACGCTAGGCTTGCGGAGTTATTGGAATGTAGAGCGGACCAAGCACCGCGTAAATTGGTGCAGGTCACGGCGCAGCTTCCTTCACCAACTATCTTTTTACGCCTCATCGGGTGGGGAACCGTCACGCTGGAGGCCAGCGCGATTTCCGAGACGGCGGTATTGGACGTTGTGCTAATCTTTGATACGGCTGAATCCATGCTCAAGCAGACCACCTATAACGAGTGGAAGAAAGTTCCAGTCACCGGCGCTGGTGGTGCCGTTATCTACAACTTGGATGGCTTTACCCCCTCAAGCTATGTGGATCAAAGCGTGCGTTATCTGCCCGTTCGCGTGAATTTTTCGCCGAATTGGAACTATACAAACCCGCTGTATCTTTCGTGGACTGCTGCTAGCGGTAAATTTACGACTGCATGGCAGACGCTGCTCAACATGACGCAGCAGCAAATTTATAATGACACAGCAAACTTCCCTGAGATTCCCTTTACGTGGAATGGAACCACCGCAACCTATGTAGCGAATCCAGCAACACCGCCCCGCAAAGACTGTCGTGTGCGCTTCTTCCCCTATGCGGAAACTGTTGCTGAACGCGCTATGTTGTGGTTACCAAGCGATACCGTTTCAATTGAGGACGATTTGCGGAAATCTTATACGTCGCTCTTAACCAATCCAAGTAAACCCGGTGGAGCCACTTTAACGGGTAATTATCCCGCTAAATTTGATGGTTTCTTGCCGGCTTACGATTTCTACGGATGCTGTAACGACCCCAACGGCGATTTCAAGTTCGATGACCTGATCTGCCAGCCGTTCCAGAAAGTTCGTAATGCGACCGAGCGCTTCTTGCAGCGGGTTGACTTTGTGCGTGGTGATCGTGTCGCCTTAGTGACGTTTGACCAAACGGCGCACTTGATCGACCCTGATGGGGATACGCTTACCGGGACAACATCGCAAACCCCCATGATTACGTCTGAAGCATATGCTCTTGCGGCGCTGCGCCGTATTGTGGGTGTGCGTGCCGAACCAACCTATTATGCTGATACGGGACCGATTAAGGACGGTGTGTGGGACGCATTTGTCAAAGGCGGCGTGCCATATGATGGTACGGCCAATGGCGGTATACCGGTCAGATATAACGAATCATACAGTTTTGTAAGCCAGAGCTGGCATACGGCGACCAACGTCCCGACTGATAACAGTTTGAATCAATCGCCGCTCGGTACACTGAACTATTACGGCGTACGTTATGATTGCATTTTCAATAATGCAACCTTGTCTTACCCTTTCAGCCTTTATAGTTCTCAGGCGAATCAGACAGACTATAACACCTATTATCCCTCGCAAATTCAGTATTTCCCCTATGATTCGACACTCCCGTATCTAGCGTCACGTTGGCCCACACCATTGGCTGCGATGACGGGTTCGGCTCTCATGAACCCGGATTTGAATTTGTCCGCTTGGGATAACAGTATGAGCGCGGGTTACGACTCCAGAAAGTATGCGCGCCAAACCAATAAAGGTTTGTTTAGCTACGAATTCCGCGCGGCTTGCGGTGGTAATAACGTCGGTGCCGCCCTTCGTGTCGGCAGTAACGCGCTCCTCGATCCCGCTACCGTTCGTATCGGCAATACCGGTGCCGTCTGGGTTATGGTGCTGCTCGGCGACGGTGCGGCCTCCGCCAGCGATCCGGTGCAGCGGAATGGCGTGGGTATTGATGTCAGCGATCCTTATGGCGATGGCCCATTGACGAATCCCAAGAAGGGTTATTATGGTGGGCTGGGTCTCTGCCCCTACGGTTCACCGGACGATCAAATGGGTTTGACTGCCGGTTGGCAAACACGCCCGCCGCGTTGCAGTGACGATGGCAGCGAGGCTTCGAATGGCGGTGTACGCGGGTATAAAGGGCCTGCTAGCCGTCATACCTGCACCGGTGCGGCTGTTGGTGCGAACAACAACGCGACGATTGACATTGGGAATGTCGGCTGTGAAGCCAAATACGATGTCGATGCTTACGCTCGCGATTGGGCCGACTTCATCGGGTTGACCGAGCTGCCTGCTATTAGCCCGTTCAAGAATTTGCCGGGCGCTCAAACCGGGCGCAGCCTGCTGCAACTGCCGACCATCTTTACCATTGGTTTCGGTCTGGACTTCCCGGAAACAGGTGGATGCGGTGGTGAGGCTACCAAGTTTACCAACATCAATGACTGCCTCGGTGAAGAACTGCTGCGTTATATTGCGGACGTTGGCGATAACAACCGTGTTGACACCGACTACCAGCAGGATTATCTACCCGATGGTGTCATTAACGGTGTAACGACCGAGGGCCAATACGAATATGGTGATCGCGGCCCGTGTGAATTGCCAATCACGAACTATTCCAGCGCGGCTGCGGCTGCGGCTGCGAGCGCATACCATGAGCTAATCAATAATGCCTATACGATGGGTGATAGCTGCGGCAACTACTACAATGCTCCAAACGGCGCTGCGCTAACCAAAGTATTCGAGGATATTGCGTCCCGCATGTTCACACGTATTACACGTTAAGTTTATTCAAGCGGCTCTGCCCGTACTGCGGGCAGGGTTCGCTTAATAGGTGACAAACAGAAGTTGCCAGCAGAGATAAGTATTAATTCGTTCCCTGTTGATAGGGGGTGCAGATGGATACCGTGATGGAGCAACCAAATAACCGAAGACGGCGGCAGGGGCAAACATTAGCTGAATTTGCTATTACCCTGCCCACCTTGTTGATCTTGGTGTTTGGCGTTATTGAATTTGGTCGTGTGTTTCAGGCTTGGGTCTCCTTGCAAAATGCTGCGCGTACAGCGGCGCGTTATGCAAGTACCGGTCAGTATTTTGAAGACCAATTTGTCTTACATGATGATCGATATAATGATCCCGATAGTATCGTTCCGTGTGTTGATGACGGTTCGGCATCCGGGTATACAGGCGATGGCCTTCCCGCTAATGCAGATCGTCGTGGTACAAAAGTGACTATCGAACCGAATGGCACGGGCAATGGGATTGTCAACGTTTATACCGGCGGTGTGGAGAGCTTGTTTGCCACATGGTATGACGGCAAGAACTGTGACCCCCGCGATAGAGATGACCAAGAACGCCGTAAAGATATGGCGCGTATTCTCTCGATTATGCTCGAAGCCCGCCGAGGGGCCGCCGGTTTGCAGCTTGAGAACAATCAGTGGTCTGTTCCTGCCGATCTCAAGACAATTCAAACCAACTGGCAGCAGTTCCCGTGGTTCCAAGTGTGGCAGACTATCCCTCGTCCGCCGCGCTCTGACCAGCGCTATTGGTTCAATGTTTCCATTTGCAGCGACCGTCAATTTGTCTATCCAGATTCAACGCCGACCTACAGCGTGAATGCGGGTGCGGGCTTTTTCCCTGCGGATGGGGTTCGCTTTATCACATATCAGCGTGAGAACACCCTGCAAGTCAACGGGGCTGTGGTTGATCCGTGGGCACCATCGTGCTTGCTCAACGAAAACCCTGATCCAATGCCTGTAGGTGGCTTTAACAATGCTGGTACTCCGTGGATGGACCCGGGTGGTCCAGAAGACACCGTTTTCATTACGGTGTCATTCAACCATCCGTTGATTACCCCCTTAGGTATTGCGCCCTTTATCCCGCTACAGGCGCGGCGTTCGGCGATTGTCGAAACCTTCCGCAGCGCGGGTAATCGTCAAGGTGTGATTTTTGGCCCGCCCATTGGCGCGAACGTACCGACTGCGACACCCCAATATACGGATACGCCAACGCCTACATTTACCTATACGCCAATTTCGACGCGCACTCCGACCGCTACCTACACGCCGTCACCGGAGCCAGATCTGCCGTTTGACTGCACCAGACTGACGCTCGCCAATCGGCGGTTGATAAACAATAACTTCGTGATCGATGTTCAGAATGATAATGTCCAAACGACCTATATCACGCGCGTGCGGCTCACGTGGCCGAACATTCCTTCCGTTGCCCAGATGGCGCTAACACAGATGGCGCTGAATGGCTCGCAAAACTGGGTGGGAAATCACGCGCAAGGGTCTGGAGCATCCACAACGACCGATACCGACAGTATTCCGGGTAATCCGCCGTTTGCCAGCACATCCACCTCTATTCGTGAGTTGACCGGTGGGGATGTCACAATCTACTCAGCGGCTTTCAATTCGGGCGGAGCGTTGTCGAACTATGTCAGCGTGAATTCCTACGCTGTCACCCTGAGCGTTTTCAATCCGTTGAATGCTGCGACACCCTGTATCTTGACATCACCGGCAACCATACCGACCGCGACACCGACCATACCCGGTCAACCGTCTCCGACTCGTACACCGACTCCTGACTGCGCCAGTAGTTTGATCGGTATTCGTTTCAATTCGTTTGATAACTTTGGTCTTGTGCGCTACGACATTCTAAGCCAACGTACCACCACATCGACTTTGGTCAGCTTTATCATCAACTGGCAAAAGTATGTCAACAGTCAGCGTTTGGTCAAAGTCAGTTTGGGCGCACCTCCCGGTCAGGCCGGCGCTGTCGTGGTGTGGGACTCGGCGAATGTCAACCAAGACTCGACCCCACCAACCAACAGCCGGACGGAAGGTACATGGCTGACGAACTACACGCTTCCCGCTGGTAGGCCGGGGAACCCATCGATCACGCCGATCTACTTCGACTTTGAAGGTATCTATCGGTACGACGATTACACCGGTTCAACCAGTCCGAAGTACGGCGGGCCGAGCGACTTTAACTTCTCGGAATTTGAGTTGACCTGTGGTACGCCGGGTGGTTCGGCTGGCAGTACCAGTGGTGGTCAGCCAACCGGTAGGATCACGCCGGAAAATAACCCGACACCGACCAACGTACCGACGCAGGGGCCGACGAATACGCCAAAGCCGACCAACACGCCTGCGCCGACGCTCACACCCTCTAGGACACCAACCAGAGGGCCGAACACGGCCACATTTACACCGCGACCGCCGACAGCGACACCGCCGCCGACAAATACCCAAGCGCCAATGGGGCCGCCCACCGCAGCGACAGGTAATTAAAAGCGACTAAGATGGTTGTAAAAGCTCTCTAGGAAACTAGGGAGCTTTTATTTGTGGTCTATTCCCTGCACGACTTCCGCAAAGCGTGGTTATTCGCTAGTATAGAGAGATACTTAAATTGTTCTGATAACCGCGAGGCTTATTGTGATTTTTTGTATTTCGCCCAACCCTGCGCTCGATCATACCCTCGTTGTGCTAGCCTTTAAGGCGGGGACAGTCCTTCGCGCTCAATCATCACTGGCGGCTGCGGGTGGCAAAGGGCTAAATGTTGCGCGCGCTGCTCAGATATTAGGGGCGCATACGCTCTCTTTTAGCTTTCTTGGCGGTCATACCGGTCGCCTAATCGCCGACTATGCCCAGCAAGAATCGTTAGAAGGCGATTGGACGTGGATTGATGGTGAAACGCGCACCTGCGTCATCGTGACGGATGCCCAAACCGGCGAAGCGACCGTCATTAATGAGCAGGGGCCGCAGGTTACGGATGGCGATTGGGTACGCTTACACGAAACGGTTCTGCATCAAATTGCTCAAGCAACCGATATATGCTTTAGCGGAAGTTTGCCCCCGAATTCACCCATCGAACGCTATGTCGCGCTGGTCAGTGCCGCGCGTGATGCTGGCAAACGTGTTTGGGTTGATACGAGTAGTGCGCCGTTGCACGCGGCACTTCCCATCACGGGCATCACCATCAAAATCAATGGTGATGAGGCCGGTGGCATTTTGGGTCATACCGTTAGCACACCCGAACTTGCCGTTGCGGCGGCGTATGAATTTCAAAAGCGCGGCACTGGCAATGTTGTCATTACACTCGGTAAAGATGGTGCGGTCATGGTACATCCGAGTGGACGTTGGTGGGCGAAACCACCAGCGGTCGTCGTACAAGACCCGATTGGCAGTGGTGACTCATTTCTGGCGGGATTGGTAACGGCCTATTCTGCTGGCTTAACACCGGACGTTGCCCTTAAACATGCGGTAGCCGCTGGCGCTGCCAATGCCACAACCGTCGGTGGGGGAGATTTTCCACTCGAAACCTTTAAACACATACTCGCCGAAACCACCATCAAATCAATCTAATCCCAAAATCGATTGGGTTTGAAAACTCTAACTTGCTAAATAGAACATAATTTCGTATAATGTGGTTGGTAGTAGTGATGCTACCGTAGTGATGATAGTACCACCTTAATGTAGCCCTACCGGGACACTATGGTGAATCGCCTTTGTATTTCTCTTGCGACTTGAAACTTGCAACTACTATCGACTGGTGACTTTCTTGCAACTATTCTCAGCACTCTGCGATCAATCTGTAGTTGCACTTCTCCACTTTTCTTTGTGCCTTTGTGGTAAATGTATTGGCCTTAGACTGGAGACTGATAGCTGGCGACTGGTGACTTTCTTGCAACTTTTGCACGGCGGTGGCTCGCTCCCGTAATTCCGCCGAAATAGTGTCAATTCAGCGCCTTGCTCCCTCACTTCCGCCGACACAAAACGCTCGTTCAGCGGATGGACGGGAGCATCCCGCCCGCCATTTCAGCGGGAAAATGTGCAAATTGTGCAAAAACTGCGAAATTTGTGCAAAATTCGCATCTTTAGGAATAGTTGGCAGGATTTAAGGGGTGCAGGTCGCTGCCGTACACTCAGGTGTCGCGAGGCTAATAATCTGAGGCTTTTGTAAGTAGCGTTCACGAATAGGTTTGGTGCGTTCCAACTGTTCCGGTGTCAGCAGCGACCAAAAATCTTCCGGTGACATTACACGTCCACTTCCGGTACTGGCATAGCGGTTCAGCCACCCGAAGAAAACATCATCACCCAGCGTCTGCCGCAGGTCATGCAGCATCAGAACCCCACGCAGGTAAATCGCGTTGATGTAAGCGCGGCGGCTTGTAAACTCGTAAACCGTGCTGTCTACGAACCCCTGCGGCAGCAGCCGGTTCACGCGGAAATCCCACCACCAGTCGGTGAGGGTAGGGTAGAACTTCTCGATAAAGATGAATTCGCTGTAGGTCGCCAGCGCTTCATCGAGCCACGGGTGCAGCGCTTGGTCATTCCCCACACGGCTGTACCACCATTGATGGGCAATCTCGTGAACCGAAATCAGGGTCAAATAGGACTCAACACCGCTTAACCCGCGGAAATATTCTCCACCTACAAACACAATACCACTAAACTCCATCCCATCCGGGAAGTCAGCCTCAACCATCACCAGTCGATCAAGAGGATAATCACCGAAAACCGCCTCGTATAAGCTAAGACTCTTCAATGCCGTATTCAGCGCGTAAGCAGCCGTATCCATCGAACCCGTATCACTAGTGATGATGGCATCATCAAATGTATAGAGTTCCACGGTAACGTTATCCGGCGTGACCGCTTGGTTCAGCCGGTAATTTTCGCCGATACTCAAGCTGTAATCCCGTGCGTTTAGCATCGTTAAATGCCACTCGCTGTCACTGATTTTCTCGACGCTTCCGGGGGCGGCTACCCGCAGGGTGTTGGGCGCATCCGTGATACTGAGCCGAATATCCCAGTTCGCGACATCAAGTATTTCTTGTTCACCAATCGAGACTTCCTCATGGGTAATCCATGAATCGCCTTGCTTAATGGCGACGACAGGCAGCCATTGACCGAGGTTCGTTTGACGGTCGCTGTAACCCAGATACCCCTGATAAGCGCGCGCACCACCAATATCAATCGCTTGAAGCCGAAGGTCAAAGTTGAGACTGATTTCCAGTGAACAATCAGGTTCAAGCGCTTCCGGTAAGGACACTTCCATCCGTTGTCCGGCGAGCGTGTATTGAGCCGATTCACCTACAATAATGTTGATCGACTGTAGGCTGAATACACCGGCTTGCCCATTTGGTTTAACACTCAGCACCAACGATGTTAACGATTCCTCGCTAGCATTGGTGTAACGGATGCGCTGCGAAACCTTGAGCGCACGTTTTGCGTAATTCAGTTCGGCTCTAACTGTGTATGTCGGAGGTGCGTTTTCAGTTGTACAGCTCATCGGCTGGTCAAGAGTTGGCTCCACAGCCGCTTGGCTCGGCGTTTGTATGGGATGCAGTTCGCGCTCACGTGTAGGAACCGGAGTACCTTGTGGTAACGGAATCGGTGTTTGGGTTGGGGTAAGGGTTACTTGCGTCCCTTGCATAAAGGCGCAGGCCGTAAGCATCAAGAAGATGAGCGATGAGATGACCCTTGAAATTCGCATAAGCGCCATGTTACCGTGAGGCGTTGCGCTTGCCAATAGGCGATTACCCAACGCTCTTAAGCTGATCTTCGAAGCGTTTTTGCTTTCGAGGTGTTATTATTAGTGTCAGATGAATGTCTCGGTTAGATGGGGAGGTAAAATGTCAGTACGTTCACAAATTAGGGGTTTAATTCGTCTAACCCGCTGGAAAGAATACGTTCCGTTTGTGATTCCACTAACGGTTCTTGGTGCGCTTTTAGCTGCACGTCCAAATGATGCCTTACTCGATTGGCGGTTGGTTGTGGTCACGCTCGCCAACATCTTGGCTGTGGCTTACGCCTTTATGATTAACGATATTGAAGATGCGCCCGATGATGCGCGTGATCCTGATCGTGCTGCCCGTAACCCGATTACGATGGGCGAGATCGAAGTGCGGTTTGGTTACGCGGCTTGCCGTGCTGTCGCGGCAGTGACCCTTATTTTGTATGCGTTGGGCGGTTTCTGGGCGCTTATAATCGGTATCGCCACACTCCTCCTTTCCCATCTCTATTCATGGCGACCGGTTCGGCTGAAGGCGTGGCCGATCACTGACATTGTTTCGCACTCGTTGATGCTCAGTGGATTGCTGCTGCTCGCAGGGTATTTCACCTATCATGGTGAACCCGGTATCG
>Ga0102832_1001292_pt1 | contig 20696 bp, 10 predicted proteins | sample EBPBio282013_DNA_FD_88942 | JGI IMG/M metagenome (GOLD analysis project Ga0102832, IMG submission 88942) | Wastewater treatment Type I Accumulibacter community from EBPR Bioreactor in Madison, WI, USA - Reactor 2_5/28/2013_ DNA (Illumina Assembly) | ecosystem: Engineered > Bioreactor > EBPR >...
GAGATGCCCGCGCTGGAGGTTGACGCCTTCGCCCGCCGCATCATTGGCGATCAGGACCAGCATGTCCTTGTCCTGCATGAACCGCTCAACCACCTTGCGGCGTTCCTCGCGCGACACCCCGCCATGGATGACATCGACCGCCTCGGCATTGCCGATCCGGGCACGTACCTTGTCGAGCAGGTAGTTGAGCGTATCCTTGGGCTCGGTGAAAATGATCAGCTTGCGCCGATTGCCGGCCGCATCGACCATCAGATCGTCATCGAGAATCCGGTTGAGCTGGCTCCATTTGGTATCGACGCCCGAGCGCAGGACGCCGAGCGCCATCGATTCCAGACCCTTGAGTGTCTCGACTTCGAGCGCCAGCTGTTCGACCGTCTCTGCGGTTGTTGCGCCGGTCGAGATCAGGTCTTCGAGCTCGTCGATCTCATCCTGGCCATATTCGTCGATATTGCCGAGCATGTCGGCATTGACCTTGGGCACGGCGAAGTCAGCCCGGCGACCAGCATTGGCAAGGCGCGCTTCACCCAGTTCCGTCTCGAGCCGTTCACGGCGGCGCTTGAGCGACTGGTAGATGGCAGCTGGCGAGGAGGCGAGCCGCCGCTGAAGGATCTGCAATGCGAAGCCGACATTGTTGCGCTTCTTGCCATCCCCTTCGGCAAACCGCTGAACCCGGTTCATCTCGGTGCGCACATACTCAGTGACGGCTGTGTAGAGCGCAGCCTCGCCTTCCGAGAGCTCATACTTGACCGTATAGGCGCGGCGCTCCGGGAATAGCGGCCGTCCATCGAAACGCAGCAATTCTTCCTTGGTCAGCCGCCGCATCATGTCGGCCGTGTCGGCATAGTGAACACCGTCGCGGAACCGGCCCTCGAACCGGTCGCCATCGAGCAGCGCCATGAACAGCTGGAAATCCTCTTCCTTGCCATTATGCGGCGTCGCCGACATCAGCAGCAAGTGACGGCAGACCTGGCCGAGCTTCTGGCCGACCTGATAGCGCCGCGTATATTTGACATCGCCGCCGAAATAGGTGGCCGACATGCGATGGGCTTCGTCGCAGATGATGAGGTCCCACTCGCGGGCGCTCATCAACTTCTCCTGCAAATCCTCGTTGCGCGCCAGGACGTCGAGCCGGACAATGAGCCGATCACGGTCCGTGAACGGATTGCCCGAGCGCGAGGTCTCGATCATGTCGCGGCTCAGAATATCGAACTCGAGGTTGAACTTCTGACCGAGTTCGTCCTGCCACTGCTCGACCAGACTGCCCGGTGCAACGATCAGGCAGCGCTCAAGATCGCTGCGCGCGATCAATTCCTTGATGAGCAGCCCGGCCATGATCGTCTTGCCTGCCCCCGGATCGTCGGCGAGCAGAAAGCGCAGCGGCTGACGCGGCAGCATCTCGCCATAGACCGCAGAAATCTGGTGCGGCAGCGGATCAACCATGCTGGTGTGGATGGCCAGATAGGGATCGAAGTAGTGCGCAAGCTTGATGCGGTTGGCCTCGGTCACAAGACGCAGAAGGGCCCCGTCGGCATCGAATGACCAGGGTCGGCCATTCTGCTCGACCTCCAGGCGATGCTCATCGTCCCGGTAGAGCACAGACTCGGCAACCGTGCCATTGTGGTCGCGGTAAACGACGCTGATCGCCTGATCGCCGATCCAGTCGACCGAAACGACATGAACGGGCTGGTTCGAGGCAATGCCGCGCACCGATGCACCGTTCTTGATCTCTTCGAGCTTCGCCCCCATCGGCACTACCGTCCCCTGTCCACGTCCTAAAGCTGAAACTCGGCGCGTTCGAGCGCGACCAGCGTTTCCTTGCGATTCACATTGACGATATGCTGGCTTCGCGCACTGCGCTTCGCCGCATCGTCAAGCAAACCGAGCCTTTTCAATACATAAAATAGCATCGCATAGCGCACGGAAAGTACCGTGGTGTCGACTTCTAGGCCGTAGTCCTTAGCGACAACTCGCTTCTGACTTTCGGTCAGCTCCGGGTGCGGCCCGACAATCACGTCGAAATAGTTGTTCCAGAGCCAGTCCCGGTCGCCCGATTCCCCCGGCTCGCCTTTCGCGCCGACATCGAGGATGCGCGGCAGCAGGAAGTCCTTGAACTTATGCTCCAGGTGGCAATAAGCCCGCGCGTGCCAGCGAAAGCCATCATAGCCGAAGGCATGAGGCGTGATGCGCCGCCAGATAGGGTCCGGCCGCACCTTGTTCATTGACTGATAGAAGATGTCGACGGAAACGCCCTCGCGGGTGGCGTCGAGGATTTTACGCAGAACCTTGATGTCGATGTCCCGCCTGGGGGTCAGCGCCACATCGGCGCTGGGCAGAGCCGCAATCCACGAATCATGGGCGGGAAGAGCGCCCTCGGCGACCGAGCGAAGCTGCGCGAGATAGACATAGGGGTCCGGCTCGAGAAAGCGCAGGACGAAGTGCTCGGCGGCGACATAGCGCTTGGCGCGGGTGTCGTACTCCATGTTGCCGGGCGCCCGCTCCTGATAGAGCGTCAGGTCCTTCGACGCCTGCGGAACCGACACGCCAAATACCTCCACGAGGTCGGCGCGGTTGATCGACCCCTCCCAAAAAAGCCGGAACTCGATGAACTCGAGCCGGCGCCCCACCCCCCATTTCAACGCCGTCGCGGCCTCTGCCATTGCCTCAGCCTCGTGTAGATTAGCATAAAAACTAGATGGACAATCCGACCTAGTCCGTGTAATTATTATTCACACTGCGAGGTTTCGTCAATGGATAATCAGATGCACTCAGAGGGGCAGGATGCGCAATCGCGCCGGCCGGAACCTCAAATCAGCGGCACGCGGACGGCGGTCACCGCCGCTGGCGCGGCGCCGCAAGCCTAAGCAGCGCCCGGAAGGAGAGCGTCCATGACCATCGCACATCGATCCACCCTGGTCGTTCATGGCCGCCTCGCCATGCGGGAGGCCCGTCTGGCGGCTGGACGGGAGAAGCGCCAAGGCCTTCAGATCATGTCCTTCGAGCAAGCCGCCGTGCGACTGGCCGGCGGCTTCGTCCGTCCCATCGACGACGAAAGCTTGCGCACGGCGATCCAGGCGGCCCTGCCGGCGACGCCGATGGGCGAGCTGGAGAGCATCAAGGATCTTCCTGGCATGATCGACGCAGCCGTCGACACGCTGCACAAAGCCTGGCGCGCGGGTATCGATCTGGCCATGCGCGCGGCCGACCATCCGCGCCTTGCCGCCATCGCGCGCCTGGAAGCGGCGGTCATCGAGCGGCTTCCGGCTGGCATGATGCGTCCTGTCGACATCGTCGCGACTGCGACCGCCCGCATCAATCATGCCACCGCCGTCCTTGGCCCCATGGAGATCGCCGGCCTTACCGAGCTTTCGCCGTGCTGGCGGCCGCTACTTCAGGCCCTCACGGCCTACATCCCCGTGCGGTGGGCCGCCGGCCCAAGGAGTGTTCCCGCATGGCTCGACGGCACAGGCGTCGCGATCGTGCGCACACCGGGGCAAGCGCCGGAGGTCGGCGCCGTCAGCGCGGCGACGGCCTATCACGAGGCTATCGAGGCGATGCGCTGGGCGCGACACCTGCTCGCCTCGGGCGTCTCGGCCTCAAAGATCGCTATCGCGACCGCCTCGCCCGCCGACTATGACGATCATTTCCTGGCCCTGCGCGCCGACGCCAATATCGACCTGCACTTCGTCCACGGCGTCCGCACCGTCACCACTCGCGAGGGACAGGCGGCAGCTGCGCTGGCCGACATCGTCGTGCGCGGCCTGTCGCAATCGCGTCTGCGGCGCCTGGCGACACTCTGCCGCGACGGTGGGGCATTCCAGGCTCTGCCTGAAGGCTGGCTGCGGGTTTTGCCGACCGATGCGCCCCTTTCGACGCTGGCCGCCTGGAACCGCCTGTTTGCCCGGCTGGCGCCGGAAGACTGGCCTGATGCCGCCGATCACACTCCGGCGCTACGCGCGGCGATCGAGATGCTGGCAAAAGGCCCCGAAGCTGCCAGCGAAATCGGCGAGACCTTCCTCAAGGGCCGCGCGCTTGCGATCTGGCGCAAGGCGCTGCTCGCCGGCCCCGCCGCCTCGGTCGACGCGACGCTGGAGACCATGAAACAGGATGACGGCCTAGAGGCGTGCGCCTGTGTCGCCTGGATGCCGGCGAGCGCGCTCGCGGCCTCGCCCCGTCGCTTCGTGCGCCTCCTCGGGCTCAACTCCTCGCGTTGGCCGCGCGGCATCGCCGAGGACCGGCTGATCCCGGATCACATCATTCCGACACCGATTCTCGATCCCCTGCCGGTGAACCTCGCCGACCGCCGTGACTTCGAGACCATCTTCGCCACCACAGGCGATGCCGTCGTTCTCTCGCGCGCCCGGCGCGACAGCGATGGCCGTCTCCTCGGACGCAGTCCCCTCCTCGCCGGGCACGGCGACGAAACCTATCTGCGCCGCAACGCGACTCCGGCCCACGCCTTCAGCGAGAGCGACCGGCTGATGGCGCGGCCCCAGGAGTTCGCCGCCGATCCACAGGCGACGAGCGCGATCGGCTGCTGGCGCGACTGGCGGCAGGCGGAAATTACCGCCCATGACGGGCTGGTGCGCGCGGATCATCCGCTCATGCTCGCCATTCTTGGCCGCACCCAGTCGGCCAGCTCACTGCGCCGCCTGCTACGCAACCCGCTCAGTTTCGTGTGGGTCTACGGGTTCGGGTGGCGCGAGCCGCAGAGCAGCGCCGAACCCCTCGTGCTCGATGCGCTGGGAATCGGCGATCTTGTCCACATGGTACTCGACCGAGCCCTGCGCGATCTCGAAGCCGCAGGCGGGCTGGCCAGCGCCGCCACTGAAGCCATCGAGGCGGCTGTGGGCCGGGCGGCCCAAGCCGTCGCCACCGACTGGGAGAGCGAACGTCCGGTTCCACCGGCCGTCATCTGGGGGCGCACCCTCGATGATGCCCGCGTGCTGGCAGGCCGCGCCCTCATCTATGGCGACGATGCACTGCCCGGCGCGCGCGCTTATGGCGAGGTGCCCTTCGGCGGCTCGGAGCCGAAGACCAACGCTGACGTACCCTGGGATGTGAGCCTGCCGGTCACGATTCCTGACACCGGCTTCAACATCGCCGGCTATATCGACCGACTCGACATCTCGGGCGACGGCAAGCGCGCCCTCGTCCGTGATTACAAGACGGGCCGGCCGCCGCGCGGCGACATCCGCCTGAACGGCGGACGCGAGCTTCAGCGCTGCCTCTACGCGTTCGCGGTGAAGGCGCTCCTCGGCGACGACGTCGCCATCAGCGCCTCACTGCTCTATCCGCGCGAGCCGGTCGATCTCCAGCTCGACGATCCCGAGGCTGTGCTCACCGAGATCACCGGCTATCTGCGCGCCGCGAGAACCAGTCTCGCCGGCGGCGCAGCCCTGCCTGGTCCCGATACGGGCGGCGACTACGACGATCTCGCCTTCGCCCTGCCGGCCAATGCCGGCGCCACCTATTGCAAACGCAAGATGCCGGCCGCGACGGAGCGGCTGGGCGAAGTCGCTCAGGTCTGGGAGGCGGAATGATGAGCAACGTATCCAAGATGCTGAAGGATGACGGTGCCCGCCGCGATGCCATCAGCCTGCACGACCGCTCGATCCTGGTCGAGGCCGGCGCCGGTTCGGGCAAAACCGCTGTCATGGCCGGCCGCATCGCCGCCATGCTGGCGCAAGGCGTCGCGCCGCGTTCCATCGCCGCCGTCACCTTCACCGAGCTTGCCGCGAGCGAGCTGTTGTCCCGTGTCCGCGAGTTCGTCGCCGACCTCTCGGCCGGCAAGATCGCGACCGAACTGCGGGTGGCGCTGCCCGATGGGCTGTCGGAGACTCATTTGACCAATCTCGCCGCCGCCAGCGCCGCGATTGACGAAATCACCTGCTCGACCATCCACGGCTTTTGCCAACGCCTGATCAAGCCCTATCCGGCGGAGGCCGACATTGACCCCGGCGCGGGCGTCATGGATCGCAACCAGGCCGACCTCACCTTCCTCGAGATCGTCGATGGCTGGCTGCGCGAGCGTCTGTCCGGCGGCCAGGGCGGCCTCCTGGCCGAAATGGTGCTGCACAGCCCCGGCGAGACCGTGGCGCTCATCCACAAGATCGCCGAGAATCTGCGCCGCCGCCGCACGCTCCAAGCCCCGCCAATCTCTCCCCTTGACGGCCACATGACAGCGTTCCGGCAAGCGACGGCCGATTTTGCGGACTTCATGAACGGCACGGCGGCGGCTGAACCGGAAACGGTGACTATCGTGATGCGTCTGGCCGAAATGGCGACGGCCCTTGCGAACGCGCCTGATTCCGCGACGCCCGCCGGCCTCGTCCGGCTCCTGACCTCGCGGCCCCATCCTGACCTTTGCACCAAGGCTGGCGCGTTCGCTTCCTACCGCAAGAAGGGCAAATGGGCGACAGCAGCCAAACAAGCGGGCCTCTCCAAGGCCGACGGCGATCGGCTGAACGACGCGGCCGAAGCGCATTACACCACCTCCTGCAATGCCTGGGGGGCGCTCATGCAGGCCACCGCCGGCCACGCTCTGGCGGCGCTGATCGAGGAGGCTCGCCCGATCCTGCAACGCTACCGTGATCACAAACGGGCCAGCGCCCAACTGGACTTCGACGACCTCATCTTCGCCGCCCGCGATCTGCTGCGCGACCATGATGCTGTTCGTCGCGCACTCGGGCAGCGTTTCGCCCATGTCCTCGTCGACGAGTTCCAGGACACCGATCCCTTGCAGACCGAGATCTTCTGGCGTCTGTGCGGTGAGCCCGTCGACGACGCCAATGACTGGACGGGCTTTCACATCCGGCCTGGCGCGCTGTTCCTGGTCGGCGATCCCAAGCAGGCGATCTATCGCTTTCGCGGCGCCGACGTCGGCGCCTATGTCCAGGCGCGCGACGCCTTTCGCGCCCAGGCCCCCGACAGCCTGCTGTCGATCTCGACCAATTTCCGCTCCTGCGCCTCGATCCTGACTTTCGTCAACGAGCGCTTCGAGGCCGTGCTCTCGGCTGATGGACAGCCGGGTTTCACCGCACTGGACCCATTCCATGACGATCGCGGCGGAGTCTGCGTGGCGGCCCTCGACATCGCCGTAGCCGATGAAAACGGCAAGGCCAGCGCCGAGCAACAGCGGGACGCCGAAGCCGACGCCATCGCCGAGCTGTGCGCCCGGCTGATCGAAAGCCATCCGATCGTTGACCGTCGCAGCGGCGCCAAGCGGCCTTGTCTGCCAGGCGACATCGCCCTGCTGGCGCCCACCGGCGCGGAACTGTGGCGCTACGAGGAAGCCCTGGAGCGCCGCGGCATCCCCGTGGCGACCCAGGCCGGCAAGGGTCTGTTCCGCCGCCAGGAAATCCAGGACCTGATCGCGTTGACCCGCGCCCTGGCCGATCGCCGCGACACCCTGGCGCTCGGCGCGTTGCTGCGCGGACCTCTGGTCGGCCTGACCGAAGAAGAGTTGCTGGACATCATCTGGAGCCTGCCGCGCTCGGAAGAACAGCCGGATCGGATTCCGCGTCTGGATCTCAGCATCGACCCCGCCGTGATCGCCCATCCGCTCGCCCGCGAGGTCATCGAGCGGCTGCAATCGCTCTCCCGGCGTGGCAACAGCACGACGCCGCACGAACTGCTGTCGCAGGCAGTGGATGTCATGCGCGTCCGCCCGCTTCTCTTTGAGCGCCATCGCGGCCAGGCCGAGCGAGCGCTCGCCAATGTTGATCTCTATCTCAGCCTGTCGACCGGCTATGCCGTGCGCGGCCTGCGTGCCTTCGCAGAAGCCATGACGGCTGCCTGGTCGGACGAGGCGCGCGCCGTCGAGGGCCGACCGGACGCGCAGGAGGAGGCGGTCGCGCTCTTCACCATGCACGCGGCCAAGGGGCTCGAATGGCCGATCGTCATTCCGGTCAACACCATGACCGGCGTCATGGCGCCCGAGAGCGCGGTCATCGATCGGCAGACCGAAACCTTTTATTGCCCGGTCCTTGGCGTGCAGCCCGAGGGTTACGAAGCCGCGCGCGAGGCCGAAAAGAACGAGCTGGACCGCGAGCGCGTCCGGCTCTGGTATGTTGCGGCCACCCGCGCGCGCGAACTGTTGGTATTGCCCCGACTCGACACCACGCCCGCCAAATCCGCATGGATCGGTCTCGTCGATCTGTCGCTCGCCGATCTGCCGGGCATCGACCTCTCCCATCTGCCGGCCGACCTCACGCCGAGCAGCGCCGGCGCGGGCAACAGCCAGACGCGGGCGAGCTTCGCCGCCGAAGCCGAAAGCATCGCCGCCGCACAGACCCGGCTGACCTGGCTCGCCCCCAGCCGCGACGAGGACGCCACCGGGACCGTGCTGCGAGAGGAGGAAGTCGCGCTCTGGCCGGGGGCGGCCGACGACGAGCTGCCCGAACTCGAAGCCGCCGCCCTCGTGCAGGGCGGCCGCGAGCGCGGGCTTATCCTGCATAAACTGATGGAAGAGGTGCTGACCGGCGAAACCCCGGAAGCGGAAGCTGCCCTGGTCGAACGGGCTGGCCACCTCATCCGCGCCCTCGGCCAATCCCCGGTCGCCGATCCGGCAACGGGACTGTCGGCGCAGGAGCTGGCGACCTGTGTGGCCCGGACCCTGGCGCTGCCCGAGATCGCAGCTCTACGGCCCGATCTTCTGGCCGAGCTTCCTGTCTATGCCGCAGAAGAGGCCGACGGCGTGGAGACCGTGACGGCCGGGATCGCCGACGCCCTGACCGTCGACGTCGACGGCCGGCCGGTCGTGGTGGTGGACTGGAAAAGCGATGTGAACCCTGACGACAAGGCGCTCGAACACTATCGGGCTCAGGTACGGGCCTATCTCGACATGACCAGCGCCGAGCGCGGGCTCATCGTCCTGATGACGAAGGGAACGGTCATCGTCGTCTCGCCCTCGCCACAGACCGTGGCAGCCTGACGGAGGGAGAAACGATGGCCTCCCGCAAGCGCCCCACCGGCTCCAACCAGGACGATCTCTTCAACCCCGAGATCGAACTCCTGCTGCCGGCTCGGCTTGCCGTTGACGGCAAGGTGCTGGGAAGCCCTGTGCGTCAGTTGGCTGTTCCGGCGAAGCGTGTGCGGTGCCGACTGCGCCCCTTCGCCATCCGCCGCGTCAATGGTCACGAGACGACCCTGGAATCCGGCGAGATTCTGAAGATCATCAGCGCGAAGACGACCACGCCATTGGAAGCCGATCTCATTCTCCTTGTGCCCGGCGCAACGGAGCCGGAACGGATCGCTGCGGCGCTCGAACTGGGTGAAGGCCGGTGGATGAATGTACCGCCCACCAGCATCGACACGCTGGATTGTTCCGCGCGCAGCGAGCGCTTGAAGGCTGTCTCCGCTTCCTGGATCGACGCGATTCATCTGCGCGAGGGGCGAGCCGCGGCGGACGGCCAGCCGGCGCAGCCTGGCTTGCGGCGTCCACAGGTCGGCGCGCTTCATGCCGCGCTTGCCCACGCGACGCGATCGACCGATCCGGCCACCATCGTCATGCCGACGGGCACGGGCAAGACCGAGACAATGCTGGCGCTCAATGCCAACCAGCGGTTCGAACGCCTGCTGGTGGTGGTGCCGACCGACGCGCTACGCGAGCAGATCGCGAGCAAATTCGAGACCTTCGGCGTCCTGAAGCAGCAGAAATGCCTCGATGAGACCGCAGCCTTCCCTTTGGTCATGCGGCTCTCGCATATTCCGACCAGCCAGGCCGAAGTCGACGAAATCTTCGACAGCGCCAATGTCATTGTCACCACGATGCAGATCGCTGGCCGCGCCGAGGCACCGGTGCAGGAGCGGATGGCGGCCCGCGCCTCAGCGCTCTTTATCGACGAGGCGCATCATATCGGGGCACGGACGTGGAAGTCCTTCCGCGGGCTCTTCGTCGAGCACGAGCCACCAATCCCAGTGATCCAGTTCACCGCTACGCCGTTTCGCGAGGACGGAGGCCGCGTCGATGGCGAGTTCATTTACACCTACCCGCTAAAAAAGGCGCAGCAGGAGGGCTATTTCAAGCCGATCCGCTTCGAAGCAGTCTTCGGTCTGGACCAGCCTGACGCGGACCAGGCCATCATCGACAAGCTCGGCGAAGTGCTCGCCACCGACCTGGATGCTGGCCTCAATCATCTTGCGATGGCCCGCTGCAACACGATCGAACGCGCCAAGCACCTGCACAGGCTCTATGCGGCGATCTATCCAGACTTTCGGCCAGTCATAGTCCACAGCCAGCAATCACTGAAGGAACGGCGCGAAAATCTTGCCGCGCTACGCCGTTTTGAGAGCCGGATCATCGTTTGCGTCGATATGCTCGGCGAGGGCTTCGACCTGCCCGAGCTGAAGATCGCTGCATTGCACGATCATCACAAGAGCGTTGCGGTGACGATCCAGTTCGTCGGCCGCTTCACCCGCCAGGACCCGAGGCTGGGTGATGCCACGGTGATCGCCAATACCGGCATCGACGATGTCGATCGCGCGCTGGCCAAGCTCTACGCCGAAGACGCCGACTGGAATGCGTTGGTGGAGGCGCTCAGTTCCGCAAAGATCGAACGCCAGGTTCGCCGCGCGGAAATGTTCAAGGGCTTTTCGGGAGATCTGAGCGACATTCCGCTCCAGACCCTGGAACCGAAAATGAACGCGGTCCTGTACCGGACCTCTTGCGACGCTTGGGATCCCTTTCGCGCAGAAGAACTCTACGACCCCGGCGTCTATCTCGGCATGAAGCTCAACCCGCATCAACGGGTCGCGATCTTCGTGACGCGGGCGGAGGAGCAGGCACGCTGGACCTCCGCGCAGCAGGCGGTGAACGTCACCTGGGACCTGCACATGCTTCACTGGGATCAGGCAAGCGGCGTGCTCTATATCAGCAGTTCTGCCAAGGGGCCGTTTGACCGGCTCGCAAAGGCGGTTTGTGGCGATACGACGCGCCGCGTGGAAGGCGAGGAAGTGTTCCGCAGCCTCCACGGGTTCAAGCGGCTCATTCTGCGCAATCTCGGCCTCACCCACCATCAGGGACGAGGCGTCCGCTATTCGATGTATATGGGCGTGGATGTCGCCGATGGCCTCGACAGCGCGAAGTCCCAGTCGAGGATAAAGAACAATATCTTCGCCACCGGCTTCCTCGAAGGCCTTCCTGCTTCACGGGGATGCTCGGCCAAGGGCAAGTTCTGGTCCAGCGCCAAAGTCCATGACCTGACCGACTGGGTGGACTGGTGCCAGGATGTCGGCCGCACCGTGAACGATCCCAGCATCACGACCGACGGCGTCTTCAAGAGCGCGATGCGCCCCCACCAGATCAGCCAACGACCGGCTGTTCCGCCCGTGGCGATCCATTGGCCTGAATCTCTGATCACGCAGTTCGAGGAGCGGATTGAGATCTCGTTTGGCGATGTGCCGGTAACCTTCGCCGAATGCGATATCGAGTTGCTCGATAACGCGCGCACCGGGCCGCTGCGCTTCGCCGTGCGAAGCGACGACCACGCGGCCGAGTTCGAGATCGTCTTCAGCGACGGCCACGCCCGTTACCCCCAACGCGCCGGCCCCAAGGCGACGATCAAGATCGGCGGCAAGGTCCAGAAGCTCTCGGAATCCTTCGGCGAGGACTCACCTCAGATCGACTTCGGTGATGGCTCGCTTCTCATCTACAGCCATCTCTACACCCTGCCCGAGGGCGAAACGATCGAGCCGTACCCGTCAGACAAGATCGAGGCATGGGATTGGTCAAAGGCCAATATTCGCGTCGAATCCCAGGGCACGGACAAGCGCGCTGACTCTGTCCAGCGTCTGGTCATCGACACCCTGTTGGCCGACCCAGATCCCTATGACGTGATCTTCGACGATGATGGCAAAGGCGAAATCGCCGATGTCGTGGCGCTGCGCATAACTGACAGCGTCGTTTCCGTGACCCTGTACCACTGCAAATATTCAGGGGCGGATACGCCAGGTGCGCGCCTCGGAGACCTTTATGAGGTTTGCGGACAGGCTCAGAAATCCGCTCGGTGGCGCGACCGGCCAAACCGCATGCTTCAACACATGCTGCGACGCGAAAAGATGCGCCGCGACCGAAGTCTCAGCTCGCGAATCGAGCAGGGCTCAGCCGCCGCGATCAAGAAGCTCAAGGTCGGGTGGCAAGATCACCGCTTCGAGTTCGACGTCCGAATTGTGCAGCCGGGGCTATCGCGACAAGCCATCAGTGAAGAAGGCTTGCATCTGCTTGCCGGCGTCGAGACCTATTTGCTCGAAACCCGCGCCATGAGGTTGAAAATTATTGGTAGTGAATGATGCCGTCAGGCATCGGAAACCTTCCTGAGACAGAAATTTTACCACGCCGTGGGAGCAGGCTTCGTGTCAACTTTTGGGTTTACTTTCTTATCGCGCAAAGCGCTGGGCCAGGCCGAACAGATGATGTTCGGCGGCGCGGCGGGCGTGCGCGATGAGGTTGGTTTCCTCATCGTCCACCAGCGTTACGCAGATCACTTCTTCCCCGGCACATCGGTTCTGCACACACGCCTGCGCTACGCGCTTCTCATCCCCTGGCTTTATCAAAGCCTGCGGACGAAACGCCCTGTTCCCAAGGACTTTGGCCAAGCCTTTTCTGATCTCGAACATGAGCTGACCGGCCGGCTCAAATATGTCGAGGGTGTTGGCGGCGAGAAGGATGGCGTGATCGGAGGAGAGGTCTTCCCCCGCACGATCAGTCAGCCGCCGGCCTATGTCTATTGGACGGCGCTCACCAAATGGGGACTGATCGGCGCCCGCCCGGATGGCCGGCCGTGGAGCCGCTCGGACATGGCGAAGCTCCTGGCAGCGTCAAGCAAGCGCGCGCACCATGACGATGACGGAAAGCCCCTAGAAACAGTCACCTGGCCCATCGCGGGGCTGATCGATGCACCTAAAGGCTGGGATACTTGGGGTGACTGGAATGACCGGTATTCGAAGGATGACCAAGGAAAACTAGCGCTCGACCTTTTACCCCAAGAGCAGATCTACCTCGCGACCAAACTCCGCGCCGTTCGCTCGCCGACCGATCCAAGTGAGCCGTCGCTCTTGTCGAAATTGGTTGGAAAATCACTAGGCGAGGCAGATCACTGCTGGGACAACGAAATCCTAGCCCTCGCCGGCAGGGAAGCGGCCATGCTGAAGCGGGCCGGCCAGGCCGCCGCGCTTTCGGCCATAGGCAGGGCGATCTATGCGGCTCAGGTCGAGACGCTCAAGGAAACCCGCGACAAGCGACCACAACCCAGTTTGCACCGCGCCGCACTGAACGACGCGATCGAGCAATGGGGCAAACAGGCCGCTCGGCTGGATATGGACCTGTTTCTCGCCGAAATCGGCCACCTCCCGCCTGCGGTGGAGGGTGTGTTGAAAGAAACTTCGACCTGGATCAGGGCGAATGGCAAGGACCCCATGCAGCTTCTCGAAGTGTACGCACGGGCGGAAGTCAGCAGGAAAGACAATCGCGCGCGTCTTGCCAGCAATCAGTTCGGCGTCGACCGGCGTATGGAATGGCAAGGCGAGCACCATGGCCGCGCAGAGCCACTCCACTATCGCTGGGGGAATGTGAAGCGGCTCCTGCGCGATCTGGAGGACGTCGCATGAGCGATCCTCAGGCATGGTCCGGGCAACCCTATCTCGACGAGATGCGGCCAGGGCGACTGGAGACGGTCAAGCTCGCATTGTTTGCGACCTACTCAGTCGATCTGTCGGCGGTCGCAGCGGTGTTGCTCGCACTGATTGGTCGCAACAATGACAAGGGCAGCGGCACGGCGGTCGATTTTGCCGACGCGATCGACAAGCTGCGCGATCGCGTCAAGATCATAATCCAGCGCGGTCGGATAGCGCGGCCAATAGCGCTTCCCCGTATCGCGGGCATCCTCGATCAGTTCATCGTCGAGCAGCCTTACGATGAACGAGAGCGCAGCTGGCATCCAAAGATTGCTTTGGTCGCCTACACCGGTCCCAAAGGGGAAACCCGCTGGAAGCTCTGGATTGGCAGCCGGAACCTCACCCGATCGCAGGATCTCGACGCGGGCGTTTTGCTGGACGGCAGCGAAAAGCGCGCGAAAGGACGAGTTCGGCTCCCAAGCATCGGAGCACTCGGGGCCATCCTCGCGCGCTCCGCGTCGCGCGAGGATGCCGATGGCATCGCGGAGCAACTGGAGGCGGTCTGGTGGGACGCCCCAGACGGGTTTCAGTTGCGCAGCCTGCTCAATGGACTGGATGAAGGCGTTGCTCTGCCATCGGAACCACCAGCCGGCGCGGTCGATGGCATAACCATCATCAGTCCGTTCTTGTCGCCCGATTTTGTGAAGAAGGCAGGTGGCTGGGGCAAGGCTGGATCCAGAACGCTGATTTCGTCGATACCGGCCCTCACGGACATGGCGAGGCGGCCCGGCAAGCCGCTGGACGGATTCTCCAAAATCCTCGCCTATACTGCGCCAGACGTGCTCGTTGACGAAGCTCCGCTCGCGCTGCCAGGCGTCGAGCCCGCGTCCGAGGATGATGCGGAGCCGGCCCCCCTTGCTCTGCATGCCAAGATTTTTTGCTTCCACTCGGGCGAGAAGACCATCTTGAGAGTGGGGAGCGCCAATGCGACCGAGAGGGCCTGGTCGGGGCGCAACGCGGAAATCATGGTCGAACTCGAGGCCGGCGAAGCGTTCGGCTCCGGCCTGGCATTCCTGATCGGTAAAGCGACGCCGGTCACCATCGAGGAACTCGCCGTCGCCGATCCGCCCAGCACGAGCGCGGCCGATGCCCTGGAAGAGTCGCGCAAAGTGCTGATGGCATCCTGGAACCCAGTTCTGCGTCGAGACGGGGAACGCTTCTCGATCGATGCGGGGGCAGTTCCCTTGCTTGCCTATCCCGAGCACGTGCTGCACGCCGGACCTGCAAATGGCGACCTACTGGCTTGGCAGACGGACGCCGTCCGCCTCGATCTTGGCACGATCCCCTTGTCACTCCAGTCCGCCTTCATTCAGGCTCGGATCAGCGGACCGGACGGCGCTTTGCGATGGATGCAGCGTGTCACCGTCGATCCGCCGCTCGAAGAACAGCGTGATCTGGCCGCGCTGGCCAGCCACATGGGGCTTCGTGCATTTCATGACTGGATGCGCGCGATTCTCAGCGGCGACACACTGCCCGTCGGCGGTGGCGCATGGGATGAAGACGCCGGGGTGCAGAGCAACCGCCCCCAGAGCCTGGGATACGACCGCCTCACGCTCGAGGATATCCTCACGGCTTGGGCACGCGACCGCAAGGCGTTCGGTCGGGCCGATCGTCATTTTGCGCCCTATGTCGACGCCCTTCTCGCCCACGGTGAGAATCTGAGCGAAAGGGAAAAAGCTGACTTGAACGAACTTGCGCAGATCTGGGCCATCGCGCGGACGCGGCTTGCCTCATGAGCGCCAGATCGAAACCCTTCCAGTCCGCAACGGTCAGGGCTGCAACCGCTGCGCTGTCAGGAGGCAACCCGCTACGCCGGTTCCTGGTCGCGGACGAGGTCGGCCTCGGCAAAACCGTCGTTGCCCGTGACACGCTGGCAGCCCTGGCAAGCAAAGCGCGCAAGTTCACGGTCTATTATATTACGAGCGGGCTCAAGGTCGCGGACCAGAACAAGGTCGAGCTGCTCCGCTTCCTCGACAAGAACGAAGCCAAGGACGCACTCTCCACCATCGACCGCGTCGGCCTCATTCCGTTTGAGGAACGGCGCAAGGAAAAGATACGGCTCTACGCCTTTACGCCCACCACATCATTTTCCAGTTCGCAGCGCCTCTACGGCGGAAAGGCTGTCGAGCGTGCGTTCATCAAGCTGCTGTTGGATGAGCTGTACCCCGGCCTGACCGATGCCTTTCCTGAAGGCTATATCGAATATGGCGCGACCTCCGGCTGGCCATGGGCGTGCGAGGAGGCTCAGGGCAAATTCGACAACGTCTCCGCCCTCTTCAAGACGGCCTATGGCCGAGCGCTACGTACGGAATTTGGCAAGCCTGCCCGCGAGAACATTCTGCGTGCGATCGAGACGAGCAAATATGGTCAGAGCCTAGGCCGGATGCGAAAGGCGCTCGCTCAAGCCGCTTTGGATTCCGCCCCGCCCGACCTCGTGATTTTCGACGAGTTCCAATGCTATCGCGAGTTGCTCGACGCAGGCACGGATAACCCTTTAGCGCGCCAACTGCTGGCGGGTAACAATGGAACGCCGCCGCCGATCCTCCTCCTGTCAGCCACGCCCTACCGCTTCTATGCGGAGCGCTGGGAAAATGGCGTCGGAGCCGCTCCCCATGTCGAATTTTTCAAGATTATCGAGTTTCTGGGCGGGTCGGCTGCACGCGCAGAGGCCGAAACCCAATTTCGTCGGTTTGGTGATCTCTTGCATTTGATCGGTCATCTGCCGGCCGACAGTCGGCAGGCGGCGATCGAAGAGGCCCAAGCCCTCAAGCATCATCTGGAGAGGCTCCTCACACCGCTCATGTCGCGGACCGAGCGCCCGGTTTCCGACCATGCCGGAGAGCCTGCGCCGCCCTCCGTAAGGATCGAGCCCCACGATCTCGACGTCTATCGCCATTTTACCGACCACGTATCGCCCAAGCTTGCCGGCAGCGCAGTCAGCTATTGGCTTTCAGTCCCGCTCCCTGCGCAGGCGCTGGGGGACCGTTATCAGATTTCTCGCGATATAGACTTTCCCGCCACACGCAGCGTTCCCCGCCTCGGGGTCACCAATTGCTTCAAGCCGCCAAAAGATGGCTGGGGGAGCGCCAAGCTGCGAGCCCTCAATAGCCTTGTACCGACAGAGGTGCTTGCGCTCCCTTGGGTGTTGCCATCGCTGACCTGGTGGACGCCTTCAGGCCCATGGGCGAAGATGACGCAATCGCCCAAGATGCTGATCTTCAGTAGGTTCAGGGCAACACCACAAAGTCTGGCAGCCCTCGTCAGCCTCGAGGTCGAGCGCAAATGCGTTGGAAAGAGCAATCTTCCCTACACCGCCGCGTGGAAGAAGCGGCACCTTAACCCGAAGCCTAACCAAGGCCCGACGCTCGCCCTGTTTCACCCGAGTCCCTTCCTAATCCGAGCTGTCGATCCCCTCGATGTGAAGGGGAAAGCGACCGTGAAGCAGATCAGAGGCAGGACGCGGCAGCAGATTATTAGGGCGCTGCCCGCGTCAATTGCGCCCGAGGCGCCGAATGCGCGCAGCAACCGGCGGCGCAAACCGGCCTGGGCAATCCTCGCGGCCATAGAACGCGCGCAGAAGGCGCCGCTGGCGCGGGAGTTCGCAGCGGTCCAGAGGAGCTGGGGTCGGGTCGCGCCGAAGGACGCAACGCTTCAAACCTTGCTCAAACAGCGCCAAGAGGCCGACCCGATTACCTGGTTGAGCCGATGGGAACTCGACGCCCTGGTCGATTTGGCTCTCGGCGCTCCCGGGGTGGTGACGGGCCGTGCACTCTATCGCCACCTTCCAGAGCTTTTCGATTTCCAGGAGCAGCATTTCGCGCGGCTTGTGAACTTCTGCTGGACGCGGCTGCGCACCTATCTGGACCGCCCTGTTTTCTGGTCTGTTTTGCCCGGCGAAGACGCGACGCAGAAATATCAGAATGCGTGCGTTGATGGCTGCTTGGAAGCCGTCCTGGATGAACATTTCTGGCTACGCAAATCCAAGGTCAACCCCGATGGGCTGATCGAGGACTTGTCGGCCGCGCTCGCAGCAAACGTCGGCACCTTCGGGTTCAAGGGCGCGAAGAAAAAGGACAAGATCCGTATCCGCTGTCACGCCGCGGTGCCGTTCGGCGGCACCGAGACGGAGACGCATCGACAGGACCATGATGTCGATGAACCGCCGCCAGCGCGCTCTGAGGAAATCCGCAGCGCGTTTAATACACCATTCTGGCCTCATGTCCTGGCGACGACCTCGGTCGGACAGGAAGGTCTCGACTTTCATAGCTGGTGCGACAGGCTCGGCCACTGGGATCTTTGTTCCAGCCCCGTTGACCTGGAGCAACGTGAAGGCCGCGTTCAGCGCTTCGGTGGGCTGACTGTGCGGCAACCACTCGCACGAAAGCTAGGCGAACAAGCCTTGGCGCAGGCACGAGGCCAAGCATCGTCACCATGGGACATCATCGCACGCCACGCTGACAAGGCGTTCGCGGATGACAAAACCGGCCTCAGCCCGTGGTGGACGATGGAAGGCGCAGAACTAAAGCGGCATTTGTTCGCGCTTCCCCAAAGTCGGGACATTGATCGGTTCGCGAAGTTGCGGACGCAAAGGCTTCTCTATCGCCTTGTTTTGGGACAACCGGACCAGGAGGACCTGGTCGAGCTGTTGACGCATCACGATGCGGAAACGACGCGGTCGCTGCAGGCGCTGACCCTCGATCTGTCCGCATTCTCAAGAGAGAAGCGCCTCGATGAATAGCGGGCGTGCCGGCCGGCGCTTCCGGCACGCCCGTCTTGTTCATGCGGAGCAAGCAGCCCCTGACGCGGCCGAATCATATGACGACCGGCCTAGGGGGCTTCATGCGGGTTCGCCGCCATTCAGGGACAGTTGCTGGACGACTGCCAGGAAGAGATGCTGTCGCCGTGCTCCTCGGGCTTGTCCGATTTACACGCCACAGCACGACGCGCTGCTACGCCCGAATATTCGAGCTTCCATTCAGCATCATCTATCGCCTTCTATCCGCTTAGAGAGGCGATCGAAGGAATTTGGCATGAGGCAGCAAGTCGAGCCCATCACGAAGCGCACCATCCGGCGGCATCAACTCCGGGAAATGGTCCCTCTCGCCGACACCACGATCTATGACATGGAACAGCGAGGCGAATTTCCCCAGCGCTTCTATCTCACGTCCCGCTGCGTGGTCTGGGATCTAGCCGAGGTCGAAGCCTGGTTGGAAGAACGGCGTCGAGCGTCACGCGCCAAGGCGGTGAAGCGTGCGCCGATCCCGGACGTCCAGCTTCGCAAGACCCGCCCAATCAAACATTCGGTTCGGGCGTGAGCAAGTCCATCGTCGGCGGATAAAGCGTCGGGGTATATTTCTGACCCGCAACCCAGGCGTCCACCAAGTTGGACCATTCCTGCATCATATGCCGGCGCTGATGCTCGTATTCCGCCTTGTTGTAGATACCCCGTGACGATCGCCCGTCCTCATGCGCCAGACACTTCTCGATCCAGTCGCTGTTGAAGCCCAACTCGTTCAGTAGGGTCGAGCCGGTGCGCCGGAGATCGTGAACCGTAAAGGACTCCAGCGGCAGTCCTTCCTTCTTGGCTCGCTCCACCACCGCCTTCGTGATCCGGTTGAACGTCGCACGCGACATGGGCGCGTCGGCGTCGTAGCGTGACGGCAGGACGTATTTGGAATTGCCGGCGCAGGTCTTTAGGGCGATGAAGATGTCGAGCATCTGCTGAGACAGATAGACGTTGTGCGCCTTCGAGCGCTTCATCCGCTCTTTGGGGATCGACCAGACGGCGTTCTCGAAATCGACCTCATCCCAAACCGCGTCCTGCAATTCGCTCTTTCGCACCATCGACAGCAGGATAAGCTTTATCCCGAGCCGGATCGTCGGCAGCGTCGCTACATGCTCAATCTGACTGAGCATGATGCGGATTTCCGCCGGGGACAGGGATCGGTCCTTTGGCACGAATGTCGCGATCGACGCCGGGCCAACTTCGTCTGCCGGGTTGGCGACCTTCTCGCCATGCAGGATCGCGAAGGCGAAGACCTGCTTCACGATGTCCCGGACATGAACCGCCGTTGCCGGCGCCCCGCGCTCCTTCACCTTTGCGCAAAGTGCGCGCAAATCCTCCGGCAGAATTTCCGACAGTAGCCTGTTGCGGAACGCCGGCAGGATGTCTCGCTCGAAGATCGAACGGCGCATGGCGCGCGTGCTGTCCGCCATTCGGGCCTCCTGAAGCCAGCGCTCACCGAACTGGCCGAAGCTCTTCGCCTCCTGGAGGCGACGCTTCTCGCGCTGCTTTTCCTGCGCGGGCGAGCGCCCCTCCGAAATAGCGCGGCGGGCATCGACAACCTTCTCACGCGCCCGAGCAAGGGAAAGCCCAGCAGGGCCGTAGCGCCCCAGCGTCAACGTCTCCCGGCGACCGTTCAGCCGATAGTCCAGGCGGAACACGATCGCGCCCGAAGGCTGGACCACGACATACATACCGTCACGGTCCACGATCTTGTACAATTTATCTTTCGGTTTCAGAGCTTTAATGGCGGCGTCGGTCAACATCTACACCCTCCAGATTGGTCAAAATATGCCGGAGAGCGCCCAATTATACCGTCAGGCCAAAAACGGCCCTTCTGATTGGTATTTTCCCTGCTTTTACATAGCTTTATGCCAAAAAATATACCGTCAGAAGCTCTCTTAGCCCTGACGGTATATGCGATTTTCGACTGAGGCAAGATGCGCCATACCGTCAGCCATACCGTCATTCCGGAGACTAACCCAGCGATAGATGCCGAAAGATTCCGAGATATTTATTTATATATTTCAGTCGTTTATATCGCATCGAGGCGTATTTTTGGATACGCCCGGATGGGCAAAAATCATTCCCACTCGATCGTGCCGGGGGGCTTGCTCGTCACGTCGTAGACAACGCGGTTGATGCCCTTGACCTCGTTGATGATGCGGGTCGCGGCGCGGCCGAGGAAATTCATGTCGAAGGGATAGAAATCCGCCGTCATGCCATCGACCGAGGTCACGGC
>Ga0102832_1001295_pt1 | contig 20649 bp, 19 predicted proteins | sample EBPBio282013_DNA_FD_88942 | JGI IMG/M metagenome (GOLD analysis project Ga0102832, IMG submission 88942) | Wastewater treatment Type I Accumulibacter community from EBPR Bioreactor in Madison, WI, USA - Reactor 2_5/28/2013_ DNA (Illumina Assembly) | ecosystem: Engineered > Bioreactor > EBPR >...
GGGGTGATGCCGGCGGGCGGCCACTGCAGCGTCGAGGTCGAGAAGCCGAGCGCGTTGTGGAAGAAAGCCCAGAAGAAGGCGACGAAGAACATCACTTCCGAGGTGATGAACAGCACCATGCCGATGCGCAGGCCGTGGCTGACTTCATCGGTGTGCGCCTTTTCCTTCACCGACTCGCTGATGACGTCGCGCCACCACATCCACATGGTCATGAGGACGAGCACGAAGCCCGGCAGCAGCTTGAAGACGCCCGGTTCCATGCCGAACACGGGCACCTTGTGGAAGAACAGGACCGCGCCGATGGCGAGGATCAGCGCCGAGAAGGAACCCATCGCCGGCCAGGGGCTCGGGTTCACCATATGGAAGTGATGTTTGGCGTGTCCGCTCATGGAATGATCCCTCTAAGTCCCTCTAATTGGTGGCGTCGCCGGCTTCCGGGGAAGCGGGCGTAACGGATTTGGATTGGGCGCTGTCTTCCACCGGGAAGCCGTCTTTGGAACGGAAGAAGGTGTACGACAGGGTAATGGTTTTCACTTCCTCGGTGTGTTCGTCGCTGGCGAGCGCCGGGTCCACGTAGAAGGTAACGCCCAGCTCGGCGCTCTGGCCGGGGGCGAGGATCTGCTCCTGGAAGCAGAAGCATTCGATTTTATTGAAATACTGACCGATCTTGTCCGGGGTGACGTTGAACGTCGCCGTGCCGGTGGTTGTCTCGGTCCCCATGTTGGTCGCCTTGTAGTGGATGGTCACCGTTTCGCCGAGCTTCGTCGTGACCGACGGCTGCGAGGGCGTGAACTTCCACGGCAGTTGGGGATCGGTATTGGCGTCGAACCGCACCGTGATCGGGCGGTCGATGACCTGGGTCGTGTTTTCCGCCGCGATCTGCGGATCGCCGCCGATGCCGATGGCACGGCAGAACGCGTCGTAATAGGGCACCAGAGCGAACGCACCGCCCATCATCGCCGCGGCTCCCAGGAGGGAGGCCGCGGCGACGCGGGTATGACGGCGTTTCAGGTCGGACTTTTGCATTGCTTTAAGTGTCCTGAGACCTTGGTGCGTTGCGCTGACTACTCGGCCGGATGAGCGGCCGCACGGGCCAGCACAGGCGGCTCCTCGAACGTGTGGAACGGCGCCGGCGAGGGCACGGTCCATTCCAACGTCGTGGCGCCTTCGCCCCACGGGTTGGCGACCGACTTCTTGCCGAAGAACATGCTGTGCACGGCCATGATCAGGAAGAAGATCGACGAACCACCGGCGATGAAAGCGCCGATCGACGAGACGTAGTTCCAGCCGGCGAACACATCCGGGTAGTCGATGTAGCGGCGCGGCATGCCCGCGAGGCCGAGGAAGTGCTGCGGGAAGAAGGTCAGGTTCACGCCGATGAAGGTCGTCCAGAAGTGGACCTGGGCGGCCCAATCCGGGAACACCCGGCCCGTCATCTTGTCGTGCCAGTAGTAGTAGCCGGCGAAGATGGCGAACACGGCGCCCAGCGAGAGCACGTAGTGGAAGTGCGCGACGACGTAATAGGTGTCGTGCATCACGATATCCATGCCCGCGTTGGCGAGCACCACGCCCGTGACGCCGCCGACGGTGAACAGGAAGATGAAGCCGATCGCCCACACCATCGGCGCGCGGAAGGAGATGGAACCGCCCCACATGGTGGCGATCCACGAGAAGATCTTGATGCCCGTCGGGACCGCGATCGCCATGGTCACGGCGATGAAGTAGGCGCGGTAGTTGACGTTCATGCCGACCGTGTACATGTGGTGCGCCCACACGACGAAGCCAACGACACCGATCGAGGCCATCGCGTAGGCCATGCCGAGGTAACCGAACACCGGCTTACGGCTGAAGGTCGACACGATGTGGCTGATGATGCCGAAGGCCGGCAGGATCATGATGTACACTTCGGGGTGGCCGAAGAACCAGAACAGGTGCTGCCACAGCAGCGGGTCGCCGCCGCCGCGTTGATCGAAGAACGCGGTGCCGAAGTTACGGTCGGTGAGCAGCATGGTCAGCGCGCCGGCGAGGACCGGAACGGCGAGCAGCAGCAGCACGGCCGTGATCAGGATCGACCACACGAACAGCGGCGCCTTGTGCATGGTCATGCCGGGGGCGCGCATGTTGAGGATGGTCGTGATGAGGTTGGTCGCGCCGAGGATCGAGGACGCGCCGGCGAGGTGGAGGGACAGGATCGCGAAGTCGACGCTCATATCGGGCTGGCCGGAGATGCCGGACAGCGGCGGATAAAGCGTCCAGCCCGTGCCCGCGCCGTGACCGGCGACCATCGACAGAACCAGAAGGATGAGGGCCGGCGGCATGAGCCAGAACGAGATGTTGTTCATGCGCGGGAAGGCCATGTCCGGCGCGCCGATCATCAGCGGCACCATCCAGTTGCCGAACCCGCCGATGAGGGCGGGCATCACGACGAAGAACACCATCAGCAGCGCGTGCGCCGTGACGAGTACGTTGTAGAAGTGCTTATCGGTGATGAACTGCAGGCCGGGGTGCATCAATTCGGCGCGGATCGCCATCGAGAAAGCACCGCCCACCAACGCGGAGATCACCGCGAAGACGAGGTACATCGTGCCGATGTCCTTGTGGTTGGTGGAATACAGCCAGCGGGTGATGCCCGACGGATGATGGTCGTGGCTGTGATCGTGCCCGGGGCTGTGGTGTTGACCGGCGTGGGAAGCTGCACTCATGGACGCTTTCTCCGAAACGTAATTCTATTGAGCCGAAGCGAGTTTCACGCTGTCCGCCGTGGCGGGCGTGAGGCCGGCTTTTTGTTGTTCAACCCAGCGCTGATACTCTTCCTTGCTGACCGCATCGACGACGATCGGCATGAAGGAGTGGTCGACGCCGCACAGTTCCGAGCACTGGCCGTAGTAGCGGCCCGGCTTCGTGATGCGCGTCCAGGTCTCGTTGACGCGGCCCGGCATGTTGTCGAGCTTCACGCCGAAGGCCGGGATCGTCCAAGCATGGATCACGTCGTTGGCGGTGAAGAGCAGGCGGATGTTGGTGTCGACCGGCAGGATGACGTGACGGTCGGTTTCGAGCAGGCGGTGCTGGCCGGCCTTCACGTCGATTTCCGCGTCGGGGACCGCGATGGCGTCGAAGGACACGCCCGAGTCCGGATATTCATAAGACCAGAACCACTGATTGCCCGTGATCTTGAGGGTCATTTCAGCTTCGGTGGTGTGATCGAGGTAGTAGAGGATGCGGTAGGACGGAACCGCGATGCCCACCAGGATGAAGACCGGAACGATCGTCCAGATCACTTCGATCAGGGTGTTGTGCGACCACTTGGCCGGAACCGGATTGCTCTTCTCGTTGAAGCGGAAAATGCAGATCAGGAGCAGGATCGCGACGAACACGGTGATGGTGGTGATGATCCACAAGAGGAGCGTGTGGAAATCATGGAGCATTTCGGCTTGAGGAGTCGCAGGGGTCTGAATGCCGAGCTGCCACTCCGTTGGGAAGGAGGGGGTGGGCATTTGCTCAGCGGCAAACGCGGTCCCCATGGAAAAGATGCTCGAAACGACGGCGCCAAGCGCCAATGCCACACGACTCACACTCTGTCTCCATTGCAACCCAGCGGGTGGCCACCGTTTAAGGGGCCGGACCGGGCGGTTCAACCGATATTTTTTGGGCGTTTGCAAATTCCCCTGCCGCGCCAATGGGTTCCAAAGAATCCTTCAGTGCCGCCCCGCGCGGAGACTAGCCGAACGGCCCTCTCACGTAAAGGTAAAGCCCCGTATTCACAAAGGGTTGTTAACCCTTTCGACGTGCGGAAGTTTTCCGGAATACGGGCGTCGGCCCGTCACAGATCAAAGGGTTTTGTTTAGCCGTCCGGTCGGTTAGACAGGCGCGAGACTCTGGGTGCGCGCTTCAGGAGAATTTTGGTGAACGCAGTTCCGCCGCATGATTCCAACAATGCCGATTCTAACGAAAAGGCCAAACGCCGGCGGTTGATGCTGTTCGCCTTCGCCTTGGCGCTCGTGCCGGTGTTCATGTACGTGAGTTTCATCATCAAAACGGCCGTGCGCGGGCCCTAACGTCTGATTTGCGTCGTCCTTGGCGCCGAGCGCCGGGGACCCAGGGGGGCGGTTTTCCCGATCACAGAAACCACAAACCCCTGAATTCTCGCGGCCTGCCGGCCGCAAGGATGACGTCCTTTTCGAAAAAGAGACCGACATTCATGACTACGGCGACCATCCTTCCTCACGTAAATGCGGTGCTCAACGCGCTGTCCACGATTTTGCTGATCGTTGGATTCGCGTTGATCCGCGCGGGCCAGCGCGACGTACACCGTAAAGTCATGCTCGCGGCGCTGATCGTCTCGGCCGCCTTTCTGGTGAGTTATCTGACGTATCACTTCACCGCGCCGATCTTCGTGTTTTCCGGCACGGGATGGACCAAGCCGGCCTATTATGCGCTGCTGGTCAGCCACGTCGTGCTCGCCGTCATCGTCACGCCGATGGTGATCGTGACCGCTTACCGCGCGCTGAAAGGGACGTTCGAACGCCATAAGGCGATCGCGCGCTGGACCATCGGCGCCTGGCTTTATGTCACCGTGACCGGCGTGATGATTTACGTGATTCTTTACCACGTTTACCCACCGGCGGTCTGATGGACGAGAAAGAAGTCTTCGCACGCGCGATGCCGGCGCCGGTCGATACGGCGGTCGACGGTAATTTCGCCGGTAAGATCACGCCGGCGTTCATGTACGAATTGCGTGGGTGGGTGAGCCTGCCGCTGGCCGCGCTCGCGCTGGCCGGGCTGCTCGCGTTGCTCCTGGCCGCGTCGCGCGTGCCGGGCGCCGAAAAGGTCCTGACCTGGACCGGCGACAGCTTCTTTCAAAAAGGCCTGGTGGCGCACGTCACTTTTGCCTTCGTGATTTGGTACATGGGCGTGCACGGCGCGCTCACGGTGCTGATGACCGCGCAAATGCAAGGCGCACGCGCCGCGCAAGGTTTTCTGTCGATCGCGGTCGGACGCATCGGTGTTTATGGGGCGTGGCTCAGCCTGTTCCTGTTGCTCGCTCCCGTGCTCGCCGATCTGGGCGAGCCGTCGCTCAACAACTACATCCCGGTGCTCGATCACCCGGTTTATTATGCGGGCCTCGCCTTGCTCGCCGCCTGCGTCGCGCTGCCGGTGCTGCGCCTGCTGGCGCTGATGGCGCGCGAACGGAACCCGGATGCGGCCGTTTTCGCGGTAGCCGCCGCGGGGCTTATATATGTGCTTGCGCTGGTCTGTATCGTCGCGGCGGGTTTGACCATGCCGGAGAACGTCGGACGCCAGGGCGCGAACGAATACCTGATGTGGGGCGGCGGCCATGTGCTGCAGTTCGCCAACACGGCGCTGATGCTGTGTTCGTTCTATCTCATCGCCCGCGCCGCGCTCGGCGAGACGCCGCTGTCCGGGTCCTGGCTGAAGATCATGATGCTCGTGCTCGTCGCGGGCGCCGCGGCGGGGCCGCTCTTGTATCTGACGCACGAAGCGGGCGGGGCGACGCAGCGCGACCTGTTCACGCGTCTTTATTGGTATGCGCTGCCGGTTCCGACGACGGTCGTGTTGGGAAGTGTCGCGCTCCTCCTGTTCCGCCGTTGGAAAGACGCGATGAGCGGCGCGCCGGAGATCAAGGCGATCATCGCGGCCCTGTTCCTGTTCGCCTACGGCGGCGTGCTGGGGTTCTTCGAGGGCTCGATCGACACGCGCACGCCCAGCCACTATCACGCGATGCTGATCGCCGTGACCCTGGCCTTCATGGCGCTCTATTTCGCGCTGTTCCTGCCTTTGCTCGGACGGCGCACCAAGCGGCGGAAGCTGCGCACGGCGATGTACCTGCTGCTCGGCGGCGGACAGTTCCTGCACTCCACCGGTCTATATCTAGCGGGTCTGGAAGGGGTGCTGCGCAAGACCCCGGGCGCCGCGCAAGGCCTTGATAGTCCTTGGAAGATCGCGACCATGTCGATCATGGGCATCGGGGGGCTGATCGCCGTGGTCGGTGGTATCATCTTCATCTTTCTCGCCGGGAAAATGCTTATTGGCAAACCCGGACCGGAACGGTAGACCAGCCTCGCTGAGCGATCCCTTCCTGGCGGTTGGGACACTAGGGATATCAGTTACTTATGCAAATTCGCAGTTACATTGAGCTGATGAAGCTGCGCATTGGCTTCCTCATCGCCGTCAGCGCGATGGCGGGCTATGCGGCGGTGGCGAGCCATGTCGATGCATGGCAGCTCGTTGTGCTGTTCGTGGCCATGGTGCTCGGTTCGTCCGGCTCGGCCGTCTTCAATCAATACTATGACCGCGACATCGACCGCCTGATGACCCGGACGGCAAATCGTCCGCTGGCCGCCGGCACGATGGCCGACGCGCGCAAGGCGCTTCTGTTTGCCGCCACGCTGCTGGTCACGGGCTGCGTGCTCGCGGCACTGGCCTTCAACTGGGTCGTGGCGACGCATCTGTTCCTCGGCGCCTTCGTGTATGGCGTGGTCTACACGGTGTGGCTCAAGCGTCGTCACTGGACCAACATCATCATCGGCGGCGCCGCCGGCAGTTTTGCCGTGCTCGCGGGCGCGGCCGCCGTCGATCCGAACATCTGGCTGCTGCCGACCCTGATGGCGATCACGCTGTTCCTGTGGACGCCGTCGCACTTCTGGGCGCTCGCGATCCTGATCAAGGACGACTATGCAAAGGCTGGCGTGCCGATGCTGCCCGTCATCGCGGGCGACGCCACCTGCGCCAAATGGATCTTCGGCAACACCATCCTGCTCGTTATCTCGGCCATGCTGCCGGTGGCGTTCGGCGAACTGGGCCTCTTGTACGGTGTGATCTCCACCGCGTTCGGCGCGCGCTTCCTGTGGCTGAACGTGAAACTGATGAAGGACCCGAGCCGCGATCTCGCGCGCCGCAATTTCCTGTTCTCGATGCAGTACCTGGCCGGCGTGTTCCTCGCCGTGGTCGTGGACAAACACGTCCCGCTACCGTTCTAGGAACGGCGCGCCTTCCAGCGCGTTTCTATATCCTTAAAAATTACGTTCTCATCTGTGCCAAGACTGCTCAAGCGGCAGTAGACTTGACCATTCGTCAGGCGCGCCCTGCCAAAATCTTCGTCGAGTATTGAAGCGGAGGTTATGTAAATCGCGAGGCTTCGTCCGGACTTCTCCAATGAGATAGCCGAAATCACGTCATAACGGATCGCATGGGCCCACGTTCTGCAGGCAATTTCGTCGTCAGTCACGATCAGTTGCGGTCGAGGTTCGTATTTTTCGACCGCCCAAATTCCCGCAGATACAAGCGCAAGGAGTGCTAGGGCTGTTGTTAGAAGTGCATGGACCAGAAATCCTCTTTCCTTACGAATGGTGTCTCTGAAGAGAATGCTGAAAATTGCAGTGGCCGCGAAAAATAATGCTCCGATGCCGCTCCATATTGGATCGTAGAAATACTGCATTCTAGTGATGCGGAACCGCGATGATATACGCGAGCTCCGCGCCGCCTGCGCCGCGGTTGAACACGAACGGCAGGGTCGGATTTTGCTTTTGCGCTTCGGGCGTCGTGCCGAGATCGGCTGACGTCACGCCGGGCGCGTAGAACATCATGTGGCCCGGGAACGCCGTCGCGGTCATTTTGCCGGAGGCGTCCAGTTTGATGTCGCCAGCGGCCATATACGCAACGCCGCCTTTTGAAGGACGCTTGAACATTCCATTCTTGAAACCGGCGTCGATTTCCGCGCGCGCTTCCTCAGTGGTCTTGCCTTGCGCGAGCAGCTCACCGACGCGCAGCATCACCGGCACATAACTGGTCTTGCCTTCCGCATCCCAGCAGGTCGGTTTGAAGTTGTCGGTGCCGTAAAAGAACCCATCGCGATTGACGAGGCATGTGAAGCCGTTCGCGCCGTCTCTCACCTTCTCATAGCCTTTCGCGCCGTAGGCATAGACCGTCGCCCCGGCACGAAGATGCTCAGGGCCGCCGGTGAGCGCGAGCGCGACCTCGACATCGCGCGGGAACACCGTGTTCAGCACTTTGCGTGTATCCGGCGCTTCTCCGGCATGCGCGGATCCGGCGAGCAGAGCGGCGAGAAACAGAGACAGATGTTTCACGGTGTCCTCCTTACATCAGATCGACGGCGTATTTTTTCAGGTCCGCGAGTTCGCAGTGCGCGAGCGCGCCCTCGTGCGTGGCGGTGAGCACGACTTTCGGCGCGTGCCCGGCGTCGAGCGCCTGCTGCCAGCGCGGCGCGCACAGGCACCAGCGATCGCCGGGATTGAGGCCCGGGAAGGCATACTCTGGCATGGGCGTAGAGAGATCGTTGCCCATGCGTTTGCTGTAGGCCAGGAATTCGGCCGTCATGACAACGCAAACGGTGTGCGAGCCAAGATCGCTCGGTCCTGTGTTGCAGCAGCCGTCGCGGAAGAAGCCGGTGATCGGCTTCACCGAACACATCTGCAGCGCGCCGCCGAGCACGTTGCGCGCGGGGCGCTGTTGTTCGCTCATGTCACGCGGCATGGACAATCCTTGTTTTGCGGCGGGAGTGAATTTAGCACCGCATCAGGTCCCCGCAAGCCTTGGCGGGGTACGCGCCGAAGCCTATGCTCTGCGCCTCACGCGTTTTGTCAGGTACCCATGTCGGAGAAGAACGTGACGGCTCCCGGAGCGGCTGGCGCAGCGACAGTGGCGCCGGCCGATGTCGCCCGGATCTGGGCTGTCATGAGCCACGAGATCCGCACGCCGCTCATGGGCGTGGTCGGTATGCTCGAAGTGCTGAACCGCACCAGTCTTTCCGACGAACAGCGCCGGATCATCTCGACGGCCGAGGAGTCCTCCGTCGCGCTGATGCGCATCATCGACGACGTTCTGGACTTCGCCAAGCTTCAGGCGGCTCAGGTCAGGCTCGAGGAGGCCGTCGCGGATCCGGTCGCGATCCTGGAAGGCACGGCCGATCTTCTGGCGACGATCGCGGCGACCAAACGCCTGACGTTGACGTGCGAGGCCGAAGGTCCGCTGCCGCTGGTGCTATGCGATGCGCTGCGCCTGCGTCAGGTGCTTCTCAACATCGGCGCCAACGCCGTCAAATACAGCGAGACCGGCACGGTCGCCCTGACGGCGTCGATGATCCACAGCAACGACGGCGCCGCGACGCTGCGCTTCAGCGTGATCGACACGGGAGAAGGCGTTCCGCTCGAGTTGCAAGGCTACCTGTTCGAACCGTTCTGGCAGCTCGCGGGCCGTGAAGCCTCCCTGCACGGCATGGGCGGGGTAGGGTTGGGTCTCGCGATTTGCCGCACGCTGGTGGACGCCATGGACGGTCATATCGCGGTGGACAGCCGGCCTGGCGAGGGAACGCGATTTGATGTCGATGTGACGTTCAGGATCGCGCCGGGCGAGATCGCGTGTCCGCGTCTGGACGACATGGAAGTGGTGACGGTCGATACGGGTGACGCCGCGCTCGGGATCGCCGCGCGTTATTTGGAAGACGCGGGCGCGAGCATTGTGCGCGTCGATACGCTCGGCGCATTGGCGCGCCATATGCCGGCCACGAAAAAACGCGTGATTGTGCTGCTCGGCGCGGACACGGAGGCCGAAGATGTCGAGGCGACATCGGCCGCGTTGGAGCGTATGGGCTCGGAGCGCCTGTCCTCGATTGTGTGGCTGCACCGCGGCGCGGTGGGAAGCTTGCCGGTGCGTTCTGCGGTCTGGCCGGTGCGCGCGAACCCGATGCGGCGTGGGGACCTTTTTGCCGCCGCCACGAGGATCGGCGGCATGCGCGAAGGGGACGGTGTGTCGGTTGTCGTGCGGCATCAGCAGCGGTTGATCGACGCCAACGCGGCGATGGAGGCCGCGCGCGCCGACGGTTTGGTCATTCTGGTCGCCGAGGACAACAAGGTGAACCAGGAGGTCCTGCGCCAGCAACTCGCCATTCTCGGCTACGATTGCGACATCGCCTCGACGGGCCATGCGGCCCTGAAAAAACTCAACGAGCGCAGTTACCCGCTGCTGCTGTGCGACTGTCACATGCCGGGCATGGACGGTTTCGAGCTCACGCGCAACATTCGCAACAATGAGCGGGAGAGTGGCGCACGAATGCCGATCGTCGCGGTGACGGCGAACGCGGTGCCGGGCGAGGCGCAGCGCTGCCGCGCGGCGGGCATGGACGACTACCTGGCCAAACCCATCGAAATCAGCGCGCTTCAGGCGAAGCTCAGCCGCTGGATCGGCGCGGCGCAAATGCACCCCGTGTGGAGCGGCGTCGCCGCGCGCGCGCCGGTGACGCCGCCCGAGCGGCTGCTCGACTTGCGCGGGCTGTCGGTTGTGTACGGTAACGATCCGCAGCGCCTCGCGCCGGTGCTCGAACAATGGTCGAGCGGCATGACCGAGGTTCTGCGGGATATTGAAGCCAGTGTCGACGCGAAGGCGTGGGAAAGCGCGCTGGCGGCGACGCATCGTATCAAAGGCAGCGCGGGCGTTGCCGGCGCGGCGCGTGTGTCGGCCGCCGCCGCGGCGCTTGAAGTCGCGCTGCGCGGCGGGAACGCTGCGGTGATCGCGGAAGAGCGCGCGCGCGTGCGCACGTTGACGCAGGCCTCCTTGCATGAAGCGGCGGAATGGCGCCGGCAGGCGTCGGCCTAAGCCCGTTACGCCGCGCTCTCGGAGGCGGCCGCGTTGTCCGGCGAGAGGATGTAGCCGGAGCCGCGCACCGTCTTGATCATGAGCGGGCGTTTCGGATCGACTTCGATCTTGTGGCGCAGGCGCGTCACCAGCACGTCGATGCTGCGATCCATCGGATCCCAGTTCCGCGACAGCACCTTGTCCATGAGGTCCTCGCGCGTCTGTACGTGGCCCGCGGTGCGGATGAGATGCGCGAGCAGCCGGCACTCGTTGCCGGTCAACATCGCCTCCGCGCCGCTCTTGGAGCGGAAGAGGCCGGCGTCCTGGTCGAGGGTCCAGTCCTGATAAGCGAGTTTGCCGTGCGGCACATGCATGCGCGTGGCCTGCGGCGTGGCGGCGAGCGCGCCGGTGCGGCGCAGGACGCTGCGGATCCGCGCCAGCAGTTCGCGTTCCTCGAAGGGCTTGGTGAGATAATCGTCGGCGCCGCATTCCAGGCCGACAACGCGGTCCATGATTTCGTGGCGGGTGGACAGGATGATGATGCCAAGGGTCTTGTATTGCTCGCGCAGGTACCGCGTCAGGGCGAAGCCGTCTTCGCCGGGAAGACGCAGGTCCATGATGACAAGGTGGATGGGCGTATCGGCGAGGACGCGGCGCATGTCCTTGCCGTCCGTCGCCAATGTGACTTCATATCCTTCGCCGCGCAGGTATATATCGAGCACGTCACGGACGAAGGGATCGTCCTCCACGACGAGAATACGCGGTGGAGTCTGCGGCACCTTGGAATTATTCATCCAGAAAACTCGTGTTTTCAATGCGATACGAGGCGCAGACTGGGGGGGTGGTTCCCAAAGTCCGGCGATTATACAACCCAGGATGAAATTGCCCATCCCTCTTTTGAGACCGTAAATGACGGCCCCACGCAGCCTGGAACGGATATGAGCGCGATTTCCGTCATGTTGATCGACGACGATCCTTTCATTTGTGAAGTGGTCGCGGCCGCGCTCGGCGTCAAGCCGGGGATTCATGTGCAAAGTTTCGCCTCCGGTGATGATGCGTTGGCGGCGGCGCGCATCGCGGCGCCCGACATCATCGTGCTCGACTACATGATGCCGGGGACCGATGGCCTTGCGATTTACCGCGATTTGAAGTCGGCGATCGGCGCCATGCCGCCGGTGATTTTTCTCACCGCGCGCGAGGATGCGGATCTTGTCGCGAGGTTGCACGCGGCCGGCGCGGCGGGCGTTCTCTCTAAACCTTTCGATCCCTCGGTCATCGCGGACGAGATCTTGAAACGCGGCGCGCGTCGGGGTGACGGGCCGCGCGATATGCGTCTCGACGCGGTGGCGGCCAGCTTCCGCGCCAGTCTGCCGCAGACCATGGCCGAGATCGACAAGGAGTGGAGCGCGCTGCGGCGCGAGTGGCAAACGCAGGTCGCCGAGAGCCTGGTCATGCGTACGCATAAGCTCGCCGGGGCGGCGGGCCTGTTCAAACTGCACGATTTCGGCAACGCCGCGCGCGCCGTGGAGGTCGCGGCCGTGGCGCAAGTCGAAGCGGCGACGCGCGGCGAGGCGGTGGATACGAGCGCGATCGAGCCCGCGGTGGCGGTGTTATGGGAGCGCGCGATCGGGGCGATGGGGAAGGGGTGAGGGAGGCCCTGCTTCGCTAAAGCTTCGCAGGGCAGCCATTCTGCTTCGCGGGGATGCACGGGTGTAAATTCTGCGAAGCGGCGCAGCCGCGAAGCAGAATGGCTGGGGGACTAGGATTCGAACCTAGACTAGCGGAGTCAGAGTCCGCGGTCCTACCGTTAGACGATCCCCCAGCAGGGGCGTTCCGCACCTTATCGGTGGATCACTCTAATATAGTGTTACCACCAGGGGCGCCGGAAGGCGGGCAATGTCTTAAAAAGCGGGCGCGCTTTCAAGGCTTTTTCTTCATCGTCCGTATGGAATTCCACCGGGGCTTGCGGCCCGCGTCCACGTTGAATGCCCTTGGTCCTGGGAGGGTTTCCCTTTCCGGAAGAAGCCGATAGCATAAGTCGGTGGATGGTCGCCGGGCCGAAAGGCCCGTGCGCGGGATGGAATAAGGGTCGAACGACCATGGCAGAGGGACGCCGCCAGGGCGCTATAGACCGCTCTTTGGATATGCCCCTGCGCGAGTCCGGTGCGTTCGCGGCCCTCGATCTCGGCACCAATAACTGCCGCATGCTGGTCGCCCGCCGGGACGGTACGGCCGGCGCCGATTTCAAGGTCATTGATTCCTTCTCGCGGATCACACGGCTGGGCGAGGGCGTCAGCGCCACGGGCCGCCTTTCAAACCAAGCCATGGATCGCACCATCGACGCCCTGAAGCGCTGCGCCGAGAAGATGGATCGCCGCCGTGTCTCGGCCTCGCGCCAGGTCGCGACCGAAGCCTGCCGCCGTGCCGCCAACTGCGGTGAATTCCTGGATCGCGTCGTGCGCGAAACCGGGCTCAATCTCGAGATCATTTCCGCGCACGAGGAAGCCACGCTCGCCTTGAAGGGCTGCGCCGCGCTGCTCGACCGCGCCATCCCGCACGCCGTGATCTTCGACATCGGCGGCGGCTCCACCGAAGTTCTGTTCGTGCGCATCGACGATCAGGATGTTCTCAGCGTCGTCGGCTGCGTCTCGCTGCCCATGGGCGTCGTCACGGTCGCCGAGGATTGCGGCGGCGGCGATTTGTGCGGGCGCACGTATCAAGGCGTGGTCGAACGCGTGACCAAATTGCTCGAGCCTTTCGAAGCCGTGCATCGCATCGGCGACAAGATCGCCGCCCGCGACGTGCAGATGATCGGCACGTCCGGCACCGTGACCACCCTCGGCGGCCTGCACCTGAAGCTTGAACGCTATGATCGCGCGGCCGTCGACGGCCTCACCCTCAACTTCGACGTGGTCACCGCCACCACGCGCGCGCTCTGCGGCAAAACCCTGCAGCAGCGCGCCGCCGAGCCCTGTATCGGCTGGCAGCGCGCCGATTTGATGTTGGCCGGCTGCGCCATCCTGGAAGCGATCTGCCAGCTATGGCCCGTGGGGACCTTGCGCGTGGCGGACCGGGGCCTGCGCGAAGGATTGCTGCTCGACCTCATCAACCCCGCGCTGCTAAAAGTCGCGCCGGGTCCGATGCATCAATTAATCTGAGCTTTCTAAGATGAACAATAAAAGTGGCAGCGGCGGGCGCCGTCAGGGCGGCACCAGCGCCCGCAGCGGAACCGCGGCGAACCGCGGGCTCCATGTGCGCGTGCGCACCGCGCGCGGCCGCACCGTCGGCCAGCAGAAATGGCTTCAACGTCAGTTGAACGACCCCTATGTCGCCAAGGCCAAGGAAGAGGGCATGCGCTCGCGCGCGGCCTACAAATTGCTCGAGCTCGACGAAAAGCTCCATTTCCTGAAGAAGGGCGCGAAGATCATCGATCTCGGCGCCGCGCCGGGCGGCTGGACGCAGGTCGCCGTCGATAAGGTCAAGGCCGGCCAGCCCGGGGGTGGAGCCGTCGTCGCCATGGACATCAACCCCTGGGACGAGATCAAGGACGCCAAGTGCTTCATCATGGACTTCCTGGACGACCGGGCCCCTAACGTCATCAAGGACGCCCTGGGCGGCAAGGCCGACGTGGTGCTGTCCGACATGGCCGCGCCCACCACCGGCCACGGCCCCACGGATCACCTGCGGATCATGGGACTCGCCGAGGCCGCCTGGGCCTTCGCCGAGGAAGTCCTGGCGCCCGGCGGCACATTTATATGTAAGCTCTTCCAGGGCGGGGCCGAAAACGAGCTCCTGACCCAGATCAAACAGCGCTGCAAAGTGGTCAAACACGTCAAACCGCCGGCCAGCCGCAAGGAATCCGCCGAGGTCTATCTCGTCGCCCTGGACTTCAAGGGCTGAAAAACCTCGATTTTTAAGGCCTTTTCGGCACTTGCCCGTAACGCGGGTTCGGTCTATAACCCGCCACCTTTTTCGAGCGGGTTCCGGAAAAGTGGCGTCCGGTTTTCCGGTGATAACCCGCTCAAAACACAAGGCGGTGGTATGGAGATTGCCGAAGCGCTGACGTTTGATGACGTCCTTCTGGTGCCTGCGGCATCCTCGGTTCTCCCTGCCCAAGCGAATACCTCCACACGCCTGACTAAAACCGTGAGTCTGAACATCCCGCTGATCTCGGCGGCGATGGACACCGTCACGGAAGCCAACCTCGCCATCGCATTGGCCCAGGAAGGCGGCATCGGCGTCATCCACAAGAACAACACCATCGAAGCCCAGGCGAACGAAGTGCGCCGGGTGAAGAAGTTCGAAAGCGGCATGGTGGTGAACCCGGTCACCATCTTCCCCGATCAGACGCTGGCCGATGCTTTGCGCCTGCGCGAGCAGAACCGCATTTCCGGCATCCCGGTCGTCGAGCGCAATTCCGGTAAATTGGTCGGCATCCTCACCAACCGCGACATGCGCTTCGCCACCAACATGAGCCAGCCCGTACACGAGCTCATGACCAAGGAACGCCTCATCACGGTGCCGGAAAACGTGCAGCGCGATCAGGCCGTGAAGCTGCTGCACCAGTACCGCATCGAAAAGCTCCTCGTGGTGGACAAGGATTACCGCTGCGTCGGTCTCGTCACCGTGAAGGACATTGATAAAGCCAAGGCTCACCCGCGCGCCTGTAAGGACGAGCAGGGCCGCCTGCGTGTCGCCGCGGCGACGGGTGTGGGCGAAGACGGTTACGCCCGCGGCATGGCGCTGCTCGAGGCCGGCGTCGACGTGCTCGTGATCGACACCGCCCACGGCCATTCGCAAGGCGTCATCGACGCCGTCGCGAGGGTCAAGAAAGCCTCCAACTACGCCCAGGTCATCGCGGGCAACATCGCGACCCCGGAAGCGGCCAAGGCCCTCATCGACGCCGGCGCCGACGCGGTGAAGGTCGGCATCGGCCCCGGCTCCATCTGCACCACGCGTGTGGTCGCCGGTGTCGGCGTGCCGCAGCTGACGGCCGTGATGGAAGTCGCCGAGATCGCGCGCAAGTCCGGCATCCCGGTCATCGCCGACGGCGGCATCAAAAGCTCGGGCGATATCGCCAAGGCGATCGCAGGAGGCGCCGACTGCGTCATGATCGGCTCGCTGCTCGCCGGCACCGAAGAAGCGCCCGGTGAAGTGATCCTCTATCAGGGCCGTACCTACAAAGATTATCGCGGCATGGGCTCGCTTGGCGCCATGGCGCGCGGCTCGGCCGACCGCTACTTCCAGGAAGAAGTGCGCGATAACATGAAGCTGGTGCCGGAAGGCGTTGAAGGCCGCGTGCCGTTCAAGGGCCCCGCCGGCGCCGTCGTCCACCAGCTCGTCGGCGGCCTCAAAGCCGCCATGGGTTACACCGGCAATCCCACGATCGCCGACATGCACAAGAACTGCAAATTCCGCCGCATCACCGGCGCTGGAATCCGCGAAAGCCACGTCCACGATGTCATCGTCACCCGCGAGCCGCCAAACTACCGCGTCAATAACACTTAAGCGTCTCCCTGTCGGAGCAACGCCATGACTCCGGCTGCGCGTCTCCAAGCGACCATCGAACTCCTTGAGACTATCTTAGAAGAAGATCGCCCGGCCGATGCTGTGCTCGCGCAGTATTTCAAGGGCCGCCGCTTCTTCGGCTCCAAGGACCGCCGGTCCGTCCAGGATCAGGTCTGGCAGATCATCCGTCACCGCGCGCGCCTGTCGTGGGCCCTCGGCGCCGAGAACGCCAACGCGCGCATGCTTGTCGCGGCGTCCTTGGTCGCGCTCGAAAAGCGCGCGATGGATTCCGTCGCCGGCCTTTTCTCCGGCGCGAAGAACGGTCCTGAGCCTCTCCACGCCAACGAAAAGCGCATGGTCGAGAAAGCCGCCACGCGCAATCTCGCCGACGCGCCGCGCGCCGCGAAACTCGAATGCCCCGCCTGGGTGCTCGAGAAGTTCGACACATTCTTCGGTGAAAACGCCGACAACGAAGTCGCCGCCCTCGGCGGTGAGGCGCCGCTCGATGTGCGCGCCAACACCCTGAAGACCACGCGCGACGCCGTGCTCGCGCAGCTCGAAGCCGAAGGTCTGAAAGTCGCGCCCACGCATCTGTCGCCGATTGGCGTGCGCGTCTCCAACCGCACTACCCTTGGCAACCACCTGGGCTTCAAGGACGGCCTCTTCGACGTGCAGGACGAAGGCTCGCAGCTGTGCGCGCTGCTGGTCGATGCGCGTCCCGGCATGAGCGTCATGGATCTTTGCGCCGGAGCCGGCGGCAAAACCCTCGCGCTCGCCGCGCAGATGAACAACAAGGGCCGCCTCATCGCGTCGGATCTTTCCGTCACGCGCCTCGAACGCTCCAAGCTCCGTCTGCGCCGCGCCGGCGTGCACAACGCCACCTTGCGCGTGCTCGAAGAACACGACAAATGGCTCAAGCGCCAAACCTCCTCGCAAGGCGGGTCCTTCGACCGCGTGCTGGTCGACGCGCCTTGCACCGGCACCGGCGCCTGGCGCCGCAATCCCGATGCCCGCTGGCGCCTGAAGCCCGAGAACCTCGCCAACCTCACCGCCACGCAGGACGCCGTGCTCGACCAGGGCGCCCAGCTCACGCGCCCCGGCGGCCGCCTGATCTATGTCACCTGCTCGCTGCTTCCCGACGAAAACGAAGAGCGCGTCAGCGCCTTCCTGGCCAAGAACGGAAACTTCAAAGCTCTCGACGCCGCCGCGCTCTGGTCCGAGATCCTTCCCAGCGCGTCTCCCGTGTCCGGCCCCTATCTGACATTCTCACCGGTGCGCACCGGCACCGACGGCTTCTTCATCGCGATACTCGAGCGTGCCTCATAATTACTTTTTCTCCCTCCCCTGAAAGGGGAGGGTTAGGGGAGGGGTCGTTTCCCCTCAGTCTTCAGCTCATCTACGGATTTAGGCATGACCACCTCCACCGACCGCATCCTCATCATCGACTTCGGTTCCCAAGTCACCCAGTTGATCGCACGCAGGGTGCGCGAAAGCGGCGTCTACTGTGAGGTCCATCCCTTCAACAAGGTCACCGAAGCCAGCATCAAGGCGTTCGGTCCCAAGGGCATCATCCTCTCCGGCGGTCCGGCCTCGGTCATCGAAGCCAACACACCGAAGGCCCCCGACGCGGTCTTCACCATGGGCCTACCGGTGCTCGGCATCTGCTACGGCCAGCAAACCATGGTCGCCCAGCTCGGCGGCAAGGTCGAAGCGGGCCATCACCGCGAATTCGGCCGCGCGGTTGTCGATGTCAGCGGCCATAGCGGCTTGTTCGAGGGCGTGTGGCCCAAGGGCGAGAAACAAACCGTGTGGATGAGCCACGGCGATCGCGTCGTCGCGTTGCCGCCCGGCTTCACGGTCGTCGGCACATCCGAAGGCGCGCCCTTCGCCGCCATCGCCGACGAGACGCGCAAATTCTACGCCGTGCAGTTCCACCCCGAAGTCGTGCACACCGTCAACGGCGCGGCGCTCTACCGGAAATTCGTGCGCGACATCTGCGGCTGCAAAGGCGACTGGACCATGGCCGCGTTCCGCGCCCAGGCCATCGACGCCATCCGCAAGCAGGTCGGCTCCGGCCGCGTGATCTGCGGCCTGTCGGGCGGCGTTGATTCCTCGGTCGTCGCCGCGCTCATCCATGAAGCCATCGGCGAACAATTGACCTGCGTGCTCGTCGATCACGGCCTGATGCGCGCCGGCGAAACGGAACAGGTCGTGCGCGTCTTCCGCGACCGCTTCAACGTGAAGCTCATCGCCCGCGATGCCTCCGAGCTCTTCCTCGGCAAGCTCGCCGGCATGACCGACCCGGAAAAGAAGCGCAAGACCATCGGCGCGGCCTTCATCGACGTGTTCGAGGAGGAAGCCAAGAAAATCGGCGGCGCCGACTTCCTCGCCCAAGGCACGCTTTATCCCGACGTCATCGAAAGCGTCTCCTTCGCGGGCGGCCCCTCGGTCACCATCAAGTCGCACCACAATGTCGGCGGCTTGCCCGAACGCATGAACATGAAGCTGGTCGAGCCCTTGCGCGAACTCTTCAAGGACGAAGTCCGCGCCCTCGGCAAGGAACTCGGCCTGCCCGACGAAATGGTCGGCCGTCACCCGTTCCCCGGCCCCGGTCTCGCCATCCGCATCCCGGGCCAGGAAATCACGCGTGAGAAATTGGATATCCTGCGCGCCGCCGATCTCATTTATTTGGACGAGATCCGCAAGGCCGGCCTCTACGACACCATCTGGCAGGCTTTCGCCGTGCTTCTGCCCGTGCGCACCGTCGGCGTCATGGGCGACTCCCGCTCTTACGACTACGCGCTCGCCTTGCGCGCCGTCACCTCGACGGACGGCATGACCGCGGACTTCTTCCCCTTCGACATGAACATCCTCGGCCGCGTCGCCACGCGCATCATCAACGAGGTGAAGGGCATTAACCGCGTCACCTACGACGTGACCAGCAAGCCGCCCGGCACGATTGAGTGGGAGTAACGAACCCGCTACTCTCCCTCAGGTCTGGGCACGGCTTGGGGGCAAGCGCATGAAAACTGTATTGGCGATGATTGTTTGCGTGGCGACGGCCGTGGCGGCGCAAGAAGCGCGCGCGCAGGACGGGCAGCTGGCATCGGAAGTCAGGTGTCTAGCTGCCGTGACCCTGGCTCGAGCCTCCGCCAAGACGCCTCAGGAGTCATCCAATCTGACGACAATGGCCATCTATTACCAGGGCCGGATCGATGCGCGCGATTCCACGTTCGATGTTGCGGCAGCCGTGATGAAGGAGGGGCCGGCCCTGCAAGGCGCCGGGCTGCAAAAGGCGTTCGACGCGTGTGCGAAAGGCTTCCTCGCGAAAGTAAACGGTTTTACGGCGGCTCTCGCCAAGGTGAAATAAGCGCGCGGCTTATTTCGCAGTGAAACGATTGAGTGGGAATAGCGTCGTACAACTGATTTCGAAGGGGAGGTCAGTCATGAGACTTAAAGGAATTCTGGCCGCAGCGGGAATGGTCTTGACGACGGCGCAAGGCGTCGCCGCTCAGGATGGCGACACTTTCATGCGCAACAATGTGCGGTGTGTGCTCGCGAGCAGCATCCTGCTTATCGATGCGAAAGATCCCGCCGTGGTGGCTGCGTTGCAGTCCGCGATGTTTCTCTCTGTTGGACGTATCGACGGACGCAATCCTGGATTCGATATGGCGTCGGCCTTAAAGCGGGAGCTGCCGTATATTGAGTCGACGGGCGCCGCGAAAGAATTCGAGCGCTGCGCGGAGATTTTAAGAGCGCGGACGGGGATTTTGTCGGTTCACTTTCGGGAAGCAGATAAACGGTAGCCAACGCGAGAAACCAAACGACGGCAAGTTCAACTTTTGACAAACCGTCATTTGAACCGCTAAATCCGGGCGCTTTTCGCACTCAAACTATTGAGTGGGAGTGAAGGCCCGCGGCGACGAGCGCAAAATCCTGACTTAGCCCGGCGGCGCTCGCCCATAAAACGTTCAAGAGTCTGACGCCATCGCTCCCCAAGTCGAATCGCTATCGGCCGTTCGTACGGTTGGCACCTTCGGGTCGCTCCGGCCATAGTTGCCATCCCGCTCCTCCGTACCGTGCCGTCAACCGGCGACAAAGGGCTTGTGCCGAAAATATTCCGCGGAGTGAAAAAGCCGCAAAGAAATCGGCACGCCATTCTCGTCTGAAATGAGGCACATGTACCGAGAGGCGGGCTGAGCTTGGCTTCGCGCCGCATCCGTCATGGCAGCGTCACTGACCTTGGCCGAGACTGAAAGCCGGCTCTCCATCGAACGTATAGAGGTGTTCTGTCTTTATGAAGTCCACTCCCGCGTAGACAAGATTGCGCAGCAACTCCACCACCATCTGCTTATTGAATTGACACTGCGGGTTTGCCATCACATGGCAGCGCCAGTGATCGGAGAGAAGGGTTTCAGGCGCGCCTTCCGGCCAAACTTTGACGCCGCGATTGGAAATCATAGCCAGCTGCCCGAGTTGCGCTAAAGCGGAGCTAAAGATCGGAAGAGCGTCGTGTAGGGAAAGAGTGTAGAT
>Ga0102832_1001296_pt1 | contig 20639 bp, 13 predicted proteins | sample EBPBio282013_DNA_FD_88942 | JGI IMG/M metagenome (GOLD analysis project Ga0102832, IMG submission 88942) | Wastewater treatment Type I Accumulibacter community from EBPR Bioreactor in Madison, WI, USA - Reactor 2_5/28/2013_ DNA (Illumina Assembly) | ecosystem: Engineered > Bioreactor > EBPR >...
CCAACCATCTTAACAATCCTGCTCTCTCAATTGGGTTGGTAAACTCGTTGCATAAAAGAGACCATTTGTTCCACATTTACACCTCGTTTTGTGTTATCCTATTCATATCGGTCGTGGAGGTCACGCAAATTGGCAGAATCGGCAGGAAAACAGACTTTGCCATTGCCGCTTTTGCTGCCTTTGCCGCCGAATTTGCCGATTGTCGGTGCAACGCCTCCTGTGGATGACAGCACTGACGACACTGACGACATAAAACGGGAGTTGCAATTGCGGTATTTGCAGTATTCCCTCCAAATGTTGTCGCCACCATGCGCTACTTTTGGTTCTGACTATAGACTATGGACTGAAGACTATTGACTACTAAATGGCGCTCCGCCGCCGCCGCCGCCACAAAATACGATTACCGGAAACGAACGTGCATAATGGATGTGTAACAACAGCATCAACAGCAACAACAGCATCATTTGAGGGAAAATCTTCGAGAAATTCGAGAATCGGGCTTCCGAATTTGAGGAATTTGACGAATTTTCTGAATCATCCCGTTCAGCAGCGACAGCGGCGGCAGAGCCAACAACCTTCGCCGCTGATCGCTTTTAACGATTGACTACCAACGATCAACCAATGACTAGCATCGCCCAATCGCCTCAAGAATACTTCCGCCTGCTCCTGTTCACCGTAGTCGGTCAGGCGTTTACCGCTGCTGGCTATACCCTCGAAGAACGCCCCGCCCAGTGGGCAGGTGGTCTCTTTCGCTTCGCCAAGTCGATTCATTTTGGCTCAGAGAATGGCTCCCCCTCGCCATTTATGGAGAGGGGGCTGGGGGGTGAGGTTGCATTGACCGCCTTCATCGAATATCAACTTCTTGCCTATACCGATACCATGTGGGCATCCCGTAATCCCTCTCGCTTCCGCGTCACGCTCACCCGCACCGACCAATCGGCTCCCCGCTTGCCTTCTACCCATCCGGCCTTCGCCCAGCGCGACCTCGGTACGCTCGTCGTCGAGGACTTTAAGGTCGCCATCCTGCCCAACGCCGACTACTGGTGGGTGTTCTCCAATACCGATGAACTCGGTAAAGCACTCGCTGAATCGGGTCATCTTGTCATCGGTTTTGGAATGCCGTGGCTGTCAGGTGAACTCGCTCCACCGTCGGGATAACGTCAGGTAATCCTATTGACATCACAATTCCCTGCCGCCATAATCCCCTTATGAAATTTCTGTCCAATCAACATCTCCGGCTCTTGCCCATGTCCCTCAAATTTTCTTCAACTGCTCATAGATCGGATAGTGAACTAGGCTATTTGCATTCCCTCCACCGTTTACGGGGGAGGGTTAGGGTGGGGGTATCGGTCACCCGCTTGCTGTGTGTCTCCATCTTTCTCGCCGCCTGTTCCTTAACCGAGCAGCCCGCCGTCATCTATGTAACCGCCACGCCGCCCCCTGCGACCGAAGGCCCAACCCAAATACCGCCTACACCGACGATCCCGCCGACCCCCACGGTCGCCCCCGAAGTCGCTATTCAACTCGCTAACCAATATCTCACAAATGGCTACTACGAACGCGCCGTTGCTGCCTATCAGGGTGTTATCGCCAATACCGGTGCGCCCGCTGATATAGCTGCCTCGGCGGGTTTCGGTTTAGGTCGTTCCGCTCTGCGTGAAGGCTTATTTCAAGATGCGGTTACCGCATTAACCAACTTTATCAACCAGTTCCCGAATGACGGTCGAGTGATTCAAGCCCATTTCCTGCGTGGGGATGCCTATCTCGGCCTCTCCCAGTGGCAGGCTGCCATTGATGACTTTCAGTTCTACCTCTCGCAGCGCCCCGGCATGATTGATAGCTACGCTCAGGAACGGATTGCCGACGCTCAACTTGCGCTCGGTCAAAAAGAGTCTGCCCTCACCAGCTATAAAGCGGCTACCGATGCCGGACGTACCCTTGTCCCGCTTCTAGCCTTCCGCGAAAAGGTAGCTCAGGTGCTAACTGCTTCTGGTGATCTTGAAGATGCGATTGCCCAATATGAAGCGATCCTCGCCGTAGCCAAGAATGCCCCCTACCGCGCGACGATTGAATTCCGCCTCGCCCAAACCATGATCGACGGTGGCGCGAACGAACTCGGCCTCGACCGTATGGATCAGATCGTACTCAATTACCCCACCACGCCCGAAGCCTATCAGGCGATGCAGTTGTTGTTAGCCGCCGACCGTGAAGTCGATGATTACCTGCGCGGGCAGGTCAGCTACGCCTATGGGGACTATGAAGACGCGATAGATGCCTTCACCAACTACACCACTCAGAACCCGCTTTCGTCCATTCCGGCCAATCTGCATCTCCTTGTCGGTCGTGCTTACCGTGAAATTGGGAACTCGTCGGCTGCCAACGTCGCCTTCCAGATCATAATCGACACCTACAAAACTGACCCCCTGTTTGGCGAAGCCTTATTAGAGCAGGGGCGTACCAAATTCTTGGCAGGTGATATTCCCGGCGCGATTGAATCCTACTTCAACATCGCAGACACTTACGATTACCTACCAGAAGCCGCCGAAGCCCTGTGGCGTGTCGGTTACCTTTACGGCACGAATGATAATCCTTCTGAGTCGCGTAATGTGTTCGAGCGCCTCGCCGATGCTTACCCCAATTCCGAGCAAGCTCGCAGCGGTTTATTCTTGGCGGCTTCTGCTGCCATCAATACCGATGACCCCGTAGGCGCGGAACGCCTCTATGCCCGCCTTGCCACCACAACTACTGGCGAGGATCAGGCTTCCGCTTATTTCTGGGTTGGCAAGTTAGCCAGTAACCGGGGTGACCAATCAACCGCGACACAGGCATTCCAACTCGCGGCTGCTGCTGCGCCGGATAGCTACTTTAGCGCCCGCGCCAGCGATATTGTGGCGGGTCGTGACTCCTTCGCCAAGCCAACAGGCTATAACTTTCAGTTTGACGATAATGCCCAGATTGCTGAAGCCGAAAACTGGATGCGCGAGAAGTTCAGTATCACCCAAGAAGGGGCGCTCTGGCCGCTGTCAGCCGCCCTTCAGTCTGACCCACGCCTGATCCGGGGTAACGAACTCTGGACGGTTGGTGCGTATCCCGAAGCAGAGGTCGAGTTTGGTGATGTCATCACCGCCTTTGAAAGCGATGGCCTCGCATCCTACCAACTCGCCATCTTCCTGCGCGGCATTGGTGCCTATTACCCCTCGGTGTTAGCTGGGGCGAATGTCATCCGCGCCGCCAACGTCTCGACTTTAGATGCACCGCCGTATCTCGCACGTCTCCGTTATCCCGCTTACTATCTCTCAGTCGTTGAGGATGTCAGCCAGCGCTACTCAATTGACCCGCTGTTGGTGTTTTCACTCATTCGCCACGAGAGTTTGTTTAACACCTACGCCACCGCTGCCGCAGGTGAAAAAGGTCTGACGCAGGTCATTCCTGCCACCGCCCAATACATCGCTGATGAACTCAATTGGCCGAACTATCAACATACCGACTTGTTCCGCCCATACGCAGGCATTGAGTTTGGCGCGTTCTTCCTTGCCGAAAATCTCGGTCGCTTTGATGGGAATGCATTGGCTGCGCTGGCTGGGTACAACGCTGGCCCCGGTCGCGCCATTAGTTGGCTTGACCTCTCCGGTGGCGACCCTGACCAGTTTATGACTGCCATCACGATTGATAGCACCCGTACCTACGTTCAGCGCATCTATGGCTTCTACAGCATCTACCGTTCCCTTTACGGTCAAACAGGTTAGGTGGTGGAATCAAAAGCGCACCCATTGGAGTGCGCTTTAAAGGGTTATTTAATTAGGCGTTTACGCAGCGCCGTCAACCTGTTCCAGCATCACCCGCACCTTCGCCACGAGGTCATGGTGCAAGATCGGTTTCGGCAGGTAATCATTCGCGCCAGCTTCAATCCCGCGCATTATACTTTCTGCATCGCCGCGTGCCGATAAAATCAAAACAGGAGTACTGGCTGTATCTGTGCGCTCGCGGACGACGCGACATAGTTCAATACCGTCCATACCCGGCATCATCACGTCCAAAATAATCATGTCAGGTGTGTTTTGATCGAGAACACCCAGCGCAGATCGCGCATCCTTAGCCTTAAGAACGCCGAAACCGCCGCGCTCTAGCATGATGCCAATCAGCGTCAGCGCACCGATTTCATCGTCCACGACCAGAATATGCTTCTTCATGCAATCCTCCGAGGCGTTCGAGTGTTTGTAGAGTCCATTATCAAAAGTTTTCACTCACCATATCGACAATGGTTAAGTGGGTTCTATCTCAACTATATTTTTATTTTAACACCACGTTCAATGCTGGTGCAACAGCTTTGTATTGAGCTTTTCCCTCAATACCTATTGTTCATATTTAAATTGCCATTTCAATCCTATTTTGCGAAAGAAATCAGCTTTCTTTGTAAGGAAGTATTTGTAAAAGCTACTATTTTGGCAACCTGTCTCGATCATAACATGCTATCATCACCGAAACAAGCGAACTATTCTTACAATACCATCAATTTCCCGATTCGCTATAGTACAATTACCACGCAACTCTCTCCTGACCGTTGCGTATATTGATCGTGAGGAGAATGCCTATTCTTCTCTAAGGAGGTTGTATGAATTCGAACGCTGCTATCAGCGTTGACCACATTAGCAAAAGCTACGGTAGTTTCCGTGCCGTTGATGACCTCTCGTTTGAAGTCTATCGTGGTGAAATCTTTGCGATGCTCGGCCCAAATGGCGCTGGGAAATCGACCACCATGCGGATGATCTTGGATATTCTTAAACCGGATACGGGTCAAATTACCGTGTTGGGTGGCCCGTTGACGGAATCCACCAAAGACCGGATTGGTTATTTACCCGAAGAACGCGGCCTCTATCGCAATGTGCGCGTCCTCGAAATGATGGTCTACCTCGGTACACTGAAAGGCATGTCCCGCGCGAACGCCCAGCAGAGCAGCCTCGCATTATTAGAACGCCTCGGCATGGCCGATCAAGCCAAGAAAAAGGTGAGCGAACTGAGTAAGGGGATGCAGCAGAAAATTCAGTTCGGCGTGACCGTTTTACATCAACCCGATCTCATCATCATTGATGAGCCGTTTTCCGGCCTCGATCCGGTGAATTCGCTCGTACTTAAAGACTTACTGTTTGACTTTAAAAATCGTGGCGGCACGATTGTGATGAGTACGCACCAGATGGCACAGGTCGAAGAAATGTGTGACCGCCTCTTGATGATTAATCGCGGTCAGCAAAAATTGTATGGTGCGGTAGAAACCATTCGCCAGCAGTACGCCCTTCACGCGGTTATCGTGGAAGGGCAAGGCCAGTGGGCATCGTTACCCGGCGTATCGAAAGTTGAACCCCTCCAGAATGGGCGTAAAGCCGTGCTGCTGCACCTCGAACCACAGGCCACTGCTGACCACATTTTAGCCGCGATTGCTGCCTCACCGGATATGCATATCGAGCGCTTTGAAATGGCCGTTCCAGACTTGAATGATATTTTTATTCGCGTGGTAGAAGGCGCTCAAGCATGAATAAGACCCTCCTTGTTGCCCAACGTGAATATCTGTTTAACCTCAAACGACGTTCTTTTCTGTTTGCTGTCTTTGGTGTTCCGGTTTTTACCTTTGTCGTCTGGGCGGTTGTATTCGTCGTCATGTCCGATAGTGATAATACACTAGGCGCAAATATGACCTATGGTTATGTTGACCAGTCCGGCATTCTGGCTGACCCTGTTACCGTGTCAGATGCCCCACAGAGCTTTGAACCCTACGCGGATGAAACATCAGCTCGCGCCGCCCTAGACGAAAAGATCATCGGCGCTTACTTCCTCCTACCGGAGAACTATTTACGCACGGGTGAAGTTCAAAGCTACAGCTATGACAGTCTTCCTCAAGTGCTGCAAGATGCCTTCAAATCATTTCTGCTCGCAAACCTGAGTCGTGGCGTTGAAACCGATTTCCCGGTTGACCGTATTCAGCAGCCGGTTACGCTAACGATACATCCTTTGGACTCAGGGCGAACACTGACCGAAGCTAATTTACCCGCTTTGGTTTTCATCCCGCTCATTTTCTCGTTTGTTTTTCTCATGTCCTCCAATGTCACGAGTGGATTCCTCATGGGCGGGATTGTAGAAGAACGATCCAACCGCATTATGGAAATCCTCGTGACCAGCATCACACCGACGCAGTTACTTATGGGGAAAATCCTCGGTCTCGGTGTGCTTGGCTTAACTCAGTTAGTTGTGTGGGGCGGGGCAGGGCTAATCTTGATAAATGTGGGGCAGCAGTTCCCATTTCTAAACGGCATCAGCTTCCCGCTCGATTTAATGGTCGTGTTTGTAATCTTTTTTCTCGTCAGCTACTTCTTACTGGCGAGTTTGATGGCGGGCATCGGCGCGGTTGTTGGGTCGGAGCAAGAAAGCCGCCAGTTCGCGTCGCTCATTTCTTTGATATTGGTCATCCCATTTTTCTTCTTAACGACCTTCATCAACAATCCGAACTCCAATCTTGCCCTCGCCTTATCCTTCATTCCCTTTACCTCACCCATTACCATCTTGCTGCGAATGGGGTTCGGCAGCGTCCCGTTCTGGCAGATCGCGGTCAGCTTATTGATCTTGCTGGTAACAACCCTGTTTGTCATTTGGGCATCCGCCCGCGTGTTCCGCTGGGGCTTGCTCCTGTATGGCAAACGCATTGGTATCCGCCAATTGATACGGGTCATTTGGTCGTCTCCTGAAATGGGTGTTTCACATTCCGGTTCAGCCAGAGGTAACGAGTAATGTTTAAGCATGTCTCGCACGTTTTTCTGTACGAGGTTCGCCGTAACTTTCGGCGTAGAGGTTATATCTTCACCACGTTCGGCGTTCCGTTGATCGCCTTTGTCGTTTTCTTTGGCTATCAATTCATCAATAATCGGAATGCCAATAACAACCAAGCATCTCCCGGTTCGTCTGGTTCTTCGGCCTCCCAAGTCATAACCTCTGCGGGTGATTTTTTTAGGAATGCCGGGCAAGTAGGCTATGTCGATTTATCAGGCCGCTTTGACGACCCCGGTGCGCTCCGAAATCGGTTCACACGGTTTGATGACGAAGCCGCTGCGGAAGCTGCGCTTGATGCCGGTAAAATAAGCCTCTATTACGTCATCGCCGCCGACTACTTGAGTACTGGCGATGTAACACTCGTTACACCGCGCCTCAATTTAGGGCAAACGAGTGACGCGCCTGTGCGCCGCCTCGTCCTACAAGAACTCTCCGAAGGCATCGATTCAGATGTGTTCAATCGTTTGGTTGACCCGATGCGTATTCGGGAAATCAACCTTCAGCGTGATTCTTCCGGTAGAACACAGAGCAACTTTGGCACTGACTTTGCCGTAGCCTACTTATTCGCGATCTTGCTCATGTTGGCGGTCTTCACCACCAACGGCTACATGATGCAAACGGTCATCGAGGAAAAAGAAACCCGCCTGATCGAAATCCTGATTTCATCCATGCGCCCCACGCAACTCCTCGCGGGCAAAATCCTCGCGCTTGGTTTCTTAGGTTTCCTACAAATCGTTGTCTGGTTGGTCGCTATTGTTTGGTTAGGGCGGTTAGCCGCTGGAAGTGGCTTAACAGCGGTGATGGCACTCATTAGCCTGAACCTCACCCCGTTTCAGGTGTTGTTGTTCTTGCTCTACTTCGTGTTTGGCTATCTCTTCTTCGCGGCGGCTTACGGCATTGTCGGGGCAATTTCAACTTCGATGCAAGAAGGCCCCCAATTCGCTGTCTTTTTCACCCTGCCCGCTGCCATTCCGCTCTACTTCATTGGGCTGTTTACCACCTCACCAGATGCACCACTGCCTGTCATCCTGAGCCTGATTCCCGTAACCGCACCTTTATCAATGGTGATGCGGATTTCAATCACCACCGTTCCGGCATGGCAAATCCTTCTAAGCCTCGCCTTACTGATCGCTTTAGATATGGTGATGATCTGGCTTGCCGGGCGCGTATTTCGTGTACAAACGCTGCTGGCGGGTCAAGCGCCCAAACTGCGTGATATAACACGCCTGCTACGGGGATAGAAAAAGGCGGTCAACTCGACCGCCTTTATACAAATCTTTCTCGTTACTGGGTTAGCTCGCCCACGTAATCAAACCGGGGATAAACGACGTGTGTAAATAACGATGATACGGCATTACACGAACAGAAAGTCCGCGTTCGCCGCTGGTATCGTAAGTCACCTTCGCCGTAAATTTACAGATGCCATCGTTATCCACACCGCTGGCCTTCATATCAATGGCCTCGGCTTGTTCGCTGATAGTTCCCAATGTGGTCAGCTTGCCGTAATAGACTTGAACGCGCACCTCGTCGGGTGTCATTTGTCCGAGGTCGATGTAAGCCGTCACTTCAATGTCCGAGCCAACTTTGATTTGGGTCTTGGAAATCTGTACATCGCGAATCTTGATGAGCTTCCACGCGCCGCTTAACTTATTACGCCAGTTCGTATAGGCCAACCCATCTTTCAGATTATTTTCGCCCATCGACAGCACGTTCTTATAATTAGGCATGTAGAACTTGCTGGCATATTCTTGCACCATGCGGCGGGTATTGAACACGGGTGCAAGGGTTTCCATCGACTTCTTCACACGGCTGATCCACTCGCGTGGCAAACCATCACGTCCGCGCGTGTAGTACAACGGGATAATGTCCTGTTCCAGCAGGTTATAAAGGGCTTCGCTTTCGACATAGTTCTGGTGTTCCCACTCCGCTTCGGGGTATTCTTCACCATTACCAATCGCCCATCCAACATCACTAGTATAGGCTTCTGCCCACCAACCATCAAGGATGCTGCAATTCAAGCCGCCGTTGTAAATGACCTTCATACCGCTGGTACCACTGGCTTCCTTGGGGCGCTGCGGCGTATTCAGCCACACATCAACCCCTTGTACCAGATGCCGTGCGATATTCATGTCGTAGTTTTCGAGGAATACAATCCGATGACGGAAATCCGCTTCCCGTGCCAGATTGACGATTTGACGAATGAGGTCTTTACCACCCGTATCGTGGGGGTGTGCCTTACCGGCGAAGATAATCTGAACAGGGAAATCAGGGTTGTTTAAGATTTTCTTCAGCCGTTCTGGATTACGGAACAGCAGGGTCGCCCGTTTGTAGGTCGCGAAACGCCGCGCAAAACCGATTGTGAGCGCATCAGGGTTGAGTACTTCGTCAGCCGCTTCGATTTCGCTTAACGCGCCGCCGCGCTTTTCGAGCTGACCGCGTAGGCGTGTGCGGGTAAAGGCCACCAACCGTTCACGGCGGCGTTCATGCGTGCGCCACAATTCCGCGTCCGGTATCGTCGCGACCGCTTCCCACACATCGGCGCGCTCTTCCTCGCTGCGCCATGCCGGGTTGAGGTAACGGTCGAGCAAGGTAGACATTTCACGGCTGACCCATGTTTGCACATGAATGCCGTTGGTTACAGAGTCGACAGGCACTTCATGTTCCGGCACATTTGGATACAGCCACTGCCACATATTGCGGGAAACCTCGCCGTGCAGTTTAGCCACACCGTTTGAACCCGCCGAAAGATTCAAGGCCATAACCGCCATTGAGTACAACTCATAGCTGCCCATGTTTTCGCGTCCGAGGTTCAGGAACTCATCGCGCGAAAGGCCGAGGCTGCGATAGTAATCCGTAAAGTGTTCATCAATCAGGTCGAAGCCGAAGCGCTCCAACCCCGCCGGTACGGGCGTATGCGTTGTAAAGATATGGCTGGATGCCATAATTTCTTTCGCTTGATAGAAGTTGAGCTTCTTCTCAGTCATCAACTGTCGGATGCGTTCAAGCGCTAAGAAGGCCGAGTGACCTTCGTTCATATGGCAGATCGAAGGGCGCAAGTTCAGGGCTTCCAAGACGCGAATACCGCCGATGCCCATTAGGATTTCTTGGCGGATGCGTGTCCGTTTGTCCCCGCCATAAAGCCGGTCGGTCAGAATGCGGTCTTCTTGACGGGTGTTTTCCGGCACGTTTGAATCGAGCAGGTAAAGTGGAACACGCCCGACTTGTACTTTCCAGATTTGGGCGTATAGTTCGCGCCCCGGCATCGGCACCGAAATCTTAATCGGTGTGCCGTCTGCTTGGCGTTGAAGGGTGACAGGTAAAACTGAGTAGTCGTTGATGGGGTAGAGTTCTTGTTGGTAGCCGTCCGCATTCAAATACTGCTGGAAGTAACCCTCTTGATAGAGTAACCCTACGCCGACTAACGGTAGCCCTAAGTCACTCGCGCTCTTAAGGTGGTCACCGCTGAGGACACCAAGACCGCCCGAATAACTTTGCAGGCATTCAGTGATGCCAAACTCCATCGAGAAGTAGGCGAGTATGGGCTTCTTGATGTCACTGTAATGCGTTTCATACCACGTGTCTTTTGAATTCACATATTCGTCAAAGGCTTCGGATACGGCGTTGAGGTTTGCCATAAACGCTGGATCATCACTCGCGCTTTGAAGGCGTTCTTGGCTAATCATCCCTAACATCAGTACCGGGTTATGACCGGTTGTCTCCCACAGGTCACGGTCAAGTCGGCGGAATAGAGCGACCGTTTCATGATCCCATGCCCACCGAAGATTGAAAGCAAGTTCCTGTAGACGGGATAATGGCTCTGGTAAATTGGGTATCACGTTAATTCGCGTGACTGGTTTAACCATTCGGATTGTCTCCTAGATGAGGGTCAATTTGGATGTGCTGTTGTGATTATACTATGCCTTTCAAGTTGAACAGCATGGTAAAGTGTTATGGTTTTTAGCAATACTTTTGTCAATTTTCAACGTCCATTAAATGAAAAAATATATTCACATTACACCCTTTACCGCAAAATTTGCTATGATACAATCGCAGATGGTGAATAATTTCCCAAATGCAAGTCGTGTAGTATTGTAGTGGAGGAAGATATGTCCATGCTGAAAAAGCAACCCCTCAAAAGCAAACCTGTTTGCAAAGTCACATTCACGCTGCCAGAAGCTGTAAAGGCAGAAAACGCTTACCTCGTTGGCGATTTTAACAACTGGGATGAAAAAGCTACCGAAATGAAGAAGCTCAAGAAGAACGGTCAATTTACCGTCACGCTTGAGCTTGACAAAGAAAAGGAATACCAATTCCGCTATTTGGTCAACGGTTCTGAATGGCACAACGATTGGCACGCCGATAAGTATGTGCCGAACCCATTCAGCGGCGATAATTCGGTCGTCACGACCTAATACAAAAGGTCAATAAAAAAGGGATACATCGTATCCCTTTTTGTTGCCTCGTCGCCTTACTCGCCCTGTGGTTGTGAGCGCAAGGTGATGTAATCTAAAACATTTCGCCCGATGCAGCGCCCCTGCCGCATCCCGTTTTCAATCGCCGCACGGTAATGAATGCCCCCGTACAACCGCGAAATCGCCGCTTCGGTCGCTGCCGCCTCGAAGGATGTGAACGAGCGCTCACCCAGATTATGCTTACGACCCGAACGGTCGGTAAATGCAACCGTTCCGAACATCCCGGTTAAAACTTCCGCTGCGGCCTCAGAAACCACCGAATGACCGGATGGATATTCGGGGAAACCGGGTGAAGCAATGAATGGCTTCCAGTTTTTGTCGATATAGTTCTGAATATAGGTGACCGGACGAAGCAGATTGACTTGATACTTCAACGACCACGCCGAAATGAACGAGTCGCCGAGCGCGAGGCCAACTAGACCATACATCATCGAAGCACGTTCGAGCTTCAAATCCAAGATGTCGATAACTTGGTTTTCGATCAGAATCCAATGCCCTGCTGGAGTACCGGTTTCACCGGGGGTATCGACCCAGAAGCGAGCGATGTCCTTCTGCTCATTCGTTAAGTTGTCACCGGTTTCCTTGACTTCGAGCGCTTGCAGATAAAACGATGAGCCGTCTGTTTCTTCAAAGGTGAGGTTTGGTTGTACAGCGCAAGCATCTGCCGAGTATAGGGCGAAGGGACGTATTTGTCCCCAGAAGGGTTCGACAGGTTTCATACCCTCAGCCGTAATCACCCATAATGATGGGTCACCGGCTGGAATATCCCATGTCATCGTGCGGGTTTCAGCAAAATTATCACTCGCCACCCATTCCAAAATAACGGCTGCGACTTCTTCACCATAAGCCAACGAGTCTTCAACAGTCTGTTCGTCTAATGCTCCGATACGTGCTTTGGCTTCTGCGTCGCGGAGTGCGGTAATGGCGTTCTGGGTATCGGCTGCCGTTTCTGGGAAGAGACCGGCGAAAACGGTTGATAAAGCACCGTTCTCAACCGAAATCCAGTCATAGGACTTTTCTTCATCAATCCACGGCATGTCGGGTAGGGCAGTAACCTGACCGGACATTGAAATCCCATCCGGCATCCCCGGCAGAATGGATTGGTAAGCCGTCACACCAGCATATGCATATAAACGTGAGGCGGCGGGTGCGGATATTTTCTCAGCCTCAATCCGGTCATACAAAAGCTGCATCCACTTAACAAGAATCGTCGGTTCTAAGTCAGCCGCTAAGGGCAGACTATCCTGTGCCGTTGTCGTAAACGGTTTTGAAAACGCAAATACATATAATAATAAGCTGAGGGTGGTCAGAACTTTTAGATTGCTTTTCATGCACTTCCCCTTCAATTGATCTGGTTAGTTATCATTATATGGGAAACGGCTCAACATCTATTCGTCCATAATCAGAGCGATTACCCCACGAATATATGATGCAATTAGCCAATTCGTTCCGCCTGCCGGATGCTCAATGCTAAAATCCACTCGGTAACTAATGATTGCCCTAAGGCAAAGACAAGCAGCGCGACACCATAAAAGATCGTATAGGGAATGGTTGCCCAAATCTCGCTGTAAAATCCGACATGCAGAAACCGCAGTCCCCAGTCGCCAAACGCAGCATAACCGCCAGCCAGCAGCCATGCTGGGGCATCCGCCAAGACGAGCTGGTTATTGATAAATTGGGTAGTCGCAAATATTAAGCCAACCACAATGAGTAAACGCAGCACAATAAGGATGATTTGCAGCATCACATTGTAAATGCGCTGTTGTGCATTAACCGCGATTAGCAGGCCAATGGCTGCCTGCATACCCATTGAGGTGAGTGGGAGCAGCAGCGCTGCCGTCATAAGCACTGCCAAGAGTAGCGCCCCGACGATGGGTGATACCTCCGGTGTGATATTGTTAATCAGCAGGTCGATGTATCGCCCTTGGAAGCCTGTTAAATCATATAAGATGCCAATGACGAGAATGATGCGGATGCCCATAACTAAACCCAACAGCAGCCGCAGTCGGTAATAAATACTCGCCCACTTCGCCCGCAGTCCTACCCCGATGCCGCCTTCCGTCGCGCGTAGGTTGTCCCACGTCAAGCGGCGTTTTTGCTCGCTCACGGTATTCGCGGTCAGGATCATGGCGGCGAATTGTAAAATCAGTTGCAGGATAAAGGTCGGCCAGAAGAGGATCGCCATCATACTTTCAGTAAGGCTTTGCCCCGGTACATTTTGCAGGAAATTGGTACCGACGACGTAGCCACCGACGAACAGCAGAACGATGATGACTGAAAACCCGATTGCTCGCATATAACGAGCGCGGCGCGTTATTTGCTCTGCTTGACCGAGTTCATAACGTACATGCGGGTGTTTTGAACTGGCCCAATCCGGTAGCTGCAATCCTAATCTTTGCAACATAATTAGTCCGCCTGTCCATCCAATAAATCACCAATTATTGTTTCGAGACCACTCACGGCAGTTGTCCATTCGGCTTCTTGAACAGCGACACACTGCCCATAACGAATATAGTAGATGTAAGTTTCGGGTATGATGCCGCCGAGTTGTGCGCTGACTGCCGCTGCGTAAACACCTATTTGTAAATGATACCGTAGCGCATGATCGCTCACCAACTTTTTGTCAGCCGGCGATTGGTATCCTGCTACGTGGCTCGTTTTGTAATCGAGGACGACCCAAGTGCCATCCGGTCGCTGAAATAAAACGTCGAGGATGCCGTGAATAATCCGCTTGTCGCTCTGATAGACGAAGGGGATTTCGCGGTAGGTGTGAACCGCATTTCGAAGCCAGTCATAAACCTCATTTTGAAGCATCATGTCAATGAGTCTGTGGGCTTTTGCAACCGCCTTCTGGCGCTGCTCACTATCCACGACACCCAATTCCCATGCATAGCTATCAAGCCGCGCGTCAAAGTTGGGCTGCGCTTGGTCAAACTGCCACCAGCCTAAGACGCGGTGTACCATTTCGCCGATAATGCGCTGTGAAACATCATGGGAATTGCGTTGGTGAACTTGGTCAATGGTAACTGGCGCATCTTGTAATACACTGCGCCGGAACTTACGCCTGAAAAATGGATCGGACGCGCTTCCGGCATCCGCAATTTGGGTCGCCGTGATATGCCGAATCATGTCGCTGCGTTTGACGCGGATGCGGCCTACAAATGGGGCGCTGCTCTCACCCGGTAAAGGCCGGTTTTCGCGAACCGCTTCTTGCTCCCAACCACTTGTATCGTTCGTGTTATCGCTAACATAAATATGATCCAACGGTCGTTCAGCCGGAACCGTAACTTTTAGCTGTCCCCAGTCTTTATCAAGTAACCTTGTTCCAGCCTCAAGTTCGTCTTGAAGTTCAAAAGCCGTACTCAGCCAAGCAAACCATGTGTCCTTGCTGCTTCGCAAGACTTGCCCGCTCAAAATGAGGTAATCTTGTGCGCGGGTTGCAGCCACATAAAATAGCCTTTTCCGTTCGGCTGTTTCGCGCAGCGCTTGTAACCGTTCCGCTTGCTGGTAAGCATAACCCCCGACTAACTTATCTTCCGCGCCGTCATAAATCTTGCAGACTAACCCATACAGCGGGTCGATCATGACGGCATCCCCGCCGCCCCCACCTTTGCTCCAACCAATATCAACAAGGGCGACGAGCGGATATTCCAAACCTTTGCTAGCATGAACCGTCATCAACGTTACGCTGTCGGATACGTCGAGTAGGGCTTCACCTTCACGTACTTCGCGTACTGAAAGATCCCGTAAATACTGCGAAAATGCGCCGAGTGTGACCTGTTGGCTGGCCTGTGCCTTTTCGAGCAGCTTTTCGACATTGTTTCGTCGTCGACTGCCGTCTGATAAACTGGTTAAGATTGCCAAATAGCCCGTTTCATCCAGCGCACTTTGAAGGAGATCGGCGATTGAAACCCGCCCCGCCAGCTCACGCAGCCGACGCAAACAATCGTTCGCGAAAATAACACTTCTTTGTTCTTCAACCGCGATATTCTCAGTGTTCAGTAGCGCTTTCCACAGCGATAAACGTTTTTTGTCATCGTTTGGGTCACGTTGTAGGCGTAAAGTCAGGAGGGTGTCGTCACTCAACCCGAACAGCGGTGACCTTAGGGCTGAAGCTAACGCGAGGTTATCCTCAGGATTATGCAGGGCGCTTAAGAGGTTCAGTAAATCCCATACTTCCTGCCGCCCGTAATAGCCGCGTCCGGCGATGGTTACATAAGGCAATTGAAGCAGCTTGAACACGTCTTCATACAAGACAATATTGCTGGTCGATTGGAATAAAATAGCAATATCGCCATATCCAATCGGACGCAGCGCACGTAGTTGTTTATCATGAATCAGGCGTTTTTCGACTTCAACGATGTTTTTTAGGCGTGTTGCTAGCTCGTGTGCTTCCCAACGGCGCATGGCTTCCGAGTCGAGTGCATCACCGCCAATGTTTTTATCCAGATAAATGAAGTCAATTGCTGGATTGTCCGATGGCGCATCAGTACGTGTAGCACGCATCGGTTCACCCATCTCGACCTCATACTTGTGGGCAGGGCTGGTGAGATCGCGAGCAAGTAGGTTAGAGAATAGATCGTTAAACCCGTTGACCAGTATTTCGTGGGTTCGGAATGATTGGGCTAAGGCGACATCGCGTCCGCCACTTTGGATAATTTGCTGCTTGACTGCCTCAAATACGCTGACATCTGCACCGCGAAATTGGTAGATGCTTTGCTTCGGGTCGCCGACCACAAACAGGCTGCCGCCCCGTTGTATATCCGCCAACCCTTGCACAATCTCCCACTGAACACTGTTCGTATCTTGAAACTCGTCAACCAATAAATGTTTGAACTCGGTACCACGGTAACGGTCACGCACCGCAGGATTATTGCTCAATAAATCGCGCGTCAAACGTTCCAGATCATCAAAATCTAAGAGGCTTTCGGCTTCCTTTCGCGTCCGGTAAGTTGTCTGTGTTTGCTGGATAAGCTGCATCCATAACGGGACAAATCGCGCCGTTCGCTGGTCAATCTCCCCGATTTTGTCACCGATAGACTTCAGGGTTTTATCAATCAAGCCCCGCAGTGTTTTGAGAACGTCTTTGCTTTCGGCGAGTATTTCCGCGCCGCCCCATGCACTCTGCTTGCCGCCGGTCAGTTTGATGCTGCTCTGAATCTTGCCTAATACGTCGTGGCAATATTCGATGTCTTGGTTATCTGCTAATGAGGTAATGAGCGGTTGGCACAGTAACCAGATGTCGTAGATGAGGTCGCTGCCAGTAGGCCATCCGGTGCTGGGTACCCAACTGGTTAACTGTTGATACTCGCTGCTTGCCAGTAAGTTCGTGATGAGGGTTTGAGCATTTCCCAGCCAGATGGTGTTCCAATGCGCGACAATATCATCGGCTAAATCTGGGACATCCATATTAACGAAGCTGCCCAATACTTGCCGGACGATATAGGTGTCGTACTGCGTCAGTAGTTCCGCTGGTTCGGTGTTTTCGTGTGCGGCATGTTGGAGTACGGCATCGATGCAGTCGTCGAGGAGCAGGGCTGCGTCAATTTCCTCCATCACTTGGAAGCCCGGATCAACCCCTGCTTCGGCAGCGTTGGCACGTAAGATGGAGGCGCATAAACCATGAATGGTATCTATTCGAGCGCTGGGCATGTTGGCGATGCGCGTTGCCCAGATGGCTTGGTCAACCAGCGAATGAGCAGTTTGTTGAAAGCGGTCTTCCAGTGCGCGGCGTACGCGATCCCGCATTTCCTGCGCCGCTTTTTTGGTGAACGTGATGGCAACCAGCGAGTTCAGCGGCCAGTCAGGATTTTTGTCCAGTAGCCCCAAAAAACGTTCGACCAAAACATAGGTTTTCCCGGAACCCGCCCCTGCGACAACGATCAAATTGCGTTCATGTTCGTATATCGCGGTTTGCTGTGCATCAGTTAGTGTCACACTCGTCATGCTTGTTTCCGTCGGTTCATAATGCTGACGCGGCAAAATTGCGTGAACTCACAATAATGGTTACATGCCCCGCCACCCCTGCGGTTGGATACACTACTGAAATTGCCAGCACGTCCTTGTTCAATATGTTTTCCTAAACGCAAGCGGGCATCGTCAATCGCCGTTTGATCTTCTGGTTTATCCATGTCGACTGCGCCACTCGTGCTGCGGTTCAGGTGAAAGAATGTTCCACCCGCCATCGTCATGGGAGCATTTTGTTGGGCGGCTATTTCTTCCCCTGCGAGGAGATAGACCATCATCTGGAAGTTGCGGCCTTCCGTCATTTCACTGGTCGGAATGCGCGTCGAGCCAGTCTTATAATCCAGCACGATTAAGCGGTCGCCAACACGGTCGATTCGGTCGATGAAACCCATTACTTGAACGGTGGTATCACCTAGATTCAAACGTAACGGTTTGTTTGGTTGAGCGCCGAGCGGTTGTTCTTGTAAATAGGGGAAGCGTTCGCCGCCGCTAAAGAGCTTGCCAATGGGCGATTCGTCCGAAAAATCTGCACGAACTAAGGCTTCGACTTTTCGCATTAGTATCGCTTGTTCTTGCTTCCACAGCGGCGATTCGCGGAAGCCAAAGTCGCGCGGGGCAGTCGGCAATATGCGGTCGGCTACAGCACATAATACCTCAAGCGCTGTTCCCATATGGTCGGGGACAATGCTAATCGCTTGCTCGGCGAGTTCACGGTAGGTCTCTTCCAAAATCGCATGGATAACCGTGCCACGCTGCCGGTGATCCATACCCGCCTCAGGTTCTTCGACTGCCTCTAATTTCAACAGGCGTTTAGAGAAGAAGCGGAACCCACACAGCCCATAATCATTGAACTGGCTGGCGCTCCAAACCCGTTTATCGCCTAACTCCCTCTTTACCCAATCGAGTAAAGTGGGATCACTCAGTTGACCGCTGTAGATGTCTAAATGAGGATCGTTTATGCGCCCAACTTCAATGGCACGCCTTTGCAAAATCCCCTCCCAATATTGGGGGTATTCACTCAGTAGCCAGTTATAAAGAGGACTCGCGGTTTCGTTTGCTTGCGGTTGGCTAAAGCTATTCGCGACGGCCAACGCGGCTTCGGTTAAGTTGGCAGCATCTTCTACCCGTACTGTGCCGCCCAAAGGCGTTTTGTAGCGCTCGATGATGGTTTCCGCATCATGATAGAGAACCTTAACCGCGCGCCATAAATGACTTTCAGGCCATAACGCGCCATTTTGTACGGTAGGACGTGATAAGGTCAATGATCGTCTCGGCAGCGTGATGAGTTCGTAGAAAAGCCCATCATCGGCAGCACGTTCAGCCTGTGTCTCCAGTAAGATGCCCGCTTGACACAGGAGTTCCCGTTCGCTGTCGAGGTAAATCGGGTCTTCGGCGGTAGGGCGTGGGAAAATTCCTTCAGACAGGCCGGGAATGAAAACGTGTTCATGTGGTAAGCCGCGTGCGTCCGTCACCGAGGTGATGAGGATGTGACCGGTTCGGTTAGCATTGTTCTGGGTCGGTGTTCGCCCTAATGCTCGCTTCAACTCAATTAAAAAATCATGCCATGATGTTTGGGCTAAGGCATGTAATTTGACTTCTGCAAACAGGTTTTCCGTTGCCAGCATCCCACCAAGAATCTTCTTGAGCGTATGCAAGGCTTGCATGTCACGCCCTACGAACTCCGGGGTAGCTTGATGGCTGACCCGCTTGACCATATTCAGGCTAAATCCACCTGCTTCATCCGGTTCATCTTCATTCTCAGGTGTCGCTTCTGAACCGACTAGCGTTTCAACCCACCGGATGTATTCGTAAACGGTTGCAGTTTCGGGCGGTGTTACGGCGCTAAAGAACGTATTGAGAGCCTGCTCGATTTGGACAGCTTCATCCTCTCTAAGTAGGGCATCGCGCGTTTCACCATCTTCGTCGGTGAAGGATTTGGCAGCCGCTTGAATGCCATCATTCCAGTCTTTAATACTGCTAATAATTTGCTGTTCGTGGCTGATTGCGTCAAGCCGATCTGCAATCGTTTGACTGATCCCCGGTACATCAAAATAGGGCGAACGGAGTACATCAAGGACATGGCGGCGCGGGAAATCGTAACGTGATAACTCCAGCATATTTAAAAGAGCGATGATCGCTGGATTATTGCCAAGTGCCTCCCCGTAATGTTGAACGGTTGGAATGCCATAGCGTTGTGCCGCCGTATTGAAATGTCGTGCGTACAACTCCCAATCGCGTACGGCGATGACGATTTCGTCGCCTTGAGTGCCAGTTAAGAGAAGTTGCTTAACCTGCCGCATGACTGAAAATGCTTCGGCTCTGGGGTCAGGCGCTTCGATCAATTTGATGCACCCGTCGCCTGCTGCCATCGGTGCGCCATTCATGAAGCTGTGCTGGGCAAGGTGTCGGAGTGCCTCATGTTTGAGGGCTTCAAGTAGCGCGGGAGGGGTTTGAATGTCGAGTGGTGCTTGCTCACGTTCAAAAGCCGTTATGACTTGCTGCTGTACTTCATGAAACCGCCTGCCAACTGTGCTTTCGCGCCCTTCAACGGTTGGTAAGGTGATGACCATTCGCTGAACCCGCTTGCCCAGTACAGCTAATAAACGGGTTTGCAAAGCATTAAACTGATCGAACCCATCAACCAGCATTAAGGGGACATCTTGGCCTACAAACTCGTTATCCGGTTTTTGTGTTTCGGCGAGTGCTAGCCATCCCTCACCTTCGCGGTCAACCAATTGATTATCGCGTAAGGTGTGTTGATACTGGGTGTAGATTGTGGCGAGGTCGCGATCTTTATCTGTGCCATAATCGGCATATGCCCCAAACTGCTCAGGGGTTACAACATTCTGTTTGAGTTCATAAATAAAGTCTGCCATCACCTGAGCGAAGCCCGGTTTGTCAGCAATTTTATGAAACACAGTTAATTGTTTTTCTTGCTGAAGTCCTAACAGTAGTCCGCGCAGCAGTCGTATGCGTCCGCTGTCGTCGAGTTCGCGCTGCGGCATCCCTACGATGTCCAGCAGCCGCGCATAGAGGGTGTAAAAATTGAAGAAGCTGACGTTGAAGTAAACTCGCCGCCGGATATATTGCTCGTCAATCAAGCGTTGGCGCAGCGCATCTTCCTGCCGCCGACCGGGAAGCAGTACCCAAATCGGGGCAAAAGGCCGGGCTTCAACCGTTTGTCGTATCAGGCGGAGTGCATGTTCAGTTTTACCTGCGCCAACAGGGGCAATCAGGAGTTCAGCCGGCATAGCGTAAGTCCTCTATTCAAGGAGCAGACGGCGCACTGCCGTGACAGTCTCCTGTGGTATGCGATCTTGTTTAGCTAAATACTGTTCACTCAAGTTTTGTAATAAGGAATGCAGATGACTGATCGGCACCACG
>Ga0102832_1001298_pt1 | contig 20623 bp, 22 predicted proteins | sample EBPBio282013_DNA_FD_88942 | JGI IMG/M metagenome (GOLD analysis project Ga0102832, IMG submission 88942) | Wastewater treatment Type I Accumulibacter community from EBPR Bioreactor in Madison, WI, USA - Reactor 2_5/28/2013_ DNA (Illumina Assembly) | ecosystem: Engineered > Bioreactor > EBPR >...
GGCGACATGCGGCTGCCGGTAGAGCACCCGGTCCGCCGCCACCGCCGGGGAGAAGGCGACGGCCTCCACCGCCGGCGGCCCGAACAGTGCCGATGAACTGCCGTCGTCGGCCAGCGCGATCACCTGGTCGGGTCCGCCGTCGGAACGCACCAGCGCCACCGGCGCGTCGGCGTCGCGGAACGGCAGCCACTGCCACACGGTCTCCTCGTCCTGCGGGCCCACCGCGACCGCGGTGCCGCCGCGCACCAGCCACCGCCGGGTCGGTCCGCTGGCATCGTCGCGGTAGAGCGTCACCTGGTCGGCGCCGTCGGAGGTGGTGAGCTTGCCCAGGTAGGGATAGGACCGGTAGTCGCCGGAAGCCACCGTCACGCAACTGGCGTCCGTCGGCGTGGCCGCCTCCGCGCGGCAGGCTCGCAGCTGGCCGGCGGTGGCCACCAGATAGTGGATACGATCGGCGCTGGCGTCGACGTCGAGCAGGCCGGGCACCGGAAGGGCGACAGCGGTGCTGCCGGCATCCAGGGCGCCCAGCACCAGCTGGCTGCCGTTGGGTCCGGAGACCAGACCGATCACGTAATGACCGTCGCGGGTCAGCCCGCGCCATTCCACCTCGGTCGGTTCGATGGACGCGGGCAACTGCGGCTGAACCTGCTGCGCCTGGGCCCCGGAGAGGTCGAAGATCCGGGAGTCATTGAGCAGCACCAGGTCGCCGAGGTAGTCGATCGGCATCACCGGGGTGTCGTCGTCGCCCTCCTCCGGCGTCGCCGGGTCGAGGTCGTAGTCGAACGTCGTCACCAGCCCGGTGGCCGGATCCCAGCGCTGGAAGCCGGTATAGGAGTAGTCGGGCTCGGGCGCCTGGCGAACCCCCACGAAGCTGCCGCCGTAGCCGATGAAGGAGCCGCCCGAGTCGTACGAGCGTGGCCGCAGCCCTGCCGGCAGCTCCTGCCAGGTGGCGCCATCGTCCGGGGTGTAGCGTCCCCGGCCCTCGTTCTCGCCCTCGACGATGAAGCGCGTGCCGGTGCCAGCCACCGGCACGAGGGTTCCCGGGATCAGGGAGTTCGGGATGGGAGCGACCTGCTCCACCCGCACGCCCGTGGTGGGGCTCGCCGTCTGGTTGGGGACGGCGGTGGTGGGACGCGAGTACAGGTGGGCGAAGACCGCCCCGCCGGAGGCGACCACCAGCACCGAGGCGGCAACCGCCAGCCAGCGGGTGGCGGTGCGCCGTCCGGGCGCCCGCGCTGCCGTCCGGATCTGCTGGGCCGTGATCGGCTCGAAGGCGGTCTGCTCGACGTCGTGAGTGAACTGCTCGCGCAGGGCTGCGGTGAGTTCGGGCGGCTCGATCGGTTCAGGCATCGTCCCTCCCTTCGGCCTGGCGAAGCTGCGCCAGCGCGCGATGCACCAGCGACCGCGCGGTCGCCGGGCTGCAGCCCAGCACTTCGCCGATGTCGAGGAACTCCCGATCCTCGAAGTAGCGCAACACGACAGCGGCTCGTTGCCGTACCGGCAATCGCTCCAGCAGCGAACCCAGGTACAGCGAATCGAGCACCCGCTCGGTGCCAGCGCCGGTCGCACCGTGCAGCTCGCCGACCGTGAACTCACGGCGCCGCTTGCGCCACCGCGAGATGTTGGCGTTCACGATACTGCGGCGGACGTAGGCGCCCGGATCCCGGTCGGAGGCGATCCTGGCCCAGCCCCGGAAGGCTCCCAGCAGAGCATCCTGGACGGCGTCCCGCGCGTCCTCGGCATCACCGATCACCAGGTAGGCGAAGTGCTGCAGGGCGAGGTTGTGCTCGGCGACGAACTGGTCGAAGTCTCGTCCCTCGTCCCCACGGGCAGCGACGACCTCCACGCGCGCCTCCTGCACAGCCAAGGGTGGACTCATCCCCAAACTTACGCAGCACAGCCCCCGAACGTGGCACCCGCGCGAAGAAGGCAGCGCCTCAGTTCGCCCGCGCCGACGAAATCAGCCGGACGGCACCGGGTGGCGGTCCAGGACGCAGAAGCTCAGCCCGCCAGGTGCCTCCAGCACCGTCCAGCCGTCGCGGACGGCGCGGACCACCGCGCCCTCCCGCTGCAGCCGGGCGACCTCGGCAGGGCGGTTGTCGGTTCCGATGTCGAGGTGCGCCCCCATCTCGTCGGAGAGCTCCAGGCGCTGGGTGAGCAGCTCGAACGGGAAGGCCTGCGGCACCTGCAGTCGAGTGAACTCCGGACGCGCCGGCGAGGGCTCTGCCGGGCAGGCCAGGGTCTCGGCCCAGAACGCGACCTCAGCGGCGTACGCCTTCGAGGGGATGTCGAGGCAGACCTGGCTCACCGCACTGTGGTGCCCGGCGGGCCAGCGCCTGGGCCGGGGTCGTCCCTCGCGCGGCTGGCGGACGAAGCAGAACTCGAAGCCGGCGGGCGATGCCATGATCACCAGACCGGGGCCGACCTGCCGGATCAGGCTGGCACCGTGCTGCTGCGCCAGGAATGCCGCCTCGTCCGGATCGAGGACATGGACGTCGAGATGCAGGCGGGTCCGGCCACCGCCCAGCCGTTGCAGCCGCAGGTAGTCGGCCCCGTCCGGCGGCACCAGGCTGACGAACTCCTCGTGTTCGCCACGGACGGCCGACAGCGGCCAGCCGGTGGCCCTGGTCCAGAAGTCCCTGCCGCGCTCGAACTCCGCAGCCGGGTAGTCGATGAAGGCCGTCAACCAGAACGGCCGCGTCGAGCCGTCCATGTCCAGCTCCTACGACTTGGCCAGGCTTCGGCTGCGGTCGCGCGCAGCCTCCATCGCTGTGATGAAAGCGGCCTTGACCTTGTGGCTCTCCAGCTCGCGCAGGGCGGCGGCGGTCGTGCCGCCGGGCGAGGTCACCCGCTCCTTGAGCACCGTGGGATGCAGCCCGCTCTCCGACAGCAGCTTGGCCGAGCCGTACATGGTCTGCACCACCAGCGTGGTGGCGGTGTCGCGCGGGAGACCGAGCATCACGCCGGCATCGATCATCGCCTCGACCACGAAGTACAGGTAGGCCGGGCCGGAGCCGGAAATCGCGGTCACCGCGTCCTGGTACTTCTCCGGTACCACGACCACCTTGCCCACCGCGCTCAGCAGCGCTGTGGCGTGCTCCAGGTGACGGGCTTCGGCGGTCGTCCCGGCCGACACGGCGGCCATCCCCTCGTCCACCTGCGCGGGCGTGTTCGGCATCACCCGCACCACCGGGGTGCCCCCGGGCAGCGCGGCCTCGATCGTCGCGGTGGTGATCCCCGCGCACAGCGAGACCACCAGGGCATCCGGGCGCAGGGTGCTGGCGATCTGCGGGAGCACTTCGCCGAGATCCTGCGGCTTCACGACCAGCATCACGGTGTCGGCCTGCCCGGCGGCCTCGGCGGTCTCCGCGGTGCGGATGCCGTGCCGGGCCTCGATCTCGGTCAGTCGCGCGGCGTGGCGGTCGGAGGCGATGATGTCTGAACTCGCCCAGCCGGCCCGCAGCAGCCCGGCGATCAGGGTCTCCCCCATCACGCCGGCGCCGATCACGGCCAGCGTGGTCATCGCGAGGCCACCAGCTCGGCGATCTGGACGGCGTTGAGCGCGGCCCCCTTGCGCAGGTTGTCATTGCTGACGAAGAGCACCAGGCCGCGGCCGTCGGGCACCGACTGGTCGGCGCGGATCCGTCCGACGTAGGACGGATCCTTGCCGGCGGCGTACCGCGGGTTGGGAACATCCGCCACCTCGACACCCGGGGCGGTCGCCAGCAGCCCGGCGGCCCGGGTGGGGCTGATCTCCTCGACGAACTCGGCGTGGATCGCCAGCGAATGCCCGCTGAACACCGGAACCCGGACGCACGTGCCGGCCACCAGGAGTTCGGGGATGTGGAGGATGCGGCGGGATTCGTTGCGGAGCTTCTGCTCCTCGTCGGTCTCGCCGGAGTCGTCGTCCACCAGCGAGCCGGCCACCGGCACCACGTTGTAGGCGATCGGCGCCAGGTAGGGCGCCGGATCCACGGCGGGCGCGGCAGAGCCGTCCAGCGCCAGTTGCATCGGGTCGGTGATGGCCAGCGCCTGATCGGCCAGCGCGCGCACGCCCTTGACCCCCGAGCCGGAGACGGCCTGGTAGGTGGCGACCACAAGCCGGATCAGCCCGGCGGCATCGTGCAGCGGCTTGAGCACCGGCATGGCGGCCATGGTGGTGCAGTTCGGGTTGGCGATGATGCCCTTGGGACGCACGAACGCGTCGTCGGGATTGACCTCGCCGACGACCAGCGGCACCTCGGGATCCTTGCGCCAGGCGGAGGAGTTGTCGACCACGACCGCGCCGGCCGCTGCCACCCGTGGCGCGAACTCACGCGACATGGTGGCACCCGCCGAGAACAGGGCGATGTCCAGGCCGGAGAAGTCGGCGGTGGCGGTGTCCTCCACCACGACCTCGCCGTCCTTCCAGGCCAGGTTCGCGCCCGCCGAGCGAGCCGAGGAGAAGAACCTGATGTCGTCCAGCGGAAACTCGCGCTCAGCCAGCAAGGTCCGCATCACGCCGCCGACCTGGCCGGTGGCCCCAAATACTCCAACACGCATGAGGGCAAGCCTAGCCCCGGCCACGGCCGGGTCAGCGCCCGACCGTGCTGCGGCGAGACTCCCCGGTCAGAGCAGGGCGTGGATGTTGACGACCTGCTCGCGCGACGGACCGACGCCGATGCCGGAGATCCGGGTGCCGATCAGCTCTTCCAGGCGCTTGACGTAGGCCTGGGTGGCAGCCGGCAGATCATCGAACGTCCGACAGCCGGAGATGTCCTCGCTCCAGCCGTCGAGGTACTCGTAGACGGGCTTGGCGTGGTGGAACTCGGTCTGGGTGGGCGGCACGTGCTCGTGACGCACCCCGTCCACCTCGTAGGCCACGCAGACCGGGATCTTCTCCCAGCCGGTCAGGATGTCGAGCTTCGTCAGGAAGACGTCGGTGAAGGCGTTGGCGTTGACCGCGGCCTCGACCACCAGGGCGTCGAACCAGCCGCAGCGGCGGGGACGCCCGGTCGTGGTGCCGAACTCGGCACCGTCGGCGCGCAGCCGGTCGCCGTCCTCGTCCAGCAGCTCGGTCGGGAACGGGCCCTCCCCCACCCGGGTGGTGTAGGCCTTCGCGATGCCCACCGTGCGCTCGATCCGGGTCGGTCCGACCCCGGCCCCGATGCAGGCCCCCGCCGCGATCGGGTTGGACGAGGTGACGTACGGGTAGGTGCCGTGGTCGACGTCCAGATGGTGGGCCTGGGCACCCTCGAAGAGCACGACCTTGCCCGCGTCCAGGGCATCGTTGAGCACGCGGGAGACGTCGGTCACCATCGGGCGGATCCGGTCGGCATGCACCAGCAGGCCGTCAGCCACCTCGGCCGGGTCGATGGCGCGGCGGTTGTACACCTTCAGCAGCAGGTGGTTCTTCTGCTCCAGCGCGGCCTCGACCTTCTGCCGGAGGATCGGCGGGTCGAACAGATCCTGCACCCGGATGCCCAGCCGGTTGATCTTGTCTGAGTAGGCCGGGCCGATGCCGCGACCGGTGGTGCCGATCCGCCGGCTGCCCAGGAACCGCTCGGTCACCTTGTCGAGCACCTTGTGGTACGGCGTGATCAGGTGGGCGTTGGCCGAGATCAGCAGCTTGGAGACGTCCACTCCACGGGCGCTGAGCCCGTCCAGTTCCTCACACAGCACGTCGAGGTCGATGACCACGCCGTTGCCGATCACGGGCGTGGAGTTGGCGTTGAGGATGCCCGAGGGCAACAGGTGCAGGGCGTACTTCTCACCGTCCACGACGATGGTGTGACCGGCGTTGTTGCCGCCGGAGTAGCGCACCGTGTAGTCGACCCGATCGCCCAGCTGATCGGTCGCCTTGCCCTTGCCCTCGTCGCCCCATTGCGCCCCGACAACCACGATTCCCGGCATGATCTGCCCTCTCGCGTCAGACAAGCCCGCGGCAGTGCCAGCGGGCTCTTGCGCCCACACTCTAGCGGAGCCGCCGCTCAGGACCGCTCGGCCCTCATGCCCCTGGACGACCCCCCTGCGATCGGGAGCTGAACCTCGCCACTCGCGGGAGGATTCGCGCCGTACTCCCCGTTTCGGCCGGTTTTCCCCGCCTGAGCGTCATCCACAGTGCAATTCCTCCCGCCGGGCTCCTGTGGATGGCTGACCCGGATCGGCTGCCGGTGCCAAGAGTCCGGGACATGCACGCGTCAGTAGCAGCCGAACTCGCCGACCGCGGTGTCATCGCGGCGGCCGATCACCCGCGCCTCCGCTCAACCTTGGGGAGGTTGTATCAGGCCGGCGCCCTTGCCAACCCACTTCCGGGCATCTATCTACCGGCCGGGGATCACTCCCGCCTCGGCTGGCTGCGGGCGGTGTCGGCCTGGTCGGCGCCACTCGGTGTGCTGCACGGTCGCACCGCGGCCGAGTTCTGGCTACCGGGCGGGGTCGTCGCAACCACCTACCTCGCGCACCCCTCGTTGCGGCCACGACGCGGGGTGACGGTCTCGCGGCACCTCGTTCCACCGGAGTTCATCCATCGTCACGGCGGCATTCGGGTGGCGAGCCCCGGCTACGCCGCCGTGGAGCTGGCCTCGACCGACGACGGCCGGGCCATCTGCGAGTGCCTGCGCCTGAAGCTCGCCAGCTACGACGCCCTCCGGCTTGCGCTCTCCGCCATGGGAGGGAGCGATGGACAGACCGTGCGCCGCACGGTCGTGGCCGCCTGCGCCACCAGCCCCTGGTCGTATGCCGAGCTCCGGCTCCACCGCATCCTGCTGGCAGCGGGCATCACCAACTGGGTGGCCAACCGGCCGCTCAGGCTCGGCGATGCCGTGATCCAGCCGGACATCCGGTTCCGCGGTGTCCGGCTGGTGCTGGAGTTCGACGGTCGGAGCGCGCACACCGCCGCCGCCCAGTTCCTCAGCGACCGGGAGCGGCAGAACCTGCTCGAAGCGGCGGGTTTTCGAACGCTCCGGTTCGGCTGGGAGCATCTCGACCGCCCGGACTACATCGTCGCCACGGTGCGGCGCGCACTGCGGGCCCGCTGACCGGCGGGAGGATCTGCACCGGGTTCGGCGCTGGCGGCCGTTTCCGCCAGGTTCTGGGCAAGTTCGGTGCAAATCCTCCCGGCGCCCATGGAAACAGCACAGTGGGCCGGCCCCGAAGGACCGGCCCACTGTGCGGTGACGCTGCTCAGCCGATGGTCTTGCCGGCGGAGCGCAGCTGCTGCGCGGCCTCGACGACCCGGGCGGAGAGGCCGGCCTCGGCCGACTTGCCCCAGGCGCGCGGGTCGTACTGCTTCTTGTTGCCGACCTCGCCGTCGATCTTCAGCACGCCGTCGTAGTTCTTCAGCATGTGGTCGACCACCGGACGGGTGAAGGCGTACTGGGTGTCGGTGTCGATGTTCATCTTGATGACACCGAAGTCGACGGCGTCCGAGATCTCCTGAGCGGTCGAACCCGAGCCGCCGTGGAAGACCAGGTCGAACGGCTTCTCGCGACCGTACTTGGCGCCGACGGCGTCCTGGATCTCCTTCAGCACCGACGGACGCAGCTTGACCGCACCCGGCTTGTACACGCCGTGCACGTTGCCGAAGGTGAGGGCGGTGATGTAGCGGCCCTTCTCACCCAGGCCGAGCACCTCGATGGTGCGCAGGCCGTCCTCGACGGTGGTGTAGAGCTTGTCGTTGATCTCGGCCTTGACGCCGTCCTCTTCGCCGCCGACGACGCCGACCTCGATCTCGAGAATCTGCCGGGCCTTGCTGGTGAGGGCGAGCAGTTCGTCCGCGACCTGCAGGTTCTGCTCCATCGGAACCGCGGAGCCGTCCCACATGTGCGACTGGAACAGCGGATCCAGGCCGCGGTCGACCCGCTCCTGGGAGATCGCGATCAGCGGCTTGACCCAGGTCTCGACCTTGTCGATCTGGGCGTGGTCGGTGTGCACGACGACATTGATCGGGTAGTTCTTCGCCACCACGTGGGCGTACTCGGCCAGGGCGACGGCACCGGCGATCCGGTCCTTGACCGTCGGGCCGGAGGCGTACTCGGCACCGCCGGTGCTCACCTGGATGATGCCATCGGAACCAGCCTCTGCGAAGCCGGCCAAGGCGGCGTTGAGCGTCTGCGAGGAGGTGATGTTGATCGCCGGGAAGGCGTACGAACCCGCCTTGGCGGCGTCCAGCATCTCGGCATACTTCTCAGGACTGGCAATGGGCATGTAAGGGCCTCTCTCAAAGGACGCCCGCGGATCCCGCGGACGAGGGTAACGACGCCAGTCTTGCAAATCCGGACGGCTGTTGCGTAGTGATCAGCCGAATTGATGGACGCGGGCGGTCAGGCGTCCAGCCTCGAGAGGTCGATCCGGGCCCGCCCGCCGGAGAGCGCGACGATCGCGGAGTCGAGGGTGGCGGGCATGACGTCGGTGTAGTCCAGCAGGATCTCCTGCGCGCGGTGGTCGCGCCCGGTCGCCACCAGCCGGGACGAGCCGCCCCATCGGCCGGGTCGCACCATGAGAGCACCCACCTCGCCCCAGCCGAACCAGTCGGGGCCGAGCAGGATGCCCTCCCGGTTGGCTCCCAGAGCGAGGCAAGGAGCCACTCGCTTGGCATCGGTGCGCGCGGCCAGGAACTGCGCGATATCGCGGCTGGCGAAGGCCAGCCCGATCACCAGGGCCGAGCCGATGAACCACAGCGCGGACGAGCCGAACTCCTCGGGGTAGCCCAGGCGCAGGCCGATGCCGATCGCCACCACCACCAGCGTCGACCCCACCCGCCAGAGCAGCTGCCGGCGGGTCTGGACGACCCGGCCCGCGGCCAGCTCGGGCCGGTAGTAGATGCCGAACTCGTCGTTCACGGGCCCATCGTATGCGCCTCGGCACGACCGGCCCCGCACCCGGCGGCGCGGTCTTCCGGGCCGGCGGTCAGCGCGGCCAGGCCAGCGACCAGTGGTACATGGCGATGGCGGCCGCCGCGCCGGCGTTCAGCGAGCGGGTCGAGCCGTACTGGGTGATCGAGACCAACTGTTCACACGCGGCCACCATGTCGTCGGTCAGGCCCGGGCCTTCGGAGCCGAACACCAGGCAGCACCGCTCGGGCAGCCGGACGCCTTCCAGCGGCACCGAGCCGGGCAGATTGTCGATGCCGACCAGTGCCACCCCGGCGTCACCGGCCCACCGTGCCAGCGCGGCTGCCGAAGCGTGGTGCTGGACGTGCAGGTAGCGGTCGGTGACCATCGCGCCGCGCCGGTTCCAGCGGCGCCGCCCCACGATGTGGACCCCCGCGACGTTGAAGGCGTTCGCCGTCCGCACGATCGATCCGATGTTGAAGTCGTGCTCCCAGTTCTGGATCGCGACATGAAGCGGGGCCCGGCGGGTGTCCAGCTCGGCCACGATCGCCTCGACCGTCCAGTACCGGTACCGGTCGAGCACATTGCGGCGATCGCCCTCGGCGAGCAGGTGCGGATCCAGCCGCGGATCCTCCGGCCAGGGACGCGGGTGGGGGCCCACCCCGGGCGCGCTGGCGGCGGTCAATTCGTCGTCGCCGAGTGGGTGCCGGGCCGCGCCGGTCTCCGGGTGCGAGCCGGCGCACTCCTGCTCGTCACCGGGCGTCATGGGGGCCACGGTACCCTCTGGGATGTGAACCTGCTGCCCCAGCTGACCCTCGTGCCCATGCTGCTGCCAGACTGGCTCGACCCCGAATACCTCCTCACCGCGCTCGGAAACTGGGCGTTGTGGGGGGCTGCCTTCATCATCTTCATCGAGTGCGCGATCTTCCCCGTGCTGCCCGGGGATTCGCTGCTCTTCGCCGTCGGCATGTTCATCGCCAACGACGCCCCGATCATCCGCTTCGGCGATCTCAGCCAGCCCGCCGTGCTGGCGATCGCGATGGCGGTGCTGGTGACGGCCGCGGTGCTGGGCAATGTCGCCGGCTACTGGGTGGGCAAGACCATCTCGCCGTGGTTGTTCAAGCCCCGCTCCGGTTTCATCGGCCGGATCTTCTCGGCCAAGCATCTGCAGCAGACCCACGACTTCTTCGAGCGCTACGGCTCCAAGGCACTGGTGCTGGGCCGTTTCGTCCCCTTCGTGCGGACCTTCGTCACCATGGTGGCGGGCGCGGCGGGCATGAGCTTTCGCACCTTCATCACCTGGACGGGGATCGGCGCCGTCATCTGGGCCGCCGGGGTCACCCTGCTGGGCTTCTTCCTTGGTCAGATCGACTTCATCCGGCACAACATCGACGCGGTGCTGATCGCGATCGTGCTGGTCTCGGTGCTTCCCATGGTCATCGAGGTGCTGCTCGCCAGGCGGCGCACCGCCGCCGAGGCCAGGGCTGCCGACGAGTCCGTCGAGAGCTGACCGCTCCCTCGACGAGGTCCTCGAAACGATGGCCACCCGGGCTCCGGGTGGCCATCGAGCGGTTCAGGAGGTCTGCGGTGGCTGATACGGCGACGGCGGCTGATCGGACGGACCGCCGGACGGCGGCTGGTCGGCGGCCGGTGGCGTGCCGGGAGCGCCGTAGCTGGGCGGCTCCGGAGCTGCCTGCGCCGGCGGGTACTGCTGGGGCTGGGCCGGCGGGTAGGAGGGCGGCGGGAACTGCTGCGCCGGAGCCGGCTGGGCGAACTGCCCGGGGGGCGGCGCGACCGGGTTCGGCTGCTGATAGGCCTGCGGATCCGGCAGGCCTCCCGCGGCCGCCGCACCCGCTTCGAGCTGTGCGTTGGTCGGCTCGGCACCCGGTCGCGGCGCGTCGCCGCGATCGCTGATCTCGCCGAAGTTCACCTGCGGAGCCTGGCGGACGGCGGCCTCGTTGACCTCGAAGTAGGTGGCCTTCTCGAACTTGAACATGCCGGCCAGGATGTTGGATGGGAACGACTCGACCTGGGTGTTGTAGTTGCGCACATTGGCGTTGTAGAACCGGCGCCCGGCGGCGATCCGGTCTTCGGTGGCGGCGAGCTCGCGCTGCAGCTCCAGGAAGTTCACGTTGCTCTTGAGGTCGGGGTAGGCCTCGACGCTCACCACCAACTGCCGCACCGCGGCCGAGAGCTGCTCCTCCACCTGCGCCCGCTGCTCGCTCGGGACGCCGCCCGAGGCCTGGGCCAGCTGGGCGGCCTGGCTGCGCAGCGCTACGACCTGCTCCAGGGTGTTGCGCTCGTGGGCGGCGTAGGCGCGCACCGTCTCGACCAGATTCGGGATCAGGTCATAGCGGCGGTTGAGTTCGACGTCGATCTGGCGCCATGATTCCTGGATCTGATTCCGGGATCGGACGAAGCCGTTGTACAGCGAGATGCCGTAGCCGGCCAAGCCCACGATGATCAGTAGCAGGATGAGGAAAACCCACATGGTGGCTTCTTTCGCTCGCGGAATGCTGGGCAGACGCCAGCCTAACGGCTCGGGGGGACACAACGTAGCCCCCTCGGTTCGCGCTCTGGCCGGCCGGCATCCAGCGCCGTCGCGCACTCAGGCCGGCTCACCAGGGAGGCCCGGCGCGATCAGGCCAGGCCGAGGTCGGTCAGGTTGACGGCGTACCGGTAGGGCACCCCGGCGGCCTCGATCTTCTCGCGGGCGCCGGTGTCGCGATCGACGATCACGGCGACGCCGATCACCTCGCCGCCGGCCTCGCGCACGGCATCGACCGCCGTCATCACCGATCCGCCCGTGGTGGAGGTGTCCTCCACCACCAGCACCCGGCGTCCGGCGACCTCGGTGCCCTCGATCTGGCGCTGCAGGCCGTGCGCCTTGGACTGCTTGCGGACGACGAAGGCATCCAGGCGGCCGCCGGCCTGCGCCGCGTCGTGCAGCATCGCCACCGCCACCGGGTCGGCCCCCAGCGTCAGCCCACCGACGGCCTCGAACTCCCAGTCCTTCACCAGATCGCGCATCACCGACCCGACCAGCGGAGCCGCCGCACCGTCCAGGGTCACCCGGCGCAGGTCGATGTAGTAGTCGGCCTCCCGTCCCGATGCCAGCGTCACCCGGCCGTGGATGACGGCCAGCTTCTTGATGTGTTGGATCAGGTGGTCGCGGTCGCTCATGGGCCACACCCTAGTGTCGTGCGCGGACGGTGTCCGTCAGCCCAGCCAGCCGTGAGCCACCGGGTCGAGGGAATCGGCGCTGTCGTCGTCGGTGAACGGGGGCGCGGCGCCCAGCCACGCGGTCAACCCGCCGGCCGCCAGCAGGCGATAGGGGAAGGCGGTCCGCGCCAGTTCCCGTTCCAGCTGGGCAAGCGGGAGCCGACCGCGCGCAGCGACCCCGACCAGGTTGCCGTAGCGGCGTCCCTTCCAGACCGGGATCTCCGCGCTCACCGCGACCTGCCCGAAGTTGGCCGTCATGCCGGCCACGCAGCGCTTTCCCCAGTCGAAGGGCGCGCGGTCGCCGAGGTTCATGATCATCACCCCGTCGGCGCGCAGCACGCGGGCGATCTCGGCGAACCACTCCGCGGTGGCCAGGTCTGCAGGGACGACGGCGCCGCGGAACGCGTCCACGATCACCGCGTCGGCGTACTCGTCGGCCAGTTCGGCCAGCCCCGACCGTCCGTCGGTCGGACGGATCTTGATGCCGCTGCGGCGGGGCAACGGCAGGTGCTCGCGGACGGCGTCGACCAGCGCCGAATCGGGCTCGAAGACCAGCTGGGCGGTATGCGGACGGACGGTCGCCACGTACCGCGGCAGGCTCATCCCGCCGCCGCCGACGTGGACGACCCGGATCCGCTCGCCGGACGGGCGGGCCAGCACGGTGGCGTGCAGCGCCTCGACGATGCGCCGGACGTACTCGAACTCGATCCGGGTCGGATCGTCCAGGTCGATCCAGGACTGTTCGGTGACCCCGGTGCGCACCACGAAGGTTCCGGCGTGTATGTGGTCGGGGACGATCTCGCTCACCCGCGCCCTCCTTCCGGCGGCCGGATCGGCCACGCCGCCCGCTCCCCCGCCCCCAGCATGCCCGGGGCTACCATGAGAAGGTAACCCCGCCCACAATGATGAGGAGCGCTTCGTGATCATCGCGACACCCGTAACCGTCGACGGACGCACCGCCGAGAGCTGGGGCAAGGCCCACTGGGTGGGGGTCGCCGACGTGGCGGGACCGCGGATCACCTCCTGGACGATCCACGAGGTGGGCTGGGACGACGCCAAGGGGCTGGGGAAGGACTCCCGGCACGCCCGGATCGCCCGCTTCCTCCAGGCCGAGCAGGTCACGACGGTGGTCGCGCCCGCGATCGGCCGCCGGCTGCGCAAGCTCTTCGCTCAACTGGGGATCGGCTTCGCCAAAGCCATCCCGGGGGACGCCCGCACCTCCGTCCTGGCCGCGGCATCGGCCATCTCCTAGCCCGACCGGCCGCGCGGAGGGCTCAGCCCAGCACCTTCGGATACTCCGCCGGCTCGCCCCGCAGGTGCTCGCCGAGGAACGCCAGCACGGTCTGGTACCAGACCTTCGCATGCTGCGGGGTGAGCACCCAGTGGTTCTCGTCGGGGAAGTACAGGAAGCGGTGGACGGTGCTTCCGTCGTCATCGGCCGGCCGGCCCGAGGCGGTCAGCAGCTCGTACCACAGCCGCAGCCCTTCGCCGATCGGTACCCGGTAGTCGCGGTCGCCGTGGATGACCAGCATCGGGGTACGGATCTCGCCCACGAAGCGATGCGGGCTGTTGGCCAGGGCCATCTCCGTCGTCATCTCACGCTGCCAGTAGTAGGCGTAGTCGGTGGTGGGCCCGAACTGATCCAGCGCCCACAGGCTGGCGTGGGTGACGATGGCGGCGAACCGATCGGTCCGGCCGGCGATCCAGTTCGCCATGTAGCCGCCGAACGAACCGCCCATGGCAGCCGTGCGGCTCTGGTCGATCTCGGCGAGGGCCTGCGCCGCGTCGGTGATCGCCATCAGGTCGGTGTAGGGACGATCGCCCCACCTGCCCCAGCCTCGCTGGACGAAATCCTGCCCGTAGCCGGTCGACAACGCCGGGTCGGGCAGCAGGACGGCGTAGCCCTGGGCGACCATCAGCCAGGGGTTCCAGCGCCATGACCAGGCGTTCCAGGAACTCAGCGGGCCGCCGTGGATCCACAGCAGCAGCGGCACCGGCTGATCGGCCGAGGCACCGCGGGGCAGTGCCAGCCAGCCGCGGATCCCGACTCCGTCGTCGGTGGTGGTCTCGATCTCGCGCAGTTCTCCGGGGAGAGCCGGGTTCGCTGCCGGCGCCGGCAGCGCCCGCGCGGCGAGCGGCTTCCTGGTGCCCGGGGCTCCGCTGGCCAGGAAGCCCGGCAGGTCGATCCGAACCGGTTCGGCCGGAGCCGCGTAGCTGGCCCGCAACGCGTACGCGGTGCCATCGGGTGCGATCCGGACATCGCTGAAGACGGCGTCATCGCTGGTGACCCGCTCGACATCGCCGTCCAGGCTCACCCAGAAGAGCGGCCCGCGCCCGTTCTCGTCGGCGGTCACCAGCAGCGCCGAACCGTCCGGCAGCCAGGCCGCCGAGGTCGGCCAGCGGTCCCAGTCCACGGCGAGCTGGCGCGGAGTGCCACCAGCCAGCGGCACGACCATCAGCTGCTCCCGAGGCGCCCGCTCGGGCGTGGTCAGCGTGGAGCGGAGGAACGCCACCTGCGTGCCGTCCGGGGACACCACCGGCCCGTGGAGCGTGGCATCCGGATCGTCGACCAGGATCCGCCGCTCCCCGGTGGCGACCTCGATCGCGACCAGCATCGACCGCTCGGCCGCGCCGGGCGCCGGGACGGACCAGTTCGTCACCAGGGTGACGCCGTCGGGCGACAGCGCGGCGGTATGGGAGAGCAGGGCGCGGCCGGCGCCGGTGAGCTGGCGCAGCGCCAGCCTGCCCGGAGCGGGGTCGGCATCCGGCGCGTCCTCGGCGTTCGGCAGGGGCGTGGCCGGCGGGTCGGCCAGCCCGCTCAGCTCGGCGACGTAGCGCCGGGGCTGGTCCGGCCCGAGGTCGTGATCCCAGCTCCGCACGGGATAGGACGAGTGCAGGATCGCCTGCACCGCGGCGTCGCCACGCGCCTTGCGGAGGCTCGCGTCCTCGGCCAGGTCGGCGGCGGCGGGCAGCACCGGTGCCGCCACGCTCACCACGTCGGCCGAGTGCGCGCAGATGATGCCGGAGAGCCCGCCCGGGGCGGTAGCGATGACGCGCGCCTCCCCGCCGGCCGCCGGCAGCAGCCACAGCGCGGCCTTCGGCTTCTCCTCGGTCTTGGCCTTGCCGTCGTCCGGATCCGGGCGGGCGGAGGTGAACAACAGATCGCCGCCGGCGGTGAACGCTGCGGCCGATTCCCCCTTGGCGCTGCGGGTGAGCCGGCGCGCGGGCCGCTCGCTGGTCGGATCCAGCTCCCAGAGCGCGGTGGTGTAGGCCGTCCGTTCGGGGTTGAGCGTGGTGACGACCACGGCCAGGCGCCGTCCGTCGGGGCTCAGCGCGAGCCCGGACAACCGGGGCAGCGCGAGATAGGCGTCGAGATCATGAAACGGCGTCGGCTCGGTCACGGGGACCGGTCTACCACGCGTCCCTGTGCCCCTGCAGGGGCGGCTTGTCGTCGGCTGTGCCAACCGGGCGCCGACCCATCGCGCTTACATGCGCTACGCGTTGGGGACGCCGCGCTTGCCGACCGCTCCCAGCGGGTGGGTGAACAGCACGTCGGACCAGCTGTACCCGCGCATGCCCATCAGCGCGACCGCCAGGCAGTCGCCCCAGACCGCGTGCATCAGCGTCGATCCCATGGCGATCGCGTTGCCCGGATCGACACCTTCGTCCACCTCGAAGTACTGGACGTAGTCGGCCATCAGCGCGAGCTCCGCCGATCGATCGCTGGTCAGCGCGATGACCTTCACGCCGCGTTCCTGCGCCCGGCGCGCCAGGTTGTTGATCTCGTCGGAGCGACCGCCCTTCGAGATCGCGACCAGCAGATCGTTGTCGCGCAGCGCGCCCATGGTGCCGTGCAGGGCGTCCGAGGGCTGCATGAACACCGCGGGCGTCCCGCTGACGGAGAACAGGTGCGCCATCCGCCGGGCGATGCTGCCCGAGGTTCCCGACCCGGTCACGAACACCTTGCCGGTGCAGTGCAGCATCGCCTCCATGATCTGGTCGGTTGCGTCGTCGAAGACGTCGACGACCTTGCGGACGGCGTCGGCCTCCAGCTGAACGCGCTCCCTGGCAGCGGCGAGAACGGACTGATCCATCATTCCTCCGGAGTCTTCGTCATCGGGTCGATCCCGCGGGTGACGCGAGACTAGCGAACGCGGGCCGGGCGCGCGCTCCCTCGGGCGAAGTCCTGAACCCCGCAGGCCCGCCGGATCAGTCGGCCGCGGCCGCCACGGCGTCCAACACCTCGGGATCGTTGAGGATGCGGAAGTGGCCCATCGCCCGCACCTCGATATTGGTCGCGCCCTCCAGGTGCGACCCCTCCGGGATGTGCGGATCGAAGGCCGGGCAGATCGAGGTGATCAGGTGGTTGACCTCCCCACGGCCGGCCAGGTCGAGGATCGTGGCGTCGTCCGGGCTCATCGCGCGCACCACCGGTGAGGGGATCAGGCGAGCCAGCCCCGAGCCGGAGAACGGGGTCGCGACCGTCACCAGGCGCCGCACCCGGGCCTCGTCGTCGGTCAGCAGCACCTGCTTGCCGACCAGGCCGCCCTTGGAGTGCGCCACGATCACCACGTCGCGCAGATCCCGGGCGATGAGATAGGCCGAGGCCAGCGCTGCACCCTCGGTCACCGTGATCGTGTTGCGCTTCAACTCGGGCAGCACGTGGATGGGGTGGCCGGCCCGGTTCAGCCGGTCGCCGATCGGACGCATCAACGTCCACTCCTCCAGTACGCCGGGAATCAGCAGCACGGGATCGAGCCAGCCGTGGGCGTAGCCGTGCGGCGCCTCGCGACGGAGCAGGCCGCGGCCGATCGCCCGGGTCGCCCAGCGGTAGTCGGCTCCCCAGTACCAGCCGCGGCGCAGCGCGCCCCGCGTCCGTTGCAGGTTGTCGGCCAGGCGGTCACCGGCGCGCATGGCCATCGATCAACTCGGCGATCGCCTCCGGCGCGGCGAACATCGTGGCGTGCGGTCCCGGGACGGTGGCGAACCAGCCCTGCCGGAACCGTCCGGCCAGTTGCTCGGCCCACTCCAGCGGGACGATCGGGTCGTCGGTGCCGCAGATCACCAGCGTCTTGGCCTCCACCCGGCCGGCGATCGCGTCCAGATCGGCGCGGATCAGGTGCGGGGTCTGCTGGATCATGTACGGCACGCCGGCCCGGAACAGGTAGTCGTAGATCGCCAGCGCCGAGACCTGCGGCGGCTCCTTGAGCCCATTGGCCAGCAGCAGCCGGGCCACCTTCGGCAGCGATCTGGCGCTGGGGACGACCACCGGGGCGATCAGCACGATGTGATCGAGTTGCTCGGGGAAGTCGGCGGCCAATTGGGCCACCACCTGCGTCCCCATCGAATGCCCGACCACCACCGGATGGTCGAGGTTCTTGTCGGCCAGATAGCGTCCGACCAGCAGCGCGTGGTCGCGGATGGTCAGGTCGCGATCCGGGCGTGGAGAGCGTCCGTAGCCGGCCAGGTCGATCAGGTGGACGTCGCCGCGCTTGGCCAGTTCGACGGCGGTGGGCCCGTAGGAGCGGGCCGACACCCCGATGCCATGGACGAGGACGAAATCCGGACCGGTCTTCTCCGGCACCAGGCACTCGAACCGGTACGCGACCAGCGAGGCATCCCCGTACCCGGCGCGACTGGTGTGGTACTCGACCGACCCGACGTACTGCTTCTTGTAGGTCACCTCACCCCGCGAGGCGTGGCGGCGAGACGGCATAGCCGAAGCGTAGCCCGCCGCTCGCCCGCCCCACATCGTCATGCCCTGCGGACGGCACCGGCCCTTCCCCGGGGAGCGCGAGTTGCGGAGAAACCGCACGTCGACCGGTCGCGCCGGATATCGTCACATGACGAATCCGTTGTGTGTTGGGGGCAAGACATGAGGGCAAGACTGATCGTCGCGACGCTCGCCATCGGCCTGGTCGGGACGTTGGGGATCTCATCGCAGGCGATGACAGCCTCGGTGGCCACCCCGGTGGTCGCTGCGACGGCGGCCGCGCCGGCGACGGCCGAGGCGACGGCTCTGGCGGCCAAGGTGAGTGTCAAGAAGTACAAGAACTGCAAGGCGCTCAACAAGAAGTACCGGCATGGGGTCGGCAAGAAGACCGCCCGGGACAAGGTGCGCGGCAAGACCCGGCCGGTCACGAGCTTCAAGAAGCACAACGCTCTCTACAAGGAGAACCGCCACCTCGACCGCGACCGGGACGGCGTCGCCTGCGAGAAGCGCTGATCGGCAGCACCCGGGCCGGCGCTCCCCGCCCGTCCGACGGCACCCGCCCTAGGACATAGGGGCGTTGGGCGTCGACAGCAGCAACCACAGGGCCAGGAGCAGGGTCGTCGCCGCCACCACGACGACGTGCGCCAGATCCCAGCGATATTCCCGCTTGTCGGCCTGCGATTCAGGCGTCCCTTCGGTGGTCATCCTGCCTCCCGCCACGATCGTTGCCCACATGCTAGGGGCCACCGAGGCGAGCGGGCGACGGGTCAGCGCAGCACCCGGCGCAGGAACTCCTGGGTCTGGGGGTGCTGCGGGGCATCCAGCACCTGGCCGGGCGGGCCCTGCTCACAGATCCGGCCGCCGTGCAGGAAGACGATGCGGTCGGCTACCCGGCGCGCGAAGCCGATCTCGTGGGTGGCCATCAGGATCGTCGAGCCGGCACCCTTCAACTCGGCCACCAGATCCAGCACCTCGCCCACCAACTGGGGATCGAGGGCTGAGGTGATCTCGTCCAGCAGCAGCAGTTCCGGATCGGGCGCGATCGCGCGGGCGATCGCCACCCGTTGCTGCTGGCCTCCGGAGAGCCGATCCGGGTAGGCCCGGGCCTGCGCGGCCAGGCCGATCCGCTCCAGAAGGGTCATGCCGCGCCGCTCGGCGTCCGCCCTGGCCAGCCTGCGCACCTTGCGCAGCCCGAGGGTGACGTTGTCCAGCACGCTCAGGTGCGGAAACAGGTTGTAGTGCTGGAACACCACGCCGATCCGGGCCCGGACGCCGTCCACGTCCACCCGTGGGTCGGAGATGTCGTCCCCGGCCAGCAGGATCTGGCCGTCGTCGATCCGCTCCAGCAGGTTGGCGGTCTTCAGCAACGTCGACTTGCCCGAGCCGCTGGCCCCGATCAGCGCCACCACCTCGTGCCGCGCCACCTCCAGGTCGATGCCGCGCAGCACGTGGTTGGCGCCGAAGGACTTCACGATGCCGCGCAACTGCAGAACCGGTTGCCCGAAGGAGAGCTGCGGAGGTGAGGACCGTCGTGGGGCGGTTGTAGCGGGGTCCCCGCGGCGTTGTTCGGGGGAGCGTAGCGGAGGAGAAGAACGCCGCGGGGCATTCATACCAGGCCCCCGATCTGCTCGCGACGCTGTTGCCGGGCGGTCAGCCAGTCGGTCAGTCGGATGAACGGCCAGCTGAACAGCACGAACAGCAGACCGGCCACCACGTAGGGCGTGTAGTTGTACGTGTTCGACACGATGACCTGCGCGGCGCGGATGGCGTCCACTGCCCCCAGCACCGAGATCAGCCCGACGTCCTTCTGCATCGAGACGAAGTCGTTCATCAGCGCCGGGGTGACCTTGCGGACGGCCTGCGGCAGCACCACCAGCCGCAGCGCCCCGTAGTGCGACAGCCCGAGCGAGCGGGCGGCGAGCCGCTGGGAGGGATGCACCGCCTCGATCCCCGCGCGCAGCACCTCGGCCACGTAGGAGGAGTAGGTGAGGATCAGCGCGACCGTGCCGAGCAGCACGACCGAGATGGGCTTGTCGCTGAACCCCAGCGCCGGGATGCCGAAGCCGATCAGGTAGAGCACGATCAGGAAGGGCATGCCGCGGAACAGGTCGGTATAGGCCGCTGCCAGGAAGCGCAACGGGAAGAAGACCGGCCCCTTCAGGCTGCGCAGCCCGGCCAGCACCACGGCCACCACCGCCACTCCCACCACGGCGATGGCGAGCACCTGCATGTTGAGCAGCAGCCCCTCGGCGACCTTCGGCAGCGCGGGCCAGAAGTACTCCGGGTTGAAGAAGGTGTCCCGGGTGACCTGCCAGCCCGGTGAACCCACCAGGACGAGGGCGATCACGACGGCGAAGACGACCGTGCTGAGCAGGCTGATCGCGACCGACCGGCGGGCCTGCCGGTGACGGTAGACCCGCCGGCCGCGTTCGAGGTCGCTGAGCGGCGGGAGCGATCGGCTCCCCTCCGCCGGCGACTGCTGCGTCACTGCCCTACGACAGCACCGGGACGGAGATCGACTCCGACAGCCACTGCTGCTCCAGCGCCGCCAACGTGCCGTCGGCCGCCAGGGCATCCACGGCTGCCGAGACCGGCGCGGTCAGCTCCGATCCCTTCGGCAGGACGAAGGCGAGTTCGTCACCACCGGTGGTGTCGGCCAACTGGCCGATGATCTTCCCGCCGTCGATCTCGACCGCGGCCAGGTAGAGCGCGGTCGGCAGGTCGACGACGATCGCGTCCACCTGCTTGTTCTTCAGGGCCTGGGCGGTGTCGGCATTGGAGTTGAACACGCTCGCCTCGACGGCCGGGGCGATCTGGTTGTTGAGTGCGTTCAGGCTGGTGGTGCCGATCATCGCCCCGAGCTTGCCCTCCCGCA
>Ga0102832_1001299_pt1 | contig 20612 bp, 20 predicted proteins | sample EBPBio282013_DNA_FD_88942 | JGI IMG/M metagenome (GOLD analysis project Ga0102832, IMG submission 88942) | Wastewater treatment Type I Accumulibacter community from EBPR Bioreactor in Madison, WI, USA - Reactor 2_5/28/2013_ DNA (Illumina Assembly) | ecosystem: Engineered > Bioreactor > EBPR >...
GCTGGCCCAGGAACATCATCAGGAACTGGAACAGGTTGACGAAGTCCAGGTAGAGGCTGAGCGCGCCGAAGATCGCGATCTTCTCGGCGACGTCGCTGCCCCAGGCCTGCGCGTACTGCTCCTTGATCTTCTGGGTGTCGTAGGCGATCAGGCCCGAGAAGATCAGGACGCCGGCCACCGAGATGATGAAGCTCATGGTGCCCGACGGCCAGAACATGTTCACCAGGCTGGCCAGGATCAGGCCGATCAGCCCCATGAACAGGAACTTGCCGACCGCCGAGAGGTCCTTCTTCGTCGTGTAGCCGTAGAGGCTGAGCGCGCCGAAGGCGGCCGCGGTGATGAAGAACGTGCGGGCCACCGAAGCGCCGGTGTAGGTGAACAGCAGGATCGACAGGCTGACGCCCATCAGGGCGGTCACGGCCCAGTAGACCGCCTGGACCGCGCCGACGCTCATCTGCGCCGCGCGGAAAGACACCAGCAGCAGCAGGCCGAGCGGCGCGAAGGTCGCGATCCAGCCGAGGCCGTTCAGGCCGTACACCCGGCCGCCCTGGATCTGGAAGAACAGGCTGGCCAGCTCGGGCGAGCTGAACAGCGCGAACGCGACGATGCCGGACAGGGCGAGACCCGACGCCATGTAGTTGTAGACGCGGATCATGTGGGCGCGCAGGCCGGCGTCGAACACCGCCTGGTCGGCGGCGCTGCCGGCCCGGCCGAAGGTGTTGAGATTGGGATTGGCCACGATTCACCTCGTTGTCGATTCTCGGGATGTGAGGGCAAGAGAGCCCATTACGGCCCGGCGATCAATTCGTTTCGCCGCCGGGTTTGCCTCATTTTGGACGCAACCTCTTCTTTGGGACGGGCAGTCCAGCCTTGGGACCCCGGGCCAATGTCCGGGCGAGGGGAGCGGCGTAGACTGCGCCGATGGTGCAGGTTGTGGCCCTCTTCCTCATCGTCGTCTGGACCTGGCTGCTGGTGGTGGCCGCGATCGACCTGCTGCGCCGCCGCGACCTCGGGCTGGGCGCCAAGGCGGCCTGGATGGTGGTCCTGCTCGGGCTGCCGTACCTCGGCGTGCTGGCCTACATCGCGCGCGAGGGCGGGGGCATGGCGGCCCGGCGCAGGCAGCCCTCGGACGAGCTGCGGTGGGCCCTGCGCTCGATGGCGGTCAGCGCCACCGACGAACTGGCGAAGCTCGACGGCCTGCGGGCCCGGAAGGCGATTTCCCCGGCGGAGTACAACAGGCTACGATCCGGCCTTCTCGATTGAAGGCCGCATGACCACCGATTCCTCCTCGCCCGACGCCGGCCGCTTCGCGGTCGACGGCTTCCGCACCCACTGGATCCTGTTCGTCCTGGTCGGCGCCTTCTTCGTCGTGGGCGGCCTGGTCGCCATGGCGGTGCCGGCGCTGACCTCGCTGCCGCACAACGAGGTGCTGGGCATGGTCCTGCTGTTCACCGGCATGGTCGAGATCGTGCAGGCCGGCAAGATGCAGCGCACGGCGCTGTTTGCCCTGTGCATGGGTCTCGGCACCGTCGCCGTCATCGGCGGCGTCTTCGTCTACATCGAGCCGTTCAAGGACACCCGCAGCAAGATGGCGATCATGTCGCTGGTCTTCGCCCTGCACGGGCTGGTGCAGATCATGCTCGCCCTCAAGGTGCGGCAGTTGAAGGCCTGGGGCTGGCTGGCGCTGGCCGGCGCCGCGGCGCTCGTGGTGGCGGTCCTGCTCGAACTGGACCTGCCCTACAGCCACGAGTTCACGCCGGCGACGGTCGGCGGCGTGTCGATCCTGCTGACCGGCTGGGCCTTCATCGCGGTGGCCCAGGCGGCGCGCCGGAGCTAGCGCGCCGCTTCTCTCCGTCTTGCCGTCCGCCTACCAGTCGACCGGGTCGCGGATGATCGGGCAGGTCATGCAGTGGCCGCCGCCACGGCCGCGGCCGAGCTCGGCGCCGACGATCGTGATGACCTCGATGCCGGCCTTGCGCAGCAGCGTGTTGGTGTAGGTGTTGCGGTCGTAGGCGAAGACCACGCCAGGCGAGGCGCAGACGAGGTTGGCGCCCGAGTCCCACTGGGTGCGCTCGCGCATGTAGGCGGTGCCGCCGGTCTCGACTACCCGCATCTTCTTGACGCCCAGCGCGTCGGCCACCGTCTCGACGAACGGCTTTTCGTCCTTGCGCAGCTCGATGCCGCTCGGCGTGTCGGCCGGCCGGTAGGAGTAGGCATGGATGCCGTAGACGATGTCGGGGTAGAGCAGCACGCAGTCGCGGTCGGCGAAGGTGAACACCGTGTCGAGGTGCATCGCCGCGCGCAGCTTCGGCATCGCCGCGACGATCACCCGCTCGGCCGCGCCCTGCTTGAACAGGGCCTGGGCCAGCTGGCTGATGCCCTGGCGCGAGGTGCGCTCGCTCATGCCGATCAGCACGATGCCCTTGCCGATCGGCATGACGTCGCCGCCCTCGACGGTGGCAAGGCCGTGGTCGACGGTGGCGTCGCCCCACCACACCTTCACCTTGCCGGCGAAGTCGGGGTGGAACTTGTAGATCGCCGAGGTGAGGATCGGCTCCTCGTGCCGGGCCGGCCAGAACAGCGGGTTGATGCTGACGCCGCCGTACAGCCAGCAGGTCGTGTCGCGGGTGTAGAGCGTGTTGGGCAGCGGTGGCAGCAGGTACTCGGTCACGCCGGCGGCGTCGCGCACCATCTCCAGCATCGCGCCGCCGTGGCTGACCGGGAACTCCTCGGTCGACAGGCCGCCGATCAGCGTCTCGGCCAACTCGCGCGGCTTGAGGCCGTGCAGGTAGCTCTTTATCTCGTCGACCAGGCCCAGGCCGACCTGGTTCGGCACCACCTGGTTGTCGATGATCCAGTTGCGCGCCTCGGGGATCGCCACCGTCTCGGCCAGCAGGTTGTGCATCTCCACGACCTCGATGCCGCGGTCGCGCATCTTCGTCATGAAGTCGAAGTGGTCGCGCTTGGCGTTCTCGACCCACAGCACGTCGTCGAACAGCAGCTGGTCGCAGTTCGAGGGCGTCAGGCGCTGGTGCGCCTTGCCGGGCGCGCAGACCATCACCTTGTGCAGCTTGCCGACCTCCGAGTGGACGCCGAACGCCTTTTCTTCCGTCTTGGCCATGACTTTCTCCCGTTAGATCTGGATGTAGCCGGTGACCAGCCAGTACACGCCGATGACGGCGCCAATGACGGTCAGGATGAAGATCAGCCAGTCCCATGTCCGCTCGAACACGGGCTTGCCCTGTTCGCGCCGCGCCACGACGTAGAGGATCGTGCCGGGGGCGTAGAGGACGGCGGCCAGCAGGACGAACTTCATGCCCGCCGCGTAGAGCATGAAGATGGTGTAGAGCGTCGCCGCCACGGCGATCGCGAGGTCGCGCGTGCGCTCCTGCGGCCGGACGTCGTAGCTGTCGCCGCTGCGCGCCAGCTTGAACCCGTAGGCCGCGACCAGGATGAACGGGATCAGCGAGATCGAGCTGGTCAGGTTCAGCATCAGCGCGAAGGCGTCGCGCGACCAGTAGGTCGTGACGACGATGACCTGGACCACGATGTTGGTCAGCCACAGGGCGTTCGCCGGCACCTTGTTGGCGTTCTCGCGGGCGAACAGCGCCGGCATGTCGCGGGTCTTGGCGGCGGCGAACAGCACCTCGGCGCAGATCAGCGACCAGGCGAGGTAGGCGCCCAGCACCGAGACCAGCAGGCCGAGGCTGACGAAGATCGCGCCCCACGGGCCGACCACCGATTCCAGCACCTGCGCCATCGAGGGCTGCCGCAGGCCGGCGATGTCGGCCCGCTGCATCACCGCGTAGGGCAGCAGCGTCACCAGCACCATCAGCGAGGTCACGATCACGAAGCCCAGGATGGTGGCGCGGCCGACGTCGGACCGGGTCTTGGCGTAGCGCGAGTAGACGCTGGCGCCCTCGATGCCGAGGAACACGAAGACCGTCACCAGCATGGTGGCGCGGACCTGGTCGAACAGGCTGGTGGTGAGGTCGCCGCCCCACAGGTTGTAGCGGAACAGGTCGAGCTTGAAGGCGACGAACACCAGCACGATGAAGACCAGGATCGGCACGATCTTGGCCACGGTCACGATGCTGTTGATCACCGCCGCCTGCTGCGTGCCGCGCAGGATCATGAAGTGGAACAGCCAGATGCCGACCGAGGCGACCGCGATGGCGACCACCGTGTTGCCGTCGCCGAACACCGGGAAGAAGGCGCCGAGCGTCGACTTGATCAGCACCCAGTACGAGACGTTGCCGATGCAGCTCGAGATCCAGTAGCCGAACGCCGACAGGAAGCCCGGGTAGTCGCCGAAGCCCTCCTTGGCGTAGGCGAACACGCCGGCGTCGAGCTTGGGCTTGCGTTCGGCCAGCGCCTGGAAGACGCGGGCCAGCATGTACATGCCGGTGCCGGCGATCAGCCAGGCGATGACCGCGCCGACCGGGCCGGTCGCCGACGCGAAGGTCCGGGGCAGGGAGAAGATGCCGGCCCCGACCATGCCACCCACCACCATCGCGGTCAGGGCGAACAGCGACAGTTTCTGCGAGGGTGCGGACATCAGAATCTCCAGCCTAGTTTGAGGGCGGCGCCGACATGCAGGACCTCGAAGGAGGCGCCCGTGATGTTCGACCAGTTCTTTTCGTAAGCGACCTGGAAATCGAGCGCCGGCCTGCCGATCGCGGCGGCGGTGGCGGCCGAGCCGAACCACGTCGCCGGGACGACGAACTCGAGCGTGACGATCGGCTCGACCAGCCAGTCTTCCTGCGCGACGCCGCCGACCGCGTCGAAGGCGCGCCGCTCCAGCAGGACGCCGCCACTGATGTTCCAGGTGGGCGAGAAGACGTAGGTCGCCGACGGCACGAGGAAGGCGGCCCACGAGCCGGGTGTCGGGTCGCGGAAGCGGCGTTGCAGGGCGGCGGTGATGCCGAACGACCACGCCGTGGCCTCGAAGGTGTCGCCCGACGGGGCGACGCGGTTGAACGCGCCGTCGAAGTTGAAGACCTTGTTGACGCCGACGTTGACGTCCTGCCGGGTCGCGTTCCAGGTGCGGTAGAACGGCGCGAAGTCCCAGCGCGGGGCGTAGGAAACGTAGGGCGACCACGCCTGGTCGTTGCTCGCATCGACGTACTGCAGCCGGCCCGAGACGGCCAACTTGTCGAAGTCGGCGGTCGGGACCTGGGTGAAGCGATCGACCTCGGCGCGGCCATTGGCGGTGAAGCGGAACGGCAGGTCGAACACCGGGGTCGACCAGGTGACGCCCAGCACCGGCGAGAACTCGCCCGAGTTGGTGCCGGCGTAGGGCAGCGCGTCGGCGTTGGAGTTGTAGAACATCGGCACGAGGCCGCTGATCGTGAACTGCGAGCGGCGCAGCTGGCGCTCCAGGCCGGGCGTGGTGGCGAACAGCGAGTCCTCGGGGACCGGCGTCACGATGTTGGGCGTGCCGAAGATCGCGTCGGTGCGCGCGGCGTTGCCGTCCTCGACCTGGTCGCGCACCTGGGCGGCGGCCGGTCCGGCGCAAAGGACGAGCGACCCCAGGGCGGCAAGGCCGCCCAGCCATCGGTTCCGCGGGGAAGATGCCTGCATCGTCTGTCTTCCTGACAGCGAGGTTGATTGTCGACGCTCATCCTAGGAGGGGGCGTGTCCGGTCGCCTTGGCGAGGCGTCCCGCGATTGTTCAACCCGTCCCAAAGTCGCCAGCGCCCCAGGCGAATTGGGACTCTCGGAACAGTTCGGGGATTCCCGGCCGATGTCGGAGGACCGCCGCTGTCCGACAATGGGTGCATTGCAACAAGCCAGAGCCCTGTCACACCGAGGAGCCACCGATGCCTGAGACCCGGATCGTTCGCCTGTCCGCCGCCGCCGCCACGCTCCTGATGGCCGCGGCCTGCGCGCCCCCGCCGGCGGCGACCACTGCCGCGGCGCCCGCCAGTTCGGCGCCGATCGAGTTCCGGGTCGTGCCGACCGACCGCAACCCGGCCGCCTGCCAGCGGTGGGATGCCGATCTGTCGCGGGTCCACGTCTTCACGCGCAGCGGCGACACCGCGACCCTGCGCACCGCGGGCGGCATCACCCGGACCATGACCATGACCGCGCCCAACGTCTTCACCACGACGATGACGATCGGCAGCACCAACTTCCCGGTGACCGCGGATGCGTCCAAGTCGCCCGGGACGCTCGAGGTGAGCGAACCGCGAACCGGTTGCAGGTGGAGCGCCATCGCGCGCTGACGGAGGGTCCCATGTTGTTCTCTGCCGAATCGACGTTCGCGAACTTCATCGCGGATGCCTTTGCTGTATTCATGTTCATTCTCTGGTTCTGGCTGTTCATCACGACGGCCAGCGACCTGTTCCGGCGCCAGGATGTCTCCGGAATGGGGAAGGTTTTGTGGGTCATCCTCCTGATCGTGCTTCCGTACGTCGGAATCTTCGCCTACATCCTCACGCAAGGAGGGGGCATGGCGGAACGCAATCGCAGCCAGGCACGACAGGCCCGCGACGAGTTGCGCCAGATGGTCGGATTCAGCGTCGCCGACGAGCTTGCCAAGCTCGAGCGACTGAAGTCCGACAATGCCATCTCCGACCAGGAGTACGCCCGCCTGCGGGCGCGAATCATCCAGTAGGCCAGTCCATGACCCGACGTTTCCTCCAGCGCTCCGTTCTGTCGCTCGCCGCCGGCCCGGCCGCGCTGGGCTTCCTCGTGGTCGCGACGCTGGGGCTCGCCGGCTGCGAGCGCAAGACGGAGGCCAAGCCGCCGGTGCCGCGCCCCGTGCGCACGGTGACGGCGGCCAAGGGCGGAACCGGCGAGGTCATCACCCTGACCGGCCAGATCAGCGCCGAGAACGAGGTGTCGCTGTCGTTCCGCATCGGCGGCCGCATCATCGATCGCGTCGGTAACGTCGGCGACCGGGTCCAGCCCGACCAGGTGCTGGCGCGCCTCGATCCCCAGAACGAGCTGAACGGCCTGCGCTCGGCCCAGGCCGCCGTCTCGGCCGCCGAGGGCCGCGTCGTCGAGACCAGCAACGCCTTCGACCGCCAGAAGACCCTGCTGCCGCAGGGCTTCACCACGCAGGCGCTGTACGACCAGGCGCAGCAGGCCCTGCGCACCGCGCAGTCGCAACTCGACAATGCCGAGGCCCAGCTGCAGATCGCCCAGGACCGGGTGAGCTACACCGAGCTGAAGGCCGGCGTCGACGGCTCGATCACCGGCCGCTTCGCCGAGGCCGGCGAGGTCGTGCAGGCCGGCCAGCCGGTGTTCCGGGTGGCCCGCCAGGACGGCCGCGACGCGGTGTTCAACGTGCCGGCCCAGGTCATCCGCGCCGCGCCCTCGAATCCGAGGATCTCGGTTTTCCTGACCGACGATCCGTCGATCAAGGCGGAGGGGCGGGTGCGCGAGATCGACCCGCAGGCGGACCCGATCACCCGCACGTTCCGCGTGCGGGTCGGGCTGATCAACCCGCCGGCGGCCATGCTGCTGGGCGCCACCGTGACCGGCCGCATGGAGATCGAGGCGACGCCGGGCGTCGCCCTGCCGGCCAGCGCGCTGACGCGGATCGACGGCCAGCCCGCGGTCTGGCTGGTCGACCCCAAGACCGAGACCGTGGCGCTGCACAACGTGCAGGTCGGCCGCTTCGATCCCGGCACCGTGATCGTGTCGCACGGCCTGTCGGGCGGCGAGATCGTCGTCACGGCCGGCGTGCAGGCGCTGCACCCGGGCCAGAAGGTCCGGCTGCTGGGAGCCGCCAAGTGAGCGGTTTCAACCTGTCCGACTGGGTTCTGAAGCACCGGTCGTTCACCATCTTCCTGATGATCATTGTCTCGCTGGCGGGGCTGTCGTCCTACAAGACGCTGGGCCGCAACGAGGACCCGGCCTTCACCTTCCGCACGATGATCGTGCAGGCGGCGTGGCCGGGAGCGACGCTGGACGAGACGCTGCAGCAGGTCACCGAGCGCATCGAGCGCAAGCTGCAGGAGACGCGCGGCCTCGACTTCCTGCGCAGCTACACCATTCCCGGCCAGACCACGATCTTCGTCAATCTCAAGGGCTCGACCAGCCCGGCCGAGGTGCCGGATATCTGGTACCAGGTCCGCAAGAACATCGGCGACATCCGCCACACCCTGCCGCAGGGCGTCATCGGCCCCGGCTTCAACGACGATTTCGGCGACACCTTCGGCCTGATCTACGCCTTCACCGCCGACGGCTTCACCCATCGCGAACTGCGCGACTATGTCGAGCAGGTCCGCAGCCGCGTCCTCAATGTGCCCGATGTCTCGAAGGTCGAGATCATGGGCGCGCAGGAAGAGCAGATCTTCGTCGAGTTCTCGACCAAGCGTCTGGCCGGCCTCGGCATCGACCGCGACTCGGTCATCCGCGCGATCCAGGCGCAGAACAGCGTGGTCCCGTCCGGCTCGGTGCAGACCGGCCAGGAAAAGCTGTCGCTGCAGGTCTCGGGCGCGTTCCGGTCCGAGGACGACATCCTGAACGTCAACTTCCTGTCGAACGGCCGCATGATCAGGCTGCGCGATATCGCCGACGTGCGGCGCGCCTACGCCGACCCGCCGCAGCCGATGTTCCGCGTCAACGGCACGCCGGCGATCGGCCTGGCGATCGCCATGCGCAACGGCGGCGACATCCTGGCGCTCGGCAAGAACGTCACCAACGAGATCAACGACATCGTCAACGACCTGCCACTCGGCATCGAGGCGACGCTGGTGTCCGACCAGCCGGCCGTCGTCGACCACGCGATCGGCGAGTTCATGACCTCGCTGTGGCAGGCCATCGCCATCATCATGGCCTGCAGCATCGTCAGCCTGGGCCTGCGGCCGGGCGCGATCGTGGCACTGTCGATCCCGCTGACGCTGGCGATCACCTTCCCGATCATGCAGTGGTTCGGCATCGACCTGCAGCGCATCTCGCTCGGCGCGCTGATCATCGCGCTCGGCCTGCTGGTCGACAGCGCCATGACCACGGTCGACGTCATGACCTCGCGCATCGCGCTCGGCGACAAGCCGGAGAAGGCGGCCTCGTTCGCCTATTCGTCGGTCGCCTTCCCGATGCTGTCGGGCTCGTTCGTGACGGTCGCCGGCTTCGTTCCGATCGGCTTCGCCCAGAGCTCGGCCGGCGAGTACACCTTCTCGATCTTCGCCGTGGTCACGATCACCCTGTTCGTGTCGTGGTTCGTGGCCGTGCTGTTCGCGCCGCTGCTCGGCGTCGCGTTGCTGAAGCCGCCCAAGGACACCACGCCCCAGCCCGAGGGCGCGGTGCTGCGCATCTTCCGCAACCTGCTGGTGATGGCGATGCGCGCCAAGTGGCTGACGATCGGCGTGTCGGTCGCGGCACTGGTGGCGGCGTTCCTGGCGTCGCCCTACGTCGAGCGCCAGTTCTTCCCGGCGTCGGACCGGCCCGAACTGGTGGTCGACATGACCCTGCCGCAGAACGCGTCGATCTACGCCAGCGAGGACATCGCCCAGCGTTTCGACGCCTTCGTGGCGAAGGATCCCGACGTGGCGCGCTGGAGCACCTACGTCGGCCGCGGCGCGATCCGCTTCTACCTGCCGCTCGACGTGCGTCTGGCCAACGATCACTTCTCGCAGGCCGTCGTGGTCGCCAAGGACGTGGCGGCGCGCGAGCGGCTCCAGAAGAAGATCGAGAAGTTCCTGTCCGACGAGATGCCGAACCTGGTGTCGCGCGTCTTCCCGCTGGAGCTCGGGCCGCCGGTCGGCTGGCCGGTGCAGTACCGGGTCAGCGGCCCCGACCTCGGCCAGGTGCGGGCGATCGCGCTGGAGCTGGGGCGCGTGTTGGGCGGCGATTCGCACATCGCCGAGGTCAGCTTCGACTGGATGGAACCCTCCCGCCAGGTCCGGGTGACGATCGACCAGGACAAGGCGCGCCAGCTTGGCCTGTCGTCGCGGGCGGTGTCCGACGTGATCAACGCCATGATGGCCGGCGTTCCGGTCACCCAGGTGCGCGACGACATCTACCTCGTGCCAGTGATCACCCGCGCGCTCGACGAGCAGCGCAGCTCGATCGACGCCCTGCGCTCGCTGCAGCTGCCGCTGGGCGACGGCCGCACCGTGCCGCTCAGCCAGATCGCGACCTTCGATGCCAAGCAGGAGTACCCGCTGGTGTGGCGCCGCCAGCGCGTGCCGACGCTCACCGTGCTGGCCGACGTGCGGGCGGGGGCGACGCCGGTCGGCGCGGTCGACGCGCTCGAGCCGGCGATCGAGAAGCTGCGCGCCAAGCTGCCGAAGGGCTACCAGATCGCGACCGGCGGCACGGTCGAGGAGAGCGCCAAGTCGCAGGACTCGGTGTTCGCCAAGGTGCCGCTGATGCTGTTGCTGATGCTGTTCTTCCTGATGGTGCAGCTGCACAGCTTCAGCCGCCTGTTCCTGGTCGTCGCGGTCATCCCGATGGGCCTGATCGGCATCGTCTTCACGCTGCTGATCGTCGGCAAGCCGCTGGGCTTCGTGGCCATCCTCGGCATCCTCGCCCTGTTCGGTATGATCGCCCGCAACGCGATCATCCTGATCGAGCAGATCGAGACCGAGCGGAACGAGCGGCCGAACGTCTGGGACGCGATCGTCGAGGCGACGGTGCTGCGCTTCCGGCCGATCATGCTGACCGCCGTGTCGACGGTGCTGGGCTTCATCCCGATCGCCGCCGACGTATTCTGGGGACCGATGGCGATGGCGATCATGGGCGGCCTGTTCGTCGCCACCGTGCTGACGCTGATCGTGCTGCCGGCGCTCTACGTCGCGGTGTTCCGGGTCAAGGAACCAGGAAAGGCGGGGGCGGCGTCCGTCGGGGGCCCGGCGGCGCCTTCGGCGGCATCGTGACGCCAGGAACCGACAGTCCGCGGTCGCTGGCCGCCCTGTCATTCCGCGGCATCGGCTTCTTCGCGTTCTGGCTGATGCTGGCGGGGCGCGACCCGGCCGACATGGCGGTCGGCGTGGTCACGGCCGGGCTGGCCGCGTGGGCCAGCCTGCGCCTGCTGCCGCCGTCGACCCGCCGCCTGAGGCCGCTCGCGATGCTGGCCTTCGCCGGCCACTTCGTGAGCCAGTCGATCCGCGCCGGCTTCGACGTGGCGCTGCGCGCCTTCGCTCCGTCGCTGCCGCTCAGGACCGGCTTCGTGCGCTATCGCTCGCGGATCGCGTCGCCCGAGGCGCGGGCGACGTTCTTCGGCCTGTCGAGCCTGATGCCCGGCACCATGCCCTGCGGCACGGACGCCGAGGGCGACCTCGTCATCCACGGTCTCGACGTGTCACAGCCGATCGCCGCCGACATGGCCAACGAGGAGCGGCGGTTCGAGCGGATGCTGTCGGATGGCTGAGTTCCTGCTCGCCGCCGCGGGACTGATCGTCGCCACGGTCGCGGTCGGGCTGGTCCGCATCCTCGCCGGGCCGGCCGACGTAGACCGCACCATGGCCGCGCAGCTGCTCGGCACCGGCGGCGTGGCGACATTGCTGCTGGTCGCCGCGGCGACCGAGGCGCGCGGCGCCGAGGATGCGGCCCTCTGCCTCGCGCTGCTCGCGGCCTTCGCCTCGATCGCCTTCGTGGTGGCGGCGCCGAGGAGGGACGGGCGATGAGCCTCGCGCTCGACCTGTTCACGGTGGTTGCCGTGGTGCTGGGGGCCTTCTTCTTCCTCGCCGGCACGGTCGGCCTGCTGCGCTTCCCCGACTCGCTGTCGCGCCTGCATGCGCTCACCAAGGCCGACAACCTCGGACTCGGACTGATCGTGCTGGGCTTGCTGCCGCAGGCGACCAGCCTGCTGGGCGTGCTGAAGCTGGTCGCCATCTGGGGCCTCGTGCAACTGTCCGGCGCGACCGTCGCGCAGGTCGTGGCCAGCGCGATCCGGCGGCGCCAGGATCCGCCGTCGTGACGGTGCTCGACCTGCTCGATACCGGGCTGGCGGTGCTGGTGCTGGCGGTCGCCGCCTGGACGATCGTGGCGCGCAGCAACTTCGCCGCCGTGATCGGCTTCATGACCTATGGCCTCCTGCTGTCGCTGGTCTGGGCACGCATCGCGGCGCTGGACGTGGCGATCACCGAGGCGGCGATCGGCAGCGGCGTCACCGGGCTCCTGCTGATCGGCGCGGCGGTCCGCCTGCGCGCGCTCGAGAAGTCGGACACGGCCGGCCAGGTCGGCGGCCTCGGCCGGGTCGGCGCCGCCGTCCTGAGCGTGCTGGTCGTGGTGGCGCTGGCCGCGGTCTTCCTTTCGGCCGAGGGGCAGGGGCCGTCGCTGGCGCCCGAGGCCGCCCGGCACCTGCCGCAATTCGGGCTGGGCAACCCGATCACCGCCGTGCTGATGGCCTACCGCGCGATCGACACGATGCTCGAGAAGGTCGTGCTGATCCTCGCGGTGATCGGCGTCTGGTCGCTCGCGCCCGACGGCGCGTGGGGCGGGGCGCCGGCCAACCTGTCGCTGGCCGAACCCGATCCGGCGCTGGTCTACCTGGCGCGCGTGCTGCCGCCGTTCGGGATCGTCGTGTCGATCTACATCGCCTGGGTCGGCGCCAGCGAGCCCGGCGGCGCGTTCCAGGGCGGCGCGCTGCTGGCGGCCATGGCGCTGGTCGTGCTGATGGCCCGCCTGGCGCCTGCGCCGGAGGTCGGCCGGCTGTGGCTGCGTCTCGTGATCGTCTCCGGCCCGGTCACCTTCCTCGCGGTCGGGCTGCTGGGCTTCGCCATCGCCACGGGCTTCCTCGCGTACCCGACGGCCTACGCCAAGGCGCTGATCCTGTTCATCGAGGCGTTCATGGTGCTGTCGATCGCCGCCATGCTGCCGTTGCTGGTGCTCGGGCCGCCCAAGGTCCCCGGGGGCAGGGCATGACCGCGACGACCCTGGCGGGGCTGACCGGCGCGGCGCTGATCGGCCTCGGCCTGTACGGCGTGCTGGTCAACGTCCACGCGCTGCGCAAGATCCTGGCCTTCAACCTGATCGGCAGCGGCGTCTTCCTGGTGTTCGGCCTGGTGGCGCGACGCGGCGCGGTGGCGGGCTTCGCCGCCGACCCGGTGCCGCAGGCGATGGTCATCACCGGCATCGTCGTCGCGTTCTCGGCGACGGCGCTGGCGATCGGCCTGCTGTTGCGGCTGCACGAGCGGCGCGTCGAAGACGCCGCCGCCGAGAGCGACAACAGGAGCGACAACAAGAGCGACAAGACGTGATGCCGCTCGCGACCAGCCCGGCCGGGTACCTGCTCGTGCTCGCCATCGTCCTGCCGGTGTCCGGCATGGTGCTGTCGTTCGTGCTGGGCGGCCGCCATGCCGAGCGCATCGCGCTGGCCACCGCGCCGTTCGGGCTGGCGATCGCCATCGCGATCGCGGCCGAAGTGCTGAAGACGGGCCAGCCGATCACCTACATCGTCGGCGGCTGGTCGCCGCCGCTCGGCATCGCGCTGCGCGCCGACGGCTTCTCGGCCGTGATGCTGGTGACGTCGGCGCTGGTCCTGCCGGCGGCGATGCTGTACGCGCGCGCCTACTTCGCTACCCCGGCGACGCTGCGCGAGAAGCGCGCGCCGTTCGCCTTCTGGACGCTGATGCAGGGACTGTCGGCGGCGCTGGCGGTGGTGTTCACCGGCGGCGACCTGTTCACGCTCTACGTCGCGCTCGAACTGCTGACCTTCGCCGCGGTCCCGCTGGTCTGTCTCGACGGCCGAGCCGAGACCCTCGAGGCGGCGCTGCGCTACCTGCTGTTCGCGCTGCTGGGTTCGATCCTCTACCTGCTGGGAGTCGGGCTGATCTACGGCCGGTTCGGCGTGCTCGACATCGCGCTGCTGGCCGAGCGCACGCGCGCCCTCGACGGCGACACGCGCGCCCTGCTGGTGGCCGGGGCGTTGATGACGGCCGGACTGGCCGCCAAGACGGCGCTGTTCCCGCTGCACCTGTGGCTGCCGCCAGCGCACGCCAACGCACCGGCGCCGGCCAGCGCCGTGCTGTCGGCCCTGGTGGTGAAGGGCTCGTTCTTCCTCGCGGTGCGCCTGTGGTTCGACGTGATGCCGACGCTGGCCAGCACGGCGGCGATGACGGTGCTGGGCGCGCTCGGCTGCGGCGCCATCCTCTTCGGCAGCGTGATGGCGCTGCGCCAGGAACGACTGAAGCTGTTGATCGCCTACTCGACGGTGGCACAGATCGGCTACCTGTTCCTGGTCTTCCCGCTGGCCAGCGGCGCCGGCGCCTGGACCGCGGTGGGCTGGACCGGCGGCATCATGCAGGTCCTGGCGCACGCGCTGGCGAAGTCGGGCATGTTCCTTGCGGCCGGCCTGGTGGCCGAGGCGGTCGGGCATGACCGCATCTCTGGCCTGCGCGGTGTCGGGCGTTCGATGCCGGTGACGCTGCTGGCGTTCGGCCTCGGCGGCGTGTCGCTGATGGGCCTGCCGCCGAGCGGCGGCTTCCTCGCCAAGTGGTGGCTGCTGCTGGCATCGGTGCAGAGCGGCCAGTGGGCGTGGTGCCTCGTCGTGCTGGCCGGCGGCCTGCTGGCCGGCGGCTATGTCTTCCGCGTCGTCGCGCCCGCGATCGCCGGCGAACCGCTGGTCCTTGCCAAGCCGGTGGCGCGCGGCCGCGAGGTCGTGGCGCTGCTGCTGGCGCTGGGCGCCATCGCGCTCGGCGTGGCGCCTGACGGCCTCCTCGAACTGATCCGGATCGGGAGAGGGGGATGACCGCCCTGAACCCCGCCTCGCTCTGGCTGCTCGCCATGCTCGTCGTGCCGCTCGCGGTGCTGGCCTTCGCGGTGGCGCGCCCGGGGCGCTTCGGCACCGCGTTGCTGGTCGCCGCGCCGCTGCCGGGACTGGTCGCGGCCCTGCTCGCGCTCGGCGGCGAGCCGATGGCCGTGACTTTCCCCGTCCTGCGCCTCTCGCTGGCGCTCGATCGTCCGGGCGCCATCCTGCTGGGCGCGGCAGCGCTGCTGTGGAGCCTGGCGGCGATCGTCCTGCCGTCGTTCCTCGAGGGCGACCGCCATGCGCGCCGCTTCGTGGTGTGCTGGCTGCTGACCTTGATCGGCAGCCTCGGCGTCTTCGCCGCCGCCGACCTGGTCGGCTTCTACCTGGTCTACGCGCTGGTCAGCGTGCCGGCCTACGGGCTGGTGGCGCACGACGAGACGGCCGCCAGCGATCGCGCCGGCGGCGTCTACCTGGCCTTCGCGCTGCTGGGCGAGGCCCTACTGCTGATGGGCTTCGTGCTGCTCGCGGCCGGCGAGCCGGCGGGCAGCCTGCGCATCGCCGACGTGATGGCGGCCTTGCCGCGCTCGCCGTGGGCGGGCACGGCGGTGGCGCTGACCGCCGCCGGTTTCGCGCTGAAGATGGCGCTGGTGCCGGCGCATGGCTGGATGCCGCTCACCTACACGGCCGCACCGATCCCGGCGGCAGCGGTGCTGAGCGGCGCGGCGGTCAAGGCAGGCGTGATCGGTCTCATCCGCTTCCTGCCGTTCGACCTCGCGGGCAGCGGCGAGATCCTCGTCGTGTTCGGCCTGTGCTCGGCGTTCTACGGCGTCGCGGTCGGCGTCACCCAACTCAATCCCAAGACGGTGCTGGCCTATTCCAGCATCAGCCAGATGGGCGTGCTCGCCACCGTGCTCGGCATGGGGCTGGCGGCCGGCGATGTCGGTGTGCGCCTCGACGCGGCGTTCTACGGCGCGCACCACGTGCTCGCCAAGGGCGCGCTGTTCCTGGCGGTCGGCGTGGCGCTGTCCTCGACCGCCGGCCGGTCGACATCGTTCCTGCTGCTCGTCGCCATCGTCGGGCTTGGCTTGGGCGGCCTGCCGTTCACCGGCGGCGCGCTGGCCAAGCTCGCGGTCAAGGACGGGCTGGGCAAGGGGCCGGTGGGCATGCTCGCGGTGGCGTCGAGCGTCGGCACCAGCCTGCTGATGACGCATTTCGTGTGGACGCTCACGAGGCTGGCGGAGACCGGCGCCGAGCGCAGGGTGCCGCGGCGCCTGTGGGTCGCGGCGGCGGCCGCTGCCATCGTCTTCCCGTGGTTGCTGGCGATGATCCTGGGCGGCGAGGTCGCGAGCCTGCTGCAGCCCGCGATCCTGTTCGCCTCGGCCTGGCCGGTGGCGTTGGGCGTCGTGCTGTGGCTCGGCCTGGTTCGCGTGCGCGGCCTGTTGCCGGCGGTGCCGCCGGGCGACATCGTCGGCGCGATGGAAAGGCTGTTCCGCGCCAGCTACGGCATCGCCGACGGCTTCGCCTGGCTCGACGACAAGCTGCGGCAATGGGCGGTGGCGGGCGTGGCGCTTCTCGCGGTGACGGTGGCGCTGCTGGTCGCGCTCTAGCGCGTTCAGAAGGTCCGCAGGCAGGCGGCGAAGGTGCCGCCGGAGGGATCGTCGGCGCGGCCCGCGGCCGGCGACAGGCCGCTCTGCGCGGCCACCCGCACGTCGCTGGGACTGACCCCGAACTCGCGACGGAAGGCGCGCGCGAAGGTCGAGGCGTCCGAGAAGCACAGCGACTCGGCGATCGCCTCGATGGTGTCGCGCCGCGAGCCGTCGCACAGCAGGGCGAAGCCCTCCGACAGGCGCAGCTTCTGGATGTAGCGCGCGACGCCGCCTTCGCCCTGCAGCAGGCGGTAGACCTGCGAGCGCGAGGCGTAGGCTTCGCGGCAGATCAGGTCGACGCCCAGCTTGGGCGACTTGAGGCTGCGCCGCACGACCTGCCGCACGCGATCCATCATGGTGACGTTGATCACGGCCTGCGCCTCGCCCTGCGCGCTGACCGTCGGGGCGAGGCAGGCCGCCAGCATGGCGCGCGTCGCGTCGACCAGTCGCGCGGCGTCCTCGGCCGGCAGGCTCGGCAGGTTGCGCATCATCATCGCCATGTAGTCGGCGAGCAGGCGGCCGCCGTTCGACGTCACGCTGGTCATGCAGCAGGCGTCGAGCACCGGCGACAGGCCGTAGAAGACGTCGCGCGACAGGTAGAGCTGGATACGCTCGTCGGCGCCGCGCTGGTTCGTCATTTCCTGGCCCAGCGACACCACGAAGGGAACGCCGGCGGGCGCCTCGAGCTGGGCCGTCGGCGTATCGACCCGGGTGGTGCCGCGCGAACCCAGCGTGATCGCCCAGTGGTCGATCGGCTCGCGCCGGATCAGGGTCCTGGTCCGCATCACCGTCAGCGCCGGGGCCGACACCCAGTTCAACGACAGCCCGGGCACGTTCCACGACTTGTGGTGCGCCACGAAATCGGACGCGCCGGGCTCGAGCGGATCGGCGTGGAACACCGAGCCGTACCAGCTCTGCCATGATTCGAGCTGCCGGTGCGCGGGCTGGCCCGCCGTGCTGATCTCGTCGCAGCGCATCGTGTCGACCCCCAGCTTCAGGGGTAATGCGATCGCTCCGAGAATACAACGAGAGTTATCTGCACCACCGGGTAAGGCAGTCCCGCCGCCTAGCTGCGCAGGGTGTCGCTGAACGTCCGGATGGCGGCCTCGTCGGCCGGGCGCACCGGCAGGGCCGGGGGCAGTCCCGACAGCGACATCGCCCGGACATCGCTGGGGCTCAGGCCGAACTCGCGCCGGAAGGCCCGGCTGAAGGCCGAGGCGTCCGAGAAGCACAGCAACTCGGCCAGCCGCCCGATCGGCAGCAGGCAGCCGATGTCGGACAGCATGGCGAAGCCCTCGGCCAGCCGCCGCCGCTGGATGTAGCTGGCGACGCCGCCCTCGGGTTCGAGCAGCCGGTAGAGTTGGGAGCGCGAGGTTGCGGCCTCGCGGCACAGCGTGTCGGGTCCGAGCGAGGGCGACCGCAGGTGGGCTGTCACCGCGCGGCGCACCCTCTCCATCAGGGTGACGCGAACCTGCTCGCGGGCGGCGTGGCTCGCCTCGATGGACGGCGCGAGGCAGGCGCGCAGCATCGACTCGACGGCGCCGCTCAGGCGGCTGGCGCACTCCGGCTCGAGCGTCGGCACCTGCCGGTCGAGCATCTGCATGTAGTCGGCCAGCAGGCGCGCGCCGTTGGGCTCGAGGGCGATGCCGCGGGCGCCGTCGAGCAACGGCGCGATCGCCTGGAAGTTGTCGCGCGCCAGGATCAGCTGCAGGCGCTCGTCGTGGCTCTCGCGCTCGATCCTCGACTCGTCGCCGAACGACAGGATGAAGGGGGTGCCCGGGGCGATCTCGAGCGGTGTGCCGAGCGTGGCCAGCCGGGTCACGGTGTTGCGGCTGAGCGTCACCACCCAGTGGTCGACGCCGTTGCGCCGGATCACCGAGCGGGAGCGGCTGACCGTGTTGGCCGGGGAACTGACGCGGCTCAGCGTGACGCCGGGCAGGGTCCAGGTCGCGTTGGTCGCGACGAAGGGCGTCTGCGGCTCGCGCATCGGCGCGACGTCGAAAACGGTGTCGTACCAGGCCCGCCAGGCGTCGAGCTGGTGGGCGATCGGCAGGGGGGCGGTCGAGAAGGTGTGCGCGTGCATGGTGTTCTCGAGGTTCGGCCCATTCTACACCGCGCGCGGCAGGGTCGAGAATGCAACTGACTGCGAATTCCTTCCCCAACCCGCCAGATTGAGACGATCGGCATGGCCTTGGGACGCCCGGCACGGCGGCCGGGGAGGCCGCAGGGGGGGCCGGCCGCTAGAATGGCAGCGGTTGAACCGGGAGAGGGGCCGATGGGCACGAAGGACGGTACGGGCAAGCATGCAGCCGAGCTGCTGGGCGACAACTGGTACTGGCTGGTCCTGCTGGGCGCCGTGCTGGTGGTGGCCGGCCTGACGGCGATCTTCGCGCCGGCGATCACCGGCGCCGCCTTCAGCCGCGTGCTGGGCGGCGTGCTCGCGGTCAGCGGCATCTTCCAGCTGGCGCAGAGCCTGCGCACCGGCGACTGGACGGGCAGCCCGCTGGCCTTCCTGTGGCACACGCTGCTCGGCGTGCTGGCCACCGTTGGCGGCATCCTGATCTACCTGAACCCGTTCGCCGGCGTGTTCGCGCTGACCGTCCTGATCGCCATCGTGTTCGCCGTGCAGGGCGTCGGGCAGGTCGCCTTCTCGATGCGCATCCGGGGCCGGCCCGGCTGGCAGTGGTTCGCCGCGTCGGGCGCCATCGCGCTGGGCACGGCGGCGGTGCTGCTGCTGAAGCTGCCCTACAGCCGCACCTTCACGCCCGCCACGGTGGCGGGCGTGTCGCTGGTATTCGCCGGCGTCGCCTACGTCGCGATGGCGCTCGCCGCGCGCAAGGCGCTCAGTCGCCCTTGATGTCGTTGTCCTTGATGATCTTGCTCCAGCGGGCCTGCTCGACCTTCTGGAACTCGGCGAAGGCTTCCGGCGAGGTCGTCAGGACTTCCATGTTGAACTGGTCGACGAACTTGTCGGTCACGTCCTTGGCGCGCACCGCCTTGGTGATCTCGGCGTTCATGCGGTCGACGATCGCGCGCGGCGTCCCGGCCGGGGCATAGACGCCCCACCAGGAGTAGGACGGGTAGCTCTTGATGCCCTGCTCGAGCAGCGTCGGCGTGTCGGGCAGCGCCGGTGTCCGCTTGTCGCCTGTCGTGGCGATCGGGCGGAGCTTGCCGGCGCGGAAGTGCGGGCTGATCGCGGTCAGGCTGGAGATGCCCACGTCGGTGACGCCGGCCAGCGTGTCCTGCAGCAGCGGTCCGCCGCCCTTGTAGGGGATCAGGTTGAGGTCGATCTTGTTTTCCTTGTTCACGTAGGTCATCAGCACCAGCGCCTGGCTGGCGCCGAGCACGCCCATGCTGACCTTGCCCGGCCGCTTGCGCGCGTCCTCGGCGACCTCGGCGAAGGTCTTGTACGGGCGGTCCGGCGGCGTGCCGATCGCCTGCGGCGTCCGCCCGATCAGCATGACGTTCTGCAGGTCCGAGTCCTGGTAGGGCAGCGGGTTGGGCGAGAAGGCGCTCAGCAGGATGTGGCTGTCGAACACCACCAGCCAGGTCTGGCCGTCGGGCGGCGACTTGGCCACGACCTGGGCGCCGACCACGCCGGCGCCGCCCGGCTTGTTCTCGACGATGATGTTCCAGCCGGTCAGCTCGGAGAGCTTGGCCTGGATGATGCGGGCCACCGGGTCGGTCGAGCCACCCGGCGGGAAGGGCACGACGAAGCGGATCGTGCCCTTGGGCCAGTCGCCCTGGGCGCGCACGATGGCGGGCGCGGCGAGGCCGGCGGCGGCGCTGCCGGCCAGCAGCGTCCGGCGATGGATAACGGTCATTTCGGGGCTCCCTGTCCGTCTTGGTTGTCTTGCGGCCGGAGCCTACGGAACCGCCATCCCGGCGCAAGCCCGCTTTTCGCCCCGGACCGGCTTTCCGGCCAACCGGGTTTTGCCATCGGCGGGCGGCTCGGCTATCTAGCCGCCATGCTTCTCAAAGGTGAAACCGGCGACTGGGAAATCGTGCTCGGGCTGGAAGTCCATGCCCAGGTGATTTCCGACGCCAAGCTGTTCTCCGGCGCCCCGACCGCGTTCGGCGCCGCCCCCAACACGCAGGTCTCGCTGGTCGATGCCGCGATGCCCGGCATGCTGCCGGTGATCAACGCGCGCTGCGTCGAACAGGCGGTGCGGACCGGGCTCGGCCTCAACGCGAAGATCAACCTGCGCTCGGTGTTCGACCGCAAGAACTACTTCTATGCCGACCTGCCGCAGGGCTACCAGATCTCGCAGTTCAAGGACCCGATCGTGGGCGAGGGCGAGATCGAGATCGACCTTCCCG
>Ga0102832_1001301_pt1 | contig 20567 bp, 14 predicted proteins | sample EBPBio282013_DNA_FD_88942 | JGI IMG/M metagenome (GOLD analysis project Ga0102832, IMG submission 88942) | Wastewater treatment Type I Accumulibacter community from EBPR Bioreactor in Madison, WI, USA - Reactor 2_5/28/2013_ DNA (Illumina Assembly) | ecosystem: Engineered > Bioreactor > EBPR >...
AAAATTTATATTTCTTTTTAATTTGAATCACAAATTTAATTGTTTTCAAAAATATTTATGTTATTAAGAAATGTTAGTGTTGTAAATAAAATAGAAAACACTTTAAACTATGGATAAAATTGATGATCAGTATTCCTTTAAATTTAAAATGAAATAAGGGCCATGAAAGGAATCTTTATATTTTAATAGAAGAGACATCTAGGCCCTTCTTAGACATTAATTAAAGTACCCCGACAATCTGAGTACCCTAAAATGGCTAAAAATTTATTTGGTTAAATCATATGAAGGATCTTTAATAATTTTGATTTAATAAAGATTTCAGAGTAAATTTATATTGAAATTAAAAGTATAAAATTAATGAGACAAACTAAGTTAATATAATATGATGGATTTAAATGTAATTGCAAAAAGTGTATAAAACAAAAACAAAATAAGGCAAAGAAAATAAATAAAAACGTGACCAAAAAATAAAATAATATTAATAAACAATGATTTTCTATAAATAGTGATATTTAAATAAATCCCTTCATTTTCTCTCTTTAAATTAGTGGTGCTCTAAGAAGTGCTCTAAAAAGTGCTATAATAAATGCTATAATTATAAATCGAATTATGCGTTTAGCTTTTTTATATTTTGGGATCAAAGTCACTAATATAATTTACACTTTATAATAATAAACAAAATTAAAGTACAATCATGGACATGAATCCTGAAATATCCAACCATTAAACTAATAATTTGGACTCTAACTAACCTTAAAATAACCTTATAGATTCTGATGTTCATAAGAGGCAGGTTTCAACAGATAATGCTATGGTTGACAAGATGCTTTAATCGATATTTTAATTGAATTAATTTGATTTCGACATAATTGATAATCTAAGAGATTCTGCCTCTAATTATAGTCCTGTTAACACTCCCAGACAGTTACCTCAATAATTTAATACGGTTGTAACCGGTATGAGAGAAGACTTGTAAATTCTTTAACAACATCAAAATAATGCCCCTATTAATGCAGCATTAGACTATTAATCTTAAGAGTAATCTTAAGAGGAAGAGAAAGAGAAAAAAATACCATCAAAAAAAAATTACATCCCTGTTGCTGCTGTCAAGGCGATTCAAGCTATTGCCGACTAAGTCCAAATAAAGGACACTTTGTAAGATTATCCATCAATTCTTTTTGCAAATTAAGCTTATCAATTAGCGAAAATAATGTTGAAAAAAGTTATCAAAATTGAAAGAACAGTAAGAAAAAATAAAACATTCTTATTGATGGTCATCAATCCTGTTAATAAAGATTTTAACGATAAAATCAAACGTAAAGGGGAGAGAATGACTTAAGCTGATAAAGTTTACTTTAAACTTTTAAATACTTATGGTTAAGACTTAATGAATGCAGCCAAAAAGTTTTTAATCGATGCCTTTGTTACAACTATGACAGATTAACGCATCAGAAAATATGCTTAATCAAAGACGAAGAGATTTAAGACTGATCAACCATTAAAACAACAAGTTTTGTTGGATTACTTGTTGGAAATTAAGTCCCAATTAAGAGAAGATGGAAAAATTTCAGGAAGATATGTATGAGATTTATTGAGTTAAATTAAAGATTCACTCAGCTAAACATAAGGAGTGAAGTGAAGGAAGTTATTAACCTTTCACACCTGATACTAAGTACGGGCCTGAATAAAATAACAATAACTTCCCCATGATTTAAGTTCATTATATTGCCTTATTCTTCTCTAATTTTTTTTAATGGATTAAAATTTTAATGTAAAATTAAATTTTTTAATTTATTGCAATCTATTAATCATACGAAAATTTAAGTTTATGTATTAAAAGTTAAAGTTTATAAAAATTAATTAACAAAGTAAACAAAATGATTGAAAATACTTAATTTGTCTTTTAACTTCAAAATAATTTTACAAATACAATACATACAAAATAAACACATACAGAAAATAAAAATAAATAAATTGGCTACATTAATGATTAACATGCATTAAAAGGTTTTCTTGATGAAGATGAATTTTAAAATTATATGATTCCATTTGTGTCTGAGAATTTAGAGATCAATGATACAATGGATTATGAAAGTTATAATGTGGAGCTCCCTAATTGGCGCTAACACATGGAAATGCATGAACTCCTCACTTTCGATATGGAGGAGTGAAGGCCATTGAAAAATATCAAGTCCATTTGTTGCTGAGAATGAAGGAAAAGATCTTATTTAATATTTTGTTTTACAAATTATAAATCTTTAATTAATTAAAAATTTAGACTTTAAAATTTTAGAGCTCGTATGATTAGAGCGAATAATAAAGGTATTGGAAAATTTAAGTTAAATCATAAATCAATTTTGTATAATTAATTAAATAACTTTGTTCAATAAAGTCTTAAAACTGAAAAATGGAAAAAATCGAAAATTATTCAACTCTCCCCAAAATCAAAGAAAAGCCTCAATATCGAAACGGCCTCGTTATTCCAGAGGGGTTCGATTACATTGGATACATTCTTGAGGACATTTGGGGATAAGAAGTTGAACTTAAAAATAATAAATAACAACAAAAACAGAAAAAATAAAAAAATAAAGATGATAAAAAGTTAAATTACATGCCTGTTGTTGCTGTTCAACTCATTCAGAAAATTGTTGGCTAAGTTTGGCTCCATGATGTTGTTGATTATGAAGATGAAATCGAAAAATCATAAAAAGTTTATTAACTTTTCAACCTCATGATTAAAAAAGTCTTGTTAAATAACAAGAAAATCAGAAGAAACAAAAGATTTTTAAGGATGATTTTCAATCCTGTAAATTAAGAATTAAACAAAGCCATCAAAAAAGGCAAAATCACAGAAGCTGAAACAGTTTACTTTGATTTGCTTCAATATTTTGGCGAAAAAGTTATGAATTGGGCAAAATTGGAGTTAAGAGTTGCCTTTGAAAGGGCCTTGACAGAGAGATGGATTGAACTTGAGGCATTGATTAAAAAATTCAAAGTTGATGCAGAATTCAAGCAAAAGACTTTGAGGAATTATTTGATGAAAATAAAGTTCGAATTGAGTCAGGGCGAGATTTCAGGAAGTGTTGATGGAAAATAAGTTGAAGAATATTTCACCTTCAATATGGAATGGTGAAATTTAAAAGGATGAAATTGACCTTTCAGCGCCAATGCTAAGTATTCGGCTGAAGAGGAAAATGGTAATCCTAAAACTGTTATTTATTATTATTATTTCATTCAATACTTTTTAATTTTTTAATATGATAAATGAAGGTAAAAAAATAAATTCAAAGGTAACAAAAAATTAGAAACAAAAAAGACTGAAAACTTTTATTATTTTTAAAGTAAGAGAGTAAATTCAGGTTGGAGTCGCAGCGATTTCAACATAATAAAATACTTTTTTGCAAATTTTTTTGTTGGCGCTTTATTTATTATACCTTGTTAATATTCTCTTCTTCTTCTACTCTAACTTGGACTGCTTTACGATTGATGAAATACCTGGCTTTTAATTCATACTGAGTCTTGAAAATTTTTGCAATAAAGAAAAATAAATGACATAAAATTAAAGTTGCAAAATCATGCCCGATGAGACCACAATGTGAGTTTATGGCCATGACAGGAATAGGAAGATGTAATTGGATCTCCTGCTACCGTCCATCCCCACCATTTATGCCACCATGTATCCGAATGACAGCTATTTGAACAACTCCAAGATGCTTTCACTGTTACATGTGAATTCGATCCAAACCACAATCCGACATTGCTCGATTAATATCTGTTACAATAGAAATGAGGACATTGAAAAGCTGAAAGATATTGGTCGGGATCTCCACTTGAATTTTTCCCAGAAATTTATTTTCCACATGAACAACTAATTGTGTATGTCATTTTTGCCATCTTTTCGAACAAAGTATTATTTTAATCTTTATTTTTTTATAAATACTTTTTTATAAATACTTTTTTATAAATACTTTTTTATAAATACTTTTTATTAATACATATCTTATCACATTGTCAAAATGTATATTCCAAAAAAAGGGTATGAATATTAAAAAAGAATAAGTTTTCGTTTAGAACATTTTATTCAATTTTATACATGAGCTTTTTCAAATTTTCATTTCGTACTTTGGTTTGTTTTTCTTTCCTTTCTTGAAGAATGATAGCGCTATTGATTAACATTTTAAAAATGTAAAATTGAAAAGATATGATGTGGTAAATCTATTTATATTAATAACCTAAAAAGACGTATGAATATAAAAAAAGAGAATCTTAAAATAAGTTATTTAAATCATTCTAGGGGAAATCACCCATGCATAATTCAATGTTTTAAGAGTTGGGGTTGAAATTATAATCATTCGAACTTTTTTAAAGCTTATTCACACACATCTATTCCTTCCTTTAGTTTCTTTTTATTTTAAAATGCTCTGTACAAAGAATGAATTATATCTGCTGTTAATACAACCGCTGTAAATACTCCTGTAGCTCTAAAAACATTTTTAATAGCTTATCGACTTGCGAATGTTATCATTGCTGCAAGTTTTGCTTCTTCTAAACAAAGGAGAGCTCCGGTAATCACACAAACAGCACCACTAACACCAAGAAGTCCTTGAATCCAATAATTCATGTTTTTTATATATTCTTTAATCTTGGAAAGGCAAGTTTGTCTAATATCAAAACTGTTAATTTTTTCACGTATAACTTTTAATGCAGCTTTAAGTTTTAATTCTAATTTTGCTAGCAGTTTCCATAGTTTTTCTTTGAGCTCGGAACAACCCATTAGTTTTTCTAAAAGCCCGAGAGGTAATTCCATGACTTTTTATTTGATGTCTTCGATGTTATTCGCCGAAGTTTGAATTTCTTTTTCACTTTACCGCATGGCTTATTTGAATTCGTCGATCATACTCTTCTCTTCTTACTCTATTTAACAAAGGTCTTGTACTTTTAATTTTTTATAAAAAATTTTAATTATTTTGGTTTTAAAAATAAATACTTATTATTCTAGTTTTTTTTTTCCATTGTTTTACTTTCTTTTCTCTCGAAGAGTTTATTTTTAACTATCTTATAACATTTTCAAAATATATAATCCTCGAAAAAGGGGTATGGGTATGAATATAAAAAAAAGAGAATCTTATAATAGAATTCTCTTTTTTATATTCATACCACTTTTTTGGGGATTATAGATTTTGACAATGTTATAAGGTACTTATAAATGAACTCTACGAGGGAAAAAACTGGATCCATAATAAATTGAACTTTAAAAGGAAAAGGAAAAAACCAAACTTAAACTTTAGCAAAATTAAAATAACTAATTATTTAATAATTTACCACAAATTAAAATCAGATGAATATGCAATTAAAATTTTATAAAAATAAATCTTTAATAGTTAAATGAAAAAAATTTTAGAAGTGTTAGTTTTTTTATTATTTAGTTGGAATATTTTAACCTGTAGTAGGATTCATGGAATTGGAGATCATTGTGATCATGTTTATCGTTTATGTTTGCGTCCTTGCCCTTTTTTGCAACCACCTCATAAAATTGCTTGGTGCTAAGGAAAATGTTTAACTGCATGTTTGGCTTGTAAAAGTGCCAGTAATAGCGAATTTTTTGGAGCTGGATTGTTAGGATTAGCAACTATAGGTCTCCAACTGGGATAAATATTTCTCTGATTCATTTTAAATATGATTTGATTCGAAACCATAATTTTTATTTTAAGCTAATAAAAATACACTCGAATTTTATGAAATTTAAGTCATTTTGAGCTTAATTCAGTCACTTATTAACAATCTTTCAAATATTTTTAAGAAAGTTATTGATTTTCTATAAATAGAGAATAGAGGTAATTTTTGTCCTTTGATATGTATTTTATTTACAATTTCAATTTTAAAAACAAAAGAAATAAAACTCAATACAAGATATAAAAAAATATGAGATTTTTATGTTACTTTTATCAACGATAAATGTAAACTGGATAATGTTTTCTACAGCTTAAAGATTGTAGTGACTTTTCTTAAGATTTTTTAGGTTAAAATTGTGTCTTTATACCTTTCTTTCTATCAGTATATCCTTATCCAGTCAATGGATTTGGTGACTTTGCTCTACTTGTAAGAATTTATTTTTTAGAAGTACTGAAATTTTATCTCGTTTTGTTATCTTCAGCCAATCTATATTGAGAAAGATGAGGCTGTTTTTGTACTTTAGACTTTTCATTGATAAGTTGTGAAAGATTTTTGAATTTATTTTATTGTAAAGGGAATTTTTTCACTCCTTTATCAAGATATGTCGAGTCATAAGTGGATGTATTAAACCTTGAGCTTTGAGAAATTGTGCTTCTATTCATACTGGTATTATTTATGGATCTGTTATGTGCACTTTGTCTGTGTCTATCAATATTTTCGAGTTGGTTTTTAAGTATCAAGACTTGTTTTTTAAGATCTGTTAACAGATGAGTATTTTTAGGCATGTTCTTTGGTTTTTTTACGAATAGTATTTTAGTCTATTAATTAATTTTAGTATGAAAAATTATGTGCCTTTTATAACTAGCTTTTTTCATTTTAATTTTAGTTTTTTTGAAAGAGATTTTAATTAATGAATTTGAAAAATGTCAAATTACAAATCTTGTTAATTAAGATGATCATCTGAGAAAGAAATATAATCTCACTTTCTTAAAAACTTTTTATTTTATTTACTCCCAAGAGCTTTTTCCTCATTGTATTGGGCTCCGGCCTTATCACTAATCGAAATCATCTTATCGCACATTAATGGTTTTTTTCTTTCTGTACAAGTAAACTCGGAGTTCCTTAATCTTCAAGGGAAGAGCCCAATATGCAATATGATTTGCATTGAAACTTCATATCCTTTCACAAACTGTTCAAATATTCTTCAAAAGAATGATCAAAGAAAAAAAATAAAGATATCATAAAATAATGCATTAGGACGACTTGAAAGGATTTAATCTTTCAAAATTCCTAAAATCCCTCCAAAATAACCTAAATTGGTTAGAAGAATTTTAGACATTAAAATAAGGGAAAAAAGTTAACCTTTTTGAAGTTCAATAATATAAGCATAACATAGTTAAATTTTGAAAGAAAGAAAGATGATTTAAGAAAAGAGGTTGAAAATAGCATGGAAAAAATTGAATTTGTAGAACAAAATAAAAAATTTTGGTGAAAAAAATAAAAACAAGGTCAGGCTTGTAATGATGAACTTTGAACTAACCTAAAATGATTTCAATATAAGTTTTAAGACAATTTTTTATAAATACCGGGTTTTTACGAAGATCAAGATAAGCAATGAGGAAAATAGAGTAATAAAAAAATTATATTTATTTATACCACAATCATGCCTTAACTTAATGGCACTAAATCCCATACAGGTATGTTGCTTGTTATTCATTTAGCTGGTCTTGACTCATCTGTTGTACATGATTCCACTGAAAAAACTTCCCAAGACAAAACCCTTAAATTACTCATCAATACCAGTCAGGAACCATCGTTCAACAACACTGATGAAGAAATCAACGGTTGCCACAAAACAAATCATAATTAAACTCAACAGTAAACTGACCAAGCCGTCTTTCTAAAAATGCAAATCGATTCATTAGAAACTAATGAAGACTATGAGGCGAAACTTAGGTACGAGTCAGAGGCTTATATTTTGAGTAAGAGAAGAAAGTAATTGACTTTATAAAAATTAGTTATTTGTTCCGTCCTTTCGAAAGGTGGGATGAAGACGAGGAAAAACTTCCAAAAGAGGAAGGCGCCATAATATTTGATCAACAAATAAGCAGGAAAAAAATGAGCACTAAAAATTCGATTAAGATTCAAAAGCTACTCAATAGTTTCTTAACAAAAAATTACCCAGATGAATAAAAAACAAGCGAATATCTCGACTTCATTTCAAACAAACACAAAATAGCTTTAGAAATGATAAATAACAACAACTCTTATAAAAAGCAACCAAACACAACTAATAATCAAATCGGTTACGTAATTATTTTACTTAAATTAGAAATAAAATGACATAAGAAAAGTAAAGAAATATCAAATTAACCTTAATAAATTGCCAGTTCTTGGACTAGAATATGATCTTTAAGACAAGAATACATTGCCTTAAATTAACGAATAAGAGCTAAAGAATGAGGATAAAAATACCATTGCTGATGTTTATGAATAAGGAGTAAATTGTTTTGAAAGTAAAACTCCATAAAAAGGTTATGTTCTTCCTGATGAGCCTTTGAAACTTTAATTCCTCGACAGTAAAAGATAAATTTTCAAATTATCGAGGCAGTTTACAAGACAAAAACAATAAAGAGAAGCTCAATGCAAAAAATTAGCTCATTTGTGCATGAAAGAAGTCTAAAAGAAATATCTAAAAAGTATCAAAGTTCAAAACTAAAATGTACTTAGAGCCAAAAAACTTCACAGATAATGCCTTATTTATTGGAGAAAAAGAGAAAAAGAATTGACCGAAGTTAAAAAGAAAAAAGAAAAACTTGAAGCTTAGTTGAAAAAGAGAGAATAATAAGAACAATAGGCAAAAAAGCAATAAAAGAGGTTACAATATATCATGTATCAGTCTGGATTGTATTCTCACTTCATGGCGACAAAACTTGGCATGGATGCTGACCATCAAAAGTAACTCTAAAAATCATCAATTCCCAATTCTAGTAATATTGAAATTGATGAATAAGCCGCTCAACTAACTGTAAATCAAATCATCAACAGCAAACAAGAAAATCTTTAAAAGTTTGCCAAACCCTAATAAAAACTTGATCTTTCTTCAGTCGACCAAGGCAAACTTTCTGAATTGGTTAGTACTCCAGTTTCTTTCCAAGGAACTCTTAAGTAGTATCAAATCAAAGGTCTAAGATGGCTTAATAACTTGTTTGAACAAGGTATTAACGGTATTTTAGCTGATGAAATGGGGTTGGGTAAAACCATTCAAGCCATTTCTCTGTTAGCACATGTCTCTCACACTAAAAATATTTGGGGGCCTTTCTTAATTGTTGCACCAAACAGTACGCTTTTCAATTGGCAACAATAATTCAAAAAGTTCTGTCCATCTTTGAGAGTACTTCCTTATTGGGGTAATATAAAACAAAGAAAAACCTTAAGAAAGTTCTTCTCTCCTAAAAAGTTCACTTAAAGACCAGATTCACCATTCCATGTGGTAATAACATCATATCAATTAACAGTAACCGACGATAAAGTTTTTAAGAAGATGAAGTGGCAATTTATGATTTTAGATGAAGCTCAAGCAATCAAAAACGTACTTTCACAAAGATGGAACACTTTAAAAGAGTTCCAATCAAGAAACAGACTCCTTTTAACAGGTACCCCCATTCAGAACAATATGGCTGAGCTTTGGGCATTGTTAAACTTTGTCATGCCTGATTTATTTGATTCACATGAACTCTTCAATGAGTGGTTCTCTAAAGATATTGAAGCCCACAGCCAAGATGCAAAATAACTCGATCAAATTAAGATTCAAAGACTACATGCAATTTTAAAACCTTTCATGTTGCGTAGAGTAAAAAAAGATGTTGAGCATGAAATTGGTAAGAAAATTTAGCATCAAATTCTTTGCTAAATGACAAAAAGACAAAAATTATTGTACGATTCTATCAAGTAAAAACTTAACGTTAAAGAACTGTTCAAAATGTTCGAATCCAAGGCAAAAGTTGAGAATCTTATGAACTTGGTCATGCAGTTAAGAAAAGTTTGTAATCATCCTGAATTGTTTGAGAGAAGACCTGCTAATTCACCATTCTTGTTCCAGGATATGTACTATTACACAGGTTACATTCCAATAAGGGCAGGCGATATAAAACTGTTGTCATTCAACTCTAAAAACCCCATACAGATAGACTATCCAAAACTTGCATATGATGAGCTCAATAAATATTAAATCAACCCAATAGATAATCACAAAAGGCTTCTCAACATTTATTCTGTTTCTAACCAATAAAATAATCCTACGTTCTCAATCACTCATCTTTTTGGTCTGTCCAAAACATAGATTTAACTTGCATTCAAATAAGATCCACTTTTGACTGCTATTCTTGTCTCGCATTGGCTGAAACAAAATACATACAATAGATCTTTTTCAACAAAACAAAAATTGAACATTTTCAATCAATTTTAAGATAAAAAGTTTACACTTGACAAAAATCCCTTGTTTTATCGAGAAATTGATCATGGTTACATACCTGCTGCAACTGCCCCTCTCATTGAATTTAATGTTTCCTCAAATTCATATGTAAATAACTCAGAGCTTATTAGACAAAATAAGTTTATTCACTTCATTCTATATGGGCATTACAAAGAGAAATTTTAGCATTACTTCAAATACAACGCTGGATCATAATTTATTTAAGACTACAAAGGACTTTTATATAGGCATCCTTCTTTAACAAAAATTGAGGTCATCAACTTTGGTAATTTGATAGCTGACTCCTCAAAATTAAAATAACTTGATAGAATTCTTAAAGAAAAGAAACGAAATGGTGATAAAGTTCTTATTTTCTGTCAAATGACCAAAATGATCGATATTCTAGAAGATTTTATGAACATGAAAAAATACTCTTTCTTCAGACTTGACGGTGCATGCAACATATCTGATAGAAGAGACATGGTCAATGAGTTCCAAAAAAGTACTTCAAAAACTTTTGTCTTCTTACTTTCAACAAGAGCAGGTAAATATTTATTTTAAATCAGGTGGACTCGGTGTGACCCTTACAGCAGCAAATACTGTTATTTTCTATGATAACGATTGGAATCCAACAATGGATGCCCAAGCTACTGATAGAGCCCATAGAATCGGTCAAAGTAGTGACGTCAATGTCTATCAACTCGTTACAAAAGGCACAATTTAATAAAGAATTGTCAAAAGAGCCCAACAAAAGAAGAATGTTCAATCAACTGTCTACGAAGGCGCTTCTTTCAACTTCTTCAAAAAAGATATGATATTGTAACTTATGGTCGATTAATTTGATGAAAACGCTAATGAAGAAAAGTCTAAAAAAGATGGTAAGTAAAAGAAAAAAGGTAAACCATCAAAACCAAGAGAATAAGGCAATCAAAATGGACATTCTAAACATTTTGATCACAAAGAAAATGAAATCATGAGAAAAATAGAAAATAAGTAAAGAAGTTAAGAAATTAGAAACGATTTTATCGAAAACTAAGAATGAATGATGAAAGTATAAAATTTTGTTAAGATTTAATTTTTCACACGTTTATAATCTCAAGAATTATAAAAACAGTTTAATTTTGGATTTGATAATATTTTTAAAACAAAGTCATGGATATTTTTCAAATGATTGGAGATTTTCTCCATCTTCTTGCCATGCTTATGTTAGTTCTCAAAATCCTTGCCAATAAGAACGTTATCGGTACTTTATCTTTTTATTTAGGCCTTTCATATAAAACTCAAGAGTTATTTTTGGTGGTTTTCATCGCGAGATATATTGATTTGATCTTTATATGGAGAAGCTTCTATTTGTTCATAATGAAAGTCATCTTTATTGGCCTCACTGCCTATACAATGTACTTGATGAGACAGAAAAAGCCTTTCAATTTAAGTTACGATAAATAATCAGATACTTTCCCACATTACTACCTTTACGGAGTTGCTTTCATTTTAGCTGCAATAATTCATAAATCATTGAATCCATTGGACTTCGCTTGGTCCTTTAGTATTTGGTTGTAATCTTTGGCAATTTTACCCCAACTTTTCATGATAAATAAGTTAAAGTAAATTGAAAACATCACAGCACATTACGTGTTTTTCTTGGGATTGTACAGAATCTTTTATGTGTTCCATTGGTAATAATATTTTTAATGTCAGGATTTTTCACTGGGAAAATGTCATTCTTACATCATTTTTGGCAGGCTGTTTACAATCTTTATTGTATGCAGATTTTATTTATTACTTCATCAAATCAAATCAAAACGAAAGAATCATGTCCTTCCCAGTTTGAGTAAATAAAAAAATTGTGTAGAATCAAAACAGTCGTATTAAATGTTCATGTATGTTAGACTGACTTTTTTATCATTTTTGAACAAATAAATAGTACTAATAAAAATTTGAATAAAAACTGAAAAGATTTTTACTATCAATAAAATGAGATTATGTATTTTTTATAAAATATTGGTCCGGATATAAAATAAATAAATCAAAAATAAACAATAAAGATCAGTAAAAATCATGCGTACTTCTTCACCATTTACTCGAGACAGGTCACCAAATTTCGCTTAAAGAAAGCGTAGTGTATCACCACAAAATTACGCCCCGTCAATGAACAGATCACATTCTTCATCAATCAAATCATAACATTTGTGGCAATCTTTGTAATAAATCGAGCTTTTCCCTCCATAATTTTGTTAACTGTTAAAATACTAAGAGCGAAACTTAAACGGATTCAAAAAGAGAATTGAAAGATAAAAAACAAAGGTAAATCAATAATTTGATGCATTAAAAAGAGAAATAATTCACAACATTGAAGATTTAAAGTTATCAGTACAAGCATAACTCGATCGTATTTACAAATTATTTATGGAAAAATATGCTGTATTTAAAACTGAAATAATGGAGATTAAAAGATTGAGAGAATAAATTGAAGGCGATCTTTAATTGAGAAGAATGACACCCACAAATGGACGATTTTCAACCAGTCCTAACAAACTAGCACAAAAAGGATCAGCAGCTACTATTCAAAGCAACAGTCAACTTATAAAATCAATGTAAACAGGTCAGTCTGAATTCAGAAAATATCACATGATAAATTACATCGTTTAGCTTCAAAAGTAAAAAATCTATCCCTTGAATGACCTCTGCAAATAACTCATCATATTGAATTAGTACGATAATGGGTTCTTCAAACCTAAAGAGTATAATTTTCTTATCAATACTTTGAAATAAAACTTCAGGGACAATCTGAGATTTACTTATGAAAAGAAATTCTAATTTATCAGAGATCCTGACTTTATTGTAAACAAAGATGAAAGTCCAGTCTTAGAAGGAGTCTACGAAGAGGAACCTATTTTAAGAGAAGTGCAAAGAAAGCAAGTAATCCCCCATCCTCAAAAAAGATAAATAGGAAATGTTAGCAATTCTCAACAAATAACCAACGTTGAATGGTGCGAATAAATGGGTCTCTCCTATCAAGGAAATCTAAAAGCCGTTGAGTTTTCTGACATTGTATTATGCGGAATTTAAGTCCGAAGAAACCAGATTGCAGTTGGAGGGAAAGATGGCAACCTCATCATATATGACCCTTCAACCGGAAATAAGATAGCTACTTTGAAAGGACATAAGTCTAGTATCTGTTCTTTAGCTATGATCACTTATTAAGGAAAGAGATTCTTAGCTTCAGGAAGTGATCATGGATGTAGCTCTATAATACTTTGGGATACAGATAATTTCACACCATTTTTGAAACTCTAAGGGCATAAAGCAGCTGTAACCTGTATCCTTGACTTAGGCGATGGACTTCATATCGCCTCAGGAAGTTATGATAAAAAAATTAATATCTACAATCTACAACAAGGAAAAGTAGCATACAACTTGCCTACAAACAAATCTTCAGTGACAGGTATCGTTTTATCTGCTCGTGGTACAAAAATGGTCTCATGTGGACTTGATAACTCACTGAATGTTTGGCAAATTGTAAGGAATAAACAAAATCTCGTATAAACAATGTTCTTATAAAGAATTATTCAAAACAACACAATGATATGTTCTTTTGTTGGTTCAACACTTCAGGACTCTATCATGTATATTGGCACAAAAGATGGTAAAATCAAACTCATAAATATTGATAAAGGCGAGGCCTATAAAACTCTTTCATGTACTAACAATGCTATCATAGAGATGCTCATAATCTAAAGACATTCAAAACCAGGTAATTTATTTTGTAATTCAGATCATCCCATCGCCTTGTGCTGGCCAGGAAAAGAATAATGTATCAAAATTGTCAATTGTTAATCAGGAAAGGTTAGTAACGTTTCGATAAAAGGTTATATTGAATTTGGCTGTGGTGTGGGACCAAAAAGTTTTATCCTCAACACGGGAAAAAGTTTTGGAATGGTCAGCCAAGCTTAAGAAAGAAAGTAAATCAGTTTTTATAAGCTATAAACTCAGCCTTGAGTTTATAAAAAAAATGTTTTTGTCAAATTGTTTATACTATGTTATTTCTACATTTACTCATAGTTATCTTATCAAAATTTTAGTGATTAATCTTAATTAATCTCCTTTTTAAAAGTTTGTGAAAAATATAAATTATTTTGCTTTGATGTAAAATCTAAAATTTAAAAACTATAATACAGAAAGGTAGCATGACTTTATAAAAAAGAGGTTAATATAAAATCAAAGTAAAAAATAAACTATTTTTCTGAAGGGAAAATTGAAAAAAAGCTTATTTTCACTTTTAAATGCCAACCATACGATTTGATTCGGGTTCTAACGATAAAATCAAGAGTTAAAAAATCCTCTTCATTATTTTTCAGTTGATAAGACCAGAGCACACTTCGAGAGCTTCTTTAACATTAAATCTCTGGGAACTTTATTTTTAGAGGAGACCTTTTAAGAGTTTTTTCATTGGATTTGAAACTTTTAAAGATTAATAATCGATTTCTTTGGAAATAATCATTTTTACAGTTTAGTTAGAGTAGGCACTATGAAAGGGTAATTTTCCTGTAAGCAGCTCATAAGCTATGATTCCAGCCCCCCATATATCGACCTTTTCATTATAGACAGCTTTTAGAAACATTTCGGGGGCTTAATAATAAAGAGTACCAGTCTTTGTCCAAAGTTCGAAAAATTAGTCAGTTTCTTTTTTGAATTTGCTACAATCAAAGTCAATCATTCTTATTTGACCGTCCTAAGGATTATAAAGGATGTTTTAAGGTTTAATATCCCTATGAACAACCCCTCTTTAATGTATGTAATCTAAAGCTTTGAGAATCGTATATAAAACTTTGGCAGTTTATTCTTATGAAAATTTTTTTTATGGTCTGTGATAAAGCACTTCCTTAAGATTTTTAAAATAACAATTTTGAAGTAAAGTATATGTTGTCCTTGTTGAATTATCTATAAAAAATTCTTTATGATTTATAATGCTCTTGTTTGACAGTAATTTTTTTTTGTTGAATTGATTCCTATAGTTCTCGATAAGTTACTCATCTGGAAATCTATTGACTTTGACTGCAAAGATTTCGTTTGTTTTTTTTTATTTGCATCGATATATTGTACTACTCCCTCCTTATCCAATTTTTTCAAAAATGTCATACTTTTACTAAAATTAATTCTTTTTATCCAAATTAAACTTATCTTAGGTTGATAAGTTTTTTACTGTAAAAACTCCATTCGGTTACTAATTTGAAGTTTCAGAACCGTTTGTTCCCAATTAAGTTTTTGTTTAACATAAATGTAAAGGCAATGTCATCTCAGAAATAATTTTTCTTCTCATATTTTACCGATTTTCACGAATTTGAGCTGCTTTTGATTTTTATGGAGTATTGCACATATTTGACCAAATATTCTATTTGTCTGTATCTACTTTATTTATTATAAAATACTTTAAAACATTTTCTTTTTAATACCATTTAATTTCGTGATTTCCTTATACTATGTTATTCGTACATTTACACAAAGTTATCTAATCTATATTTAAATCGATGGTATGAAATCAATCTCTTTTTTAAATTTTGAAAAAATATCAATTATATTGGTTAAGCTCAAATCTAAATTTAAAAAAGAATGATATTAAAAGTAGCTTGAATTAGTGGAAATAGGCTAATATAACATCAAAGCAAAAAATAAACTCTTTTTCTGAAGGGAAAATTGAAAAAGAGTCTACATTTGCTCTTTAAATCGACTTGTCAGTTCGATTTTGATTTTCGACGATTTAACTTTAGAGTTAAAAATCGTCTTTGTTCCTTTTCAATTGATAAGACTCGAGCATACTTAAAGAGCTTCGTAAGCATTAAATCTCTGAACGCTATCTTTCTGAAGTAATCCCTTTAAGAAAGATTTTAGAAGAGCTGAAACTCTTATCGATTAAAAATCGATTTAATTGGAAATAATCATTTTTACAGTTTTGTTAGAGTAGGCACTATAAAAAGGTAACTTTCCTGTAAGAAGTTCGTAAGCGATAATGCCGACTGCCCATACGTCAACTTTTTCAGAGTATGTGGTATTTGAAAACATTTAAGGAGCTTCATAATTGAGTGTTCCTATCTTTGTCCACAGTTCGAAAGAAACCTCAGTTTCTTTCTTATATTTGCAACAATCAAAGTCAATCAACTTGATTTGACCGTTTTAGACATTGTAAAGGATGTTTTCGGGCTTAATATCCCTATGAGCTACTCCTCTTTCATGAAGATATGTCAAAGCCTCAAGAATTGAATGTAAAACTTTTTCAATTTATTCTTCAGAAAACTTTCTTTCTGGTCTTGAATAAAGTTATTCCTTGAGATTTTTAAAATTGCAGTATTCTATAATGCTGTATGAGGTCATTGTGGCATTATCCATTATGAATTCTTCATGCTTTATAATGCTATCATTTGATAAATCTTTATTTCTTTCAAATTGGGATCTAAAGTTCTCAATAAGTTCTTAATCTCTGAACTTGTTGATTTTAACAGCGTAGATTTCGTTTGTTCTTTTGGATTTGCATTTGTAAATTGTGCTGTTGGCTCCTTATCCAATTTTTTCTAAAAGTTCATATTTCTCGAAAAACATATTTTTTTTTTCCAAATTATACTTATTTTCAGTCAATAAGTCTTTTTCTAAAAAAGAATCATTGAATTAACACTTTGCTCCCTCTGAAGAATTTCTTCTGATTTGAACATTTGTTGAGATTGTTTGTAAGGGAAGTGTCATTTATGAGATGATTTTTCTTCTCATATTGAGCCTGTTTTCACGAATATTGGATGCATTTATGTTATGGGAAATGTTGCACATAGTAAATTTGTTTTTGATTTTTTTATTTGTATCTGTTTTATATATTATAAAAAAAAATATAATAAATTTTCACTTAAAGACAAAGGTTAATATTGAAGGTTCAAAATTTGTAATGAAAGCATTATCTTCGAGGAGGCAAAGATTATCTTAATGTTTTAAAATGTCGGCGAAGATTTAGTAATGATTTTTATAAATTTTGGGACAGTTTCATCAGAAAGCTTAGAAAACATTTAAAGAATATTTGAGCCATCAAGGTTTTTTTACTCTAATTTTTATATCTTAAATATATTTTGAAGATAAGTGAAAATTGAGAAGGGAGCAGATAAATATCAAGCTGAAAGGAAAGGTGGAAATATTGAATCTGTAGTATAATTTCGTTGATTTTATACTATCTAATATTAAAGATATTTACGTTTAGGAGTATTAGAATTTTATTAATTTAAATAAATAAGTTATAGTAATGCAAAGAGAATTTTATTAAAAAAACATCTCTATTTTTCAAAAATTATAAAAAAATTCAATCTATAAATTTATAAATATTGAAATCAATTAATGATAAATATATGAGTTAAATAAATAAAATGTATATGAAAAAAAGAATGTTTAATGTTTGAATAACTATAAAAAATAAAACTTTGAAAAAAACAAAGAAAGAATTATGTCCGATTCCTAACGAGATGATTTATAATTTGATCTTGGTGATCAGGAGGAGTAATTCAGAGATCACGATGATGGAGAATAAGGAGATTAGTATTAATAATAAGATGGCGAGGGTGGGCAACATATTGATTATTATCGAAATGATAATAATAAATAGTATGATTTGGACATGTCTTTCTAAAAAGATCTTGATAGATTGACTAAAGTAAAAGCTCAGCTTATGTTCAATCTTAATAAAGAAAGACAGCTTTAAGGAGTACCCTTGATTTATGAGGACATTTCTTTAGCCAGCATCGCACAACAATATTCTGAAAGTCTTAAAAACTCCTCTTCAGACGAGTCTTACTTGAAAAGACTTTGCGACCAAGTCAGAAACGATGTCGATTTTAGAACATGCGAAATCACAGCAAATTATGAGTAAGACGTCCAAGTCACAGGTGGGTATACTGAAAAGTACTTTATCGAAACGAGTTATTTATTTTTGGAAATGGATAAAGAAAGATAAATTCTTATGGATCCCAACAACACTCATGTAGGTATCGGTATTGCAGGAAACGAGTCTACAATTGCGATTGTAATGTTAGTAGCTCAAAGATAATTGATGATTTCATAGATTTAATAAACAGGCGACAACACAGTATAATTGAGAGGAAAAATGCTCGACTACACAACTGGTATTTGTGGGGTTAAAATTTACAATTCAGATTTCAAATAAATATATTCTGTATTGTACGATAAGATCGACTTTGATCGAACAACAAGAGAGTTTTGTGTATACTTAGAATTTGACCTGAACTGGAAAGAGCGTCGATGGGTATAGCTTCATATCAGATAAAGCCCTGACTCTATTGCTTATCGTAAGCCACGTAAAGACAAAGACAAAGATCGCAACTATTTTAAGCATCTTAAAATGAGATTGCGATCTCTTTTTATTCCCTATCCTGACAAAAGATACATAAATTATTACAATGAGCTTATTGAAGCTGAACAAGACCAATCAAAACTTTCCAATATGGTTTTGTAGACATTGCACAATTAGCGATCAAAACATCAACTTGATGTTATTGACCATAATGAGGATGAAGATTAAAATCAAGATGATTCTCAAAATTAATAGGATGAGGATAATGAGGAGGAAGAGTAAAGATAAGCTCAAGATGCCAGGCTGAAGTAACAAATGACCTCTAACAAGTAAATTAAGGAAGAGCTTCAAATGGCTATCAATTAGGCTAAAAATACTTATGATGCACTTATTGACACCAACAGAATGTTCCAAGGGAAAATCAAAGAATTAAGGTAATATTTACAATAATTTCAGGTAAAAAAATCACATTCTTCTTGATAAGACAGGATAAGCCTCCATGAACGAGCATAAATATCTCAATATTTTGGCTCAAGTCCATCAGACTAGAGTCGAGCTCCAACAGACCCAAGACAGATACAACCGAATGTCTCTAGAACTTCAAAACAAGCTTAATGAGAAACAAATGAAATGCAACGAAATCAGATCAGCCTTCCAAGATCTTAAAAGATAAGTTGCTAGAAAAGCGACTTATAGTCGATCCGATCAGCCAATCAAAGCTCATAAAGTTTAAGAATGGGAATAAAGATAATCAAAAATCACTGAAGAACTTCAAAATCTTAGACTTTAGATTTTAAGAGCTCGTAACACCTTGGATAAAAATGAAAAGATTCTAAAGAAAAAATAATAGTTAGCTGAGGGACTTCATTTAATAGATTTTGAACAACTTAAAATATAAAACCAGGTAAATTATTTTCTTAAATTAGACTTTGAATGAAAAAATAGAGGAAAGAAATGAAGATTTGCATAAGCTTAAAAAGAAGACTACTACAATGGTTCAGATTCTAACTCATACTCGCGAAAAACTTGTCTTTGTAGAAAAAAATAAAGACAGTCTTTTAGTGACATTGAATAAGCTTGACACATAAATTCAGAAATTAAGATCATAGATAAACGGAACCAAATAAAATTGTGAAAAATTGAGACTATAGATTCAAGACGCTAAGCAATAGACTGAAATCGTTAACAGCCAAGAACTGGTTGTCGACTTTAAGCGCAGAGCTTAGAACATTAAAAAATTAGAAAAAGACATAAACGATATGTTGGAAAAAGAGAAATAAATGAAGACAATTATCGAGATGTACCAGAGAAAAATAAAAAAGTAGGCAATTGCAAGATGATCTTTTCATAAAAAATTAACTTTTCTTCTTTTTTAAATCAAATTTATCAATCATCATTTCTTTTTTGGGCTCAATTTATGGGGGAGGTCTTCAAGGGTTCAGGGTTCATTCAATGCTGGCCAGACTGTATAATTCTTTGATCAATACTTCGGAGCATACAATTTGCTACTGTTGTAAGTTGCAAACCTAAATAATCTGATAAGAGTATCATATGAAAAAAATTGGCATGATCTCCATGGAGGGTTCATGACAATCAATATAAAACTAGTACCTTGAACTTGATAAATGGATAATTTACTTAGGACAGGTTCAAGTTAACTTTCTTCTTTACATCTTTCAATCATTTCTCTTAAGTTCATGAGATTCATGATACCAAGAGTTGGAACTGGTAATGCTTTAGCAATCATATTGGTGACTTATCTATTTTGAGATAAAAGAAACTTTTGAGAGCAAGAATAAACAAATTTATTGGACATTTGAATTGAAGTATTGAAATGAGCCATTCGAGAAGCTCCTCTCACAAATGATTGAAATCCAAACATTAAAATAAATTATGCCCATTTATAATCAAACCCTCAATTCTAACTTATTATCAACAGTAAATAAATTTTTCCATTTTAATCTAACTTTATCTTATTTAAAAGTAATAGTTTTTTAAAAAATAGTGAAACGTAAAGAAATTTTAAATGGGGTTGGGTTTGGGGTTGGGGTTGGGGTTGGGGTTGTGGTGGGGGTTGGGGTT
>Ga0102832_1001305_pt1 | contig 20492 bp, 17 predicted proteins | sample EBPBio282013_DNA_FD_88942 | JGI IMG/M metagenome (GOLD analysis project Ga0102832, IMG submission 88942) | Wastewater treatment Type I Accumulibacter community from EBPR Bioreactor in Madison, WI, USA - Reactor 2_5/28/2013_ DNA (Illumina Assembly) | ecosystem: Engineered > Bioreactor > EBPR >...
GTCCGCGCCGCCGCTCCCTCCGCCGCTCCCCGCCCGCCGATCTCCGCGTTTGCCCCCGACTGCAACTCCCGCTGCCGGAATTCCGGCAGCGGGAGTTGCACTCGGTAGCAGGAACGGGGTGGGGGGACGCGTCAGAGGGTGAGGATCACCTTGCCGGCGTTGTCGCCGGACTCGAGGTGGCGATGGGCGTCGGCGACCCGCTCGAGGGGGAACCGGGTCTCGGGCGCGAGCCGGATCCGGCCGTCGGCGACCAGGGGCCACACGCGCTCGACGACGGCGGCACAGATGGCCGCCTTCTGGTCGGCGGGACGGAACCGCAGGCTCGTCGCCGTCACGGTCGCCCGCCGGGTCAGCAGCCGGTTGAGGTCGAGCGTGCCCTTGCGTCCGCCCTGGAGACCGATGACGACCAGCCGGCCGTCCATCGCCAGGGACGCGACGTTCGGCTCGAGGTACTTCGCGCCCATGACGTCGAGGATCACGTCCGCGCCGCGGCGGTCGGTGGCCTCCGCCACGCCGGCGACCCAGTCGTCGTGGTAGTCGAGGGCGACGTCCGCACCGAGGCTGCGGCACAGTTCGAGCTTGGCCGGGGAGCCGGCGGTGACCAGCACCCGGGCGCCGAGGGCCTTCGCGTACTGGATCGCGAAGGTGCCGATGCCCCCTGCGCCGCCGTGGATGAGGACGGTCTCCCCCGCGGCCAGGTGCACGTGGTCGAAGTTGGACGCGACCGTGGTCGCCACCTCGACGAGTCCCGCAGCGCTGACCGGGTCGACGCCCGGCGGCGGGGCGAACACCTGCCCGGCGGGCACGAGGACGTACTCGGCGTACCCGCCACCGGCCAGGAGGGCGACGCACGCGTCGCCGGGGGTCCAGCCGTCCACGCCGTCCCCGAGCTCGTGGACGGTGCCGGAGACCTCCAGGCCGATCACCTCGCTCGTTCCGGGGGGCGGCGGGTAGTGGCCCTGCCGCTGGAGCAGGTCCGCCCGGTTCACCCCTGCGGCGAGCACGCGGACGACGATCTCGCCCGGCCCCGCGACGGGGAGGGGGGCGTCGGCGACCACCAGGTTCTCGGGGCCGCCCGGCTCGGTGACGGTGACGATGCGCATGCGTCCAGCCTCCCATCCCGCGACGGGCCCGCGCACGGACGGGACGCCGGGTGGCGGCCACAGGGCGCGTCAGTAAGATGGGCCGCCGCGGGCGAGGTCGCATAGTGGACTAGTGCAGCCGCCTTGAAAGCGGCCGAGCTTCACGGCTCCGTGGGTTCGAATCCCACCCTCGCCGCGCCTGCCGACGGACGGGGGACAAGTGGCGGCAACCACCCACCAGGTGCGCCAGCGACCGGCGCTGCGCGCGCTCGCGCTGTCGGCGTTGCTGATGCTGGTCGGCCTGGTGCTGGTGCTGATGGCCGAACTGCTCGACCGCAACCTCCTGCTCACCGTCGGGGGACTGCTGGCGCTCGTGCTGGGCGCCGGGCTCTTCGGGGCATCGTGGTGGGTGGCCCGTGCGGCCCGCATGCAGGTGGTCCTGGACGAGGACGGCTACGCGATCCAGGGACGCGACTCCGCACAGTCGGGACGGTGGGCCGACGTCCGCCGGGTCACCAGCGCTTCCGGGCGGCTCACCCTCTTCCTTGCCGACGGCACCCGCGTGCTGCTGGCCGTGCCCCGTGGGCGGCGCGACGACTTCGACGCGCTGGGTGCCGACATCGCCCGCCGGCTCGACCAGAGTCGCGGCTACCGCGCCTGAGACGGCCCGCACGCTGCCGGCAGGATCAGCCCTTCTCCGGGTGGTACCCGCACACCTCTTCGAGGTCGTCGCTCTTGGCCTTCGCCGTGCTGCTCTTGGTGGGCGAGGCGGTTGAGGTGGGCGTGGCGCTGCCTGATGCGGTCGGCGTCCCGCTGGCGCTCGCCGTGGGCGTGGGCTCGACCCCGGCCGCGGTCTCCTTCAGCGCCTTCTTGACGCGCGCCTGGACCTTGGCCCAGTCGGGGTCGTAGGACTTGAAGCCGGCGACCCCGGGGGTGAAGGTGACGCTGCGCAGCTTGGTGTTCTTCACCTTCAGGCCGAGCGTGGCCAGGTTGGACAGCATGTTGCGCGGCACGTCGGTGGTGATGGTGTTCTCGCCCGCCGCGGCGATGGCCTGGAAGTTGGCGAGCACCTTGTCCGGCGTGGTCTGCTGCACCACGGCGTTGATCACGCAGCGCTGGCGCTCCATGCGCTTGTAGTCGTCGAGGCCGTAGCGACCGCGCGCGTACCACAGGGCCTCGCGACCGTTCATGTGCTGGTTGGGCCCGGGCTCGATGTAGTCGGTGGGCTTGATGTGCGCGTCGGTCTGGCCACCGATCGGGATGCGGTAATTCACGTTCAGCGTGATCCCGCCCATCGCGTTGATGAAGTCCTTGAACCCGTCCATGTTCACCTTGACGAAGTAGTCGACCTGGAGGCCGAGCGCCTCGCCGACCGACACCTTCATGACGCTGGCGCCGAAGTCCTTGGTCTTGCCGAGCACATCGTGGGGCACCTTCGTCGGCACCACCCGGTACATCGCGTTGAGCAGGAACTGCGAGCGGGTGTACAGGTCGGTGCTGCCGGAGGTGAAGCCGTTCGGGTAGTACTTGTGGAGCGGCGAGTCCTTCGGGAAGGGCATCTTCTCGGTGTTGCGGGGCAGCGTGAACAGGGTGGTCGCGCCGGAGTGGGTGTCGATGGACGCCACGATCACGGTGTCGGTGCGGTCCCCCTGGGACGCCGACCGTCCGGTGCCGGAGTCGCCGCCGATGATCAGGATGTTGAGGCGGGCCTTGTCCTTCCACGGGTCCTCGACGTTGATCGTCGGCTGGGTCGAGTTCGGGGTGTCGTCGGTGCCGATGATGGTGTCGAGGGCGTTGCCGGCGGTCCAGGCCAGGTTGGCGCCGAACGCCATCGGGGCGGCCACGACGAACGACAGCAGGCCCACGACGGCGGCACCGGCGACCCGCTGCCCGATGCCGGGGTTGGCCGGACGCAGCGACAGGTGGGTGAAACCGATCACCAGCACCCAGGCGAGGGCGCCGACGCCCAGGCCGATCGCCACACCCTGGAGGACGCCCGGGGCCACCGCGAGCCGGGTCGCGAGGTCACGGTTGAGCGCGAGGTATACGCCACCGCCGATGAGCAGGAGAAAGGCACCGAGGACGAGGCTGCCGGCGACCCGGCGTCCCGCCTTGAGCAGGCCCAGCCCGGGGATCATCGTGCCCAGCACCGTCCATCCGAGCGCGCCCGAGAACGACCGGCCGGGCGCCACGCGCCTCGCGGGTCCGGCGGGCTCGCCGGGGGTGTCGTCGACGGCGCGACGTGCGGACACGCCGTCGGGCGCGGGGGAGTCCTGGCTCATGGCAGGTGGCGTCCTTACTACAGATGGTGGGCCGGATCAAGGGTACCGGCTGCGCCAAACTGCCCGGTTACGGTTCACTTTGCCGCTGCGGAGCGCGGCCTTGTAGGCTGGCGTGCGGTCTGGAGGTGTCGCCTAGTCCGGTCTATGGCGCCCGCCTGCTAAGCGGGTTTCGGGCTTCAACCCGATCCGGGGTTCAAATCCCCGCACCTCCGCCAGTGCCGGACGGACACGCCCCTTCCGAGGGTCACTCGGGAGGGGCGTGTCCGCGTCCGTGCCTCCCCGGGCACAGGTCAGCACGGGCCTGAGGACGACGCCCCTGCTCCGGCTCCGGCCGGCCGCGGCACCCCGCAGCTCCGCTCGACGAAGAGCGGCGGCCAGGTGCTGGTCGTGCTGCCGGGGTTGGTGACCCGGAAGTCGCAGCGGTCGCAGCCCCAGGCCAGCGTCCCGGTGCGGGTGAGGCCCAGGCCGAGGGCCTCGAACACGACGTAGTCGAGGTCGCACAGGTACGGGGTGAGCTCGTCGGCGGACTGGGCGTGCAGGTAGGTGACGATGGCGCACTGCGTCGCGTCGAGCCCGAAGTCGAACGGCTGGCCGTCGCCGTCGACGAAGGCGTAGACCCAGTTGCCGGGGTAGTGGTGTTCGGCGAACCAGCGGGCCTTCCGCCGGGCCCTCTCCCCTGTGGTGGAGCGCCCGATCGACCGGCGCACGCGCTGCGGCAGGCGGCCATACAGCGACCTGACGGCGTAGTGGATCGCCTCCCCTGCGTCCTCGACAGAGCCGCCGTGCCGCAGGACCACCCGGTACAGCGCCAGTGCCCACGGGGCCAGGACCATGGACATCGCCTCCGGGTTGCGGCGACCCCCGAGGTCGGGCAGTCCGGGAACGAGGGACCGGTACTCCTGCAGCATCTCGTGCCGGATCGTGCGCGCGGTCGCGGCACCGAATCGTCGGGTCAGGACGTCGGTGTGGGCCGTCGCGAGCCGGAAGAGGAGCTCCCCGGGGAGGTTGCGCAGGTCGACCGGCCGGCGGCCCCCCCCGGGCCGGAGCGCCGACGGGTCGCCGTGCTCGACGCCGTTCCGGATCGCCGACAGCATGCCCTGCATGGTCTTCGCCATCACCGCTGCGCTCACCGACTCCAGCGCGCTCGCCCACCAGGAGAGGCCCTCCTCGAGGACGACCAGGGTGAGCCTCGTGCCGCCCCCCTCTGCCGCGAACAGCCAGGTGAAGACGGGGCCGTTGGCGACCTCCCTCGTCCGTCCCGCAAAGTCAACCGTCGCGTGCGCCCGGCTGACGATCCGCTCCCCGGGAACCACCTCGGTGAACTCCCGCTCGATCCGCTCGACCATCAGCCCGTTGAGGAACCTGCCCGTGATGCGCGCGGTGGTGCCCACACCGTCCGGAGTGATCACGACCTCGGTGACCTCGAGCTGCGGCCAGCCGGCGAAGAGGTGCTGCGGATCGCGGCAGTACTCGAAGACGTCGTGGACGGGAGCGCCGATCACGACATCGAAACGACGAGTGAAATCGGTCATCGCCTGGCCTCCCTCGGACCCGCGGGGCGACAACAACTCCGCACTTCCAGCCTACGACCGGGGGGCCGGCCGCGGACCCGGGACGGCGATCAGGGGACGCCGATCACGGACCCGCGGGCGGCGTCCCGTCAGCCCACCCGGAAGCCGTCCCCGGTGACCACCACCGGCAGGGGATCGATGATGGTCCCGCCGAAGCTTCCGTCGCCGGCGTTGTTGACGAACGCGAGGAACCTCCACTCGTCGGTGCCGCGGAGCCGGACGAGCCGGCCGACGTACAGGCCCGGTGGCGACACCACGGTCGCGCCGGCGATGTCGTAGGGCCCGAGCGGGGAGTCCGCCCTCGCCGCCCAGGTGCCGCCGGCCACAGAGCCCTTGCGGGCCTCGGCCAGGTCGCCGTCCAGGCAGCTGAAGAGCAGGTAGCGCCGGCCCCCGATCTCGACGTCGAACATCACCTCGAGCTGGCCGAAGCCCTGGCCGACCTCGGTCAGCGGTGCGCGGACCTCCCAGGTCCGCAGATCGGGGCTCCAGGCGTGCCCGACGACGCCGCGGTCGTCGAAGGGCCCGGTGTTCCCCCGTGCCGTGACCAGCATGTGCCAGCCGTCGCCGTCGGGGTCGGGCATCACCCAGGGGTCGCGGAACGCCTCGTCGTGCCACCCGTTGTCCTCGAGCCGCTCGTACCAGCGCGGGTCGGCCCGGGCGACCTGGCCGTGCTTGGTCCAGGTGAACAGGTCGTCGGACGTGGCGTAGCCGATGGACTGGATGTTGCTGCCGCCGGGGGCCGGGCGCGACCCGGTGTAGAACTGGAACCAGGTGCCGTCGGGGTGGCGGACGATCGAGCCGGTCCAGGTCGCCAGCTCGTCGAAGTCCCCCGGCTCGCCGTGGGCGAGGGCGTCCTGCACCCGCGTCCAGTTCACGAGGTCGTCGGAGACGGCGTGCCCGATGCCGGCGTTGTAGTGGCGGGCGTCCGGGTCGCCGAGCGACTTCGGTGCGTGGAGGAAGAACAGGTGGTACCGCTTCCCGTCGTCCACCGTCCAGAAGTCCCACACCCAGTCGTGGTCGAAGGCGAGCATCAGCCCTTCACCCCCGAGGACGCGATCGAGTTGATGAACGCGCGCTGGAAGCCGATGAACAACGCGAGCACGGGGACGGTGATCATGGTCGCGTACGCCATGATCTGGCCCCAGGCGGTCCCCGAGCTCCCGGTGGCCTGCTTGAAGTAGTCGATGCCGACCATGACCGGTCGCAGGGACTCGGACTGCACGACCATCAGCGGCCACAGGTAGGAGTTCCAGGCGGGCAGGAAGGTCAGGATGGCGACCGTCGCGACGGCCGGCCCGGACAGCGGCATCACGATGCTGCGGTAGATCCTGAACCAGCCGGCCCCGTCCACCGTTGCGGCCTCGTCCAGCTCCTTCGGGATCGAGTCGAAGTACTGGTAGAAGAGGTAGATCGAGAAGGCGTTGGCCAGGAACGGGATGATCTGGACGGCGTAGGTGTCCAGCCAGCCCTGCGAGCCGTCGAAGTAGGGGATGGTGTTCACCCACCACAGCAGGGGCAGGGCCATCGTCTCGAACGGCACGATCAGCGTCGCCAGCACGATGCCGAGCACCACCTTCTGGCCCCGGAACTCGATCCGGGAGAGCGCGAACGCCGCCATCGAGTTCACCAGCAGCCCGAGCACGACCGTGCAGACGGAGATGAAGACCGAGTTGACCATGAAGGTCACGAACGGCACCCGGTCCATCAGGCCGGTGTAGTTGGCGAGGCTGACGTCACCGACGGGCAGGAACGCCGACCACGAAGCCAGGTCCGCGAAGATCTGGGTGTCCGGCTTGAAGCTCGAGACGATCATGAACACCAGGGGCAGCCCGAAGACGAGGCACAGCAGGACGCGGAGCGCCATCACGAGGGCGCCGGACAGCCGGTTGTCGCGCGAGCCCGCCGTCCGGGGCTCGGTCGTGGTGGTGTCGGCGACGTGGGCGAGGTGGTCGCTCATCGGATGGCCTCCTTGTCGCGGGTGAGGTAGCGCTGGATGAGCGAGACGGTGAGAACGAGGGCGAAGAACACCAGCGAGATCGCCGCGGCGTAGCCCGTCTGCTGCTGCTGGAAGCCGGTGAAGACGGCCATGTAGACGAGCGTCGACGTCGAGTCCAGGGGTCCGCCCTGGGTCATGATGTTCACCTGGGTGAACAGGGAGAACGCGGCGATCGTGATCGTGATCAGGATGAAGATGCTGGTCTGGCGCAGGCCCGGCCAGGTGACGTGGGCGAACTGCTGCCACTTCGACGCGCCGTCGATCGAGGCCGCCTCGTAGAGCTCGCCGGGGATCGTCTGCAGGCCGGAGAGCCAGATGACCATGTGGAAGCCGACGGCCTGCCAGATCGACAGCACGATGATCGCGAACAGGGCCGTGTTGGGGTCGCCCAGCCAGTCGGGGCCGGTGATCCCGACCTTGGCCAGGAGGACGTTGATCAGCCCGTCCGGCTGGTACATGAACAGCCACAGCATCGAGACCACGACCATCGAGGTCACCACCGGCAGGAAGTAGACCGTCCGGAAGAAGTTCGTGCCGCGCACCTTGGCGTTCACCAGGAGGGCGAGCCCGAGCGCCAGCCCCGACTGCACCGGGACGATCACGATGGTGAAGACCACCGTGTTCAGCAGTGACCGCCAGAAGGTCTCGTTCTCGAACAGGCGGACGAAGTTGTCCAGCCCGACGAACCGGGCGGGGACGGGGGAGATCAGGCGTGCGTTGGTGAACGCCAGCCCGAAGGTCAGGAAGATCGGGATGATCAGGAACACGACCATCAGCACGGCGGCCGGGACCAGCATGGCGAGCGCCACCGAGGTGGAGCGCTTGTTCCGCTTGTGGCTGCGGCCACGGACGACTGGTGGGGCGGTGTGCTCGGCTGCTTCGACGACGCTCACTGCGGCTCCTCTCTGAGGGCGGATCATGCGACGAGGGACGGGGCGGGGTGGCCCGGGAGGGGGCGAGGATCCCCTCCCGGGCCGGCTGGGGTCACTGCTGGAAGAAGTTGTTCGCCTTCTGGTTGTCGTCGATGTCGGCGACCATCTGGTCCAGCGTCTTCTTCACGTCTGCGCCGTTCAGGATGTCCTGCGCGCCCTTGGTGAAGGCCGTCGCGAGGAACGGGTAGCCCGGGGTCTCGGGCCGCATCACGGTGAACTTCTTCGAGTACTGGCGGAAGACGTCGTTCTCGCCGCCGGGCTCGAAGCCGGGCACCATCGCTGCCGCGGCGTCGGTGGTCGGGATGTTGTTGGTGTCCTTGGCGACCTTGGCGACGTACTTGTCCTGGGCGGCGAACTTCAGGTAGTCGAGCGCACCCTCGGGGCTGGCGCAGCCGGTGGAGTAGCCCCACGTCCAGGAGCCGCCGCCCACCTTGGGCCCGTCGCCGAAGTCGACCGGCGGGGCGAAGACGACGTCCTTGACCTTCTCGCGCACCGGCACGGCGGTCCACGAGCCGTTCCAGAGGAAGGCGGTCTTGCCGTTGATGAAGTCGGCCGTCGGGTCTGCGCTCGACTTCTTGGAGATCATCCCGTCCTTCGCCAGGCCCTGGAACCACTCGCCCCACTTCACGGCGGCATCGCCGTTGAGGACGCCCTCCGCGCTGGAGAAGTCGGTGCGGTTGATCAGGTCGCCCCCGAAGCTCTGCAGGAAGGGCGAGTACCCGTAGGGCCACCACTCACCGGTCCACCCGGTGGCCAGGTCGGCCGGGTAGGTGAAGTCTCCGGACGCCTTGACCTTCGCCAGGGCGGACGCGAACTCCTCGCCGGTCCAGGGCTGGTCGATGGTCGGGACGCGGATGCCGTACTTCTTCAGGATCGACTCGCGGGTGACCCAGGTCAGTGACACGTCGTAGTAGCCGTACGCGTAGGTCTTCCCGTTCCACTTGGCGACGGTGGAGGGCAGGTACTTCGACAGGATGTCGTCCATGCCCTCGATCGGGGCCAGGTAACCGGCCCAGGCCCAGTTGGCCACGTTCGGCTGGTCGATGTCGAGGATGCAGGGCAGCTTCTTCGCCGCGGCCGCGGCGACGACCGACTGGTTGTAGGAGTCCTGCGGGAAGGCCTGGAGGTCCACCTTGTAGGCGGTCTGCGAGGCGTTGTAGTCGTCGACCACGCTCTGGATGGCCGCGAGCTCGCCCTTGTTGCCGGCGTTGTGGGTCCACAGGGTCAGGGTCTGGGTGCCGCCAGAGGCGGCCTGGGTGCTGGTGGCTCCGCCCTTCGAGCACGCGGTGACCGACAAGGTCAGGGATGCGGCGACGAACGTCGTGGCGAGCAGCCTTGCTGTGCGCTTGAGCACTCTTCCTCCGTTGGATGTGCCCGGGAGAACCCGGGGAGTTCGGGGTGCTAAAAGGATTTAGCACGACGAAGGTAGCATGGCTCGCTGAGGCTTGCAAGAGCCTGCTAAAAGGATTCTGCAAGTGGTACCGGTATCATTCGGTCGTCGACGAGCTGAACGTGGAGGAACGATGGCGAAGCGAGCCACCCTGGCCGACGTGGCCCAGCTGGCCGGGCTGTCCATCACCACGGTCAGCATGGTGCTGAACGACCGCCCGAACTCCAGGCTGTCCGCCGAGGCCGCGGAGCGCGTGCGGGCCGCGGCCGCCAAGCTGAACTATCGGCCGAACCCCGCCGCCCGCGGCCTGCGCCTGGGCAAGACCCGCACCGTCGGGTTCATCTCCGACGAGGTGACGATCACGCGCTACGCGTCGGCGATGATCCGGGGCCTGCTCGAGGCGGCGGAGGAGCGCGACCACACCGTCCTGATCAGCGAGTCCGGGCGGCGGCTGGACCGGGTCGCGAGCTCGCTGGAGCTGATGCTCGACCGCCAGGCCGACGGCATCATCTTCGGGCTGATGGGCGCCAAGCAGATGGAGGTGCCGCCGGTGCCCGTGGACGTCCCCGTGGTGCTGGTGAACGCACGCTCCACCACCGGCCACGCGTGCGTCCTGCCGGACGAGTTCCGCGCCGGCTACGACGTGGTCGGCCACCTGCTCCGGCGCGGGCACCGGCGGATCGCCTTCGTCGGACGCTCCGAGGCGCTCCTCGACCCCGCACTGTCGGTAACGATCGGCAGCCGGTACGCGGGGCTGGACGCGGCGATGGCCGAGTACGGGCTGGAGTTCGTCCACCAGGTCGACGGCATGTCCTGGGAGCCCGACCTCGGCTACCGCGGGGCTGCCGAGATCCTCGACAACGTCGAGGTCACCGCCATCGTCGCCGCGAACGACCGCGTGGCCTTCGGCATCTACCAGGCTGCGCAGGAGCGGGGCGTGCGGATCCCGGACGACCTCTCCGTCGTGTCCTTCGACGACGAGTACCTCGCCAGTTACCTCCGGCCGCAACTCACCACTATGCAGATCCCCTACCGGGAGATGGGGCGCACGGCGATGGAGCTCGTCCTCGACGGTGCCCCGCCCGCCGAGACCCTCGTCCCCATGCCGCTGATGGCCCGGGGCTCGGTGCGCGACCTCCCGGCCCCCGCGTCCTGACCCTGCTGACCCGGAGCTGAGGAAACGCCCCTCCCTGGGGATCTGCGGGAGGGGCGTTTCCGGTTCCTGGGCGGCGCTAGGGTCCCGCTGCCGCTGCCGCTGCCGGTGCCTGGCCCGGGACGCGCACCCTCGTCCAGCTCACCACGGGCCGCGCATGGCGCCGGGCGGTCACCGACAGGTAGCTGGTGGCGCCGGCGCCACCGTCCACGGTGACCCGGGTGAGCGTGTCGAGAGGCGCGACGTCGTAGGCGTCCGGCCAGCGTGAGCCGCGCGCCAGCGGCGCGTCCGTGACGTGGGAGCGCCGGTCGGCGGTGAACAGGTACACCTCGCCGCGGAACCCCCGGGTGCCCGCCGCGATCGCCCGGACGACCGGTCGGTACGCGCGGACGGTGGCCGGGTCGGGCGCGCCCGGGGGGAACAGGTCGGCGTGGGTGAGCAGCACCACGGCCGCGCTCTGCATCGACGCCGCGGAGCGGAACCCCTCCCGGATGAGCCGAACCGCGGCGTCCGAGCGCCCCGCCTCCTCCGCCACCAGGAAGGGCAGCGAACGCGGCGAGTGGCCCGGCACCGGGTCGAGCGCGGCCTCGACCGTGTGGAACGCGGCGAAGGTCACCGGTGGCCGCACGAGGACGAGGTTCTCCGGGAAGCCCGTCCCGGCCTGTGAGTCGACCGGCACGGGCCGCCCGAGGGTGTACCCCGGGCGCGGCACGAACGTGTGCCGGAGCGCGGCCAGCCGCTCCTGCGGGTCGAAGCCCCCGTTCTCGCTCCGGCCGCAGTCGAGCCACTCCTCGCCGCCGAAGGTGTAGGCCAGCGGCACCCGGGACCGGTCGAAGGCCTCGCGGACCTGCCGGTAGTAGCCGTCGCTGCACGGCCTGAGCCCCTTGATGCCGCCCAGGTGGAACGCCATCCGGACACCGGGCGCCGCACTCAGGCGGTCGATCACGTCCGGAAGCTGCCGGAGCTGGCCCACCCCTTCCGGGACGTCGCCGAGCACCGCCCAGGCGAATGTCGTCCCGGCGCGGACAGCGCTGTCCGCGCTGTCGCGCTGCGCCGGCGCGCACCCCCCGAGCGCCGGTAGCAGCAGGGCGGCCACCAGCAGGCCCCACCTGGGGCGCGGCCGGCGGGCCCGCTGCTCGCGCAGCGCCCCGTGGCGCCGCCGGCCGCACCACCCCCCGGTGGCCGGCGCGACGCTCCCCCGTCGCCTGCCGCCACCTGTCCCTGTCGTCACACACCCCAGACCGCACCGTGGGGCGCTGGGGTTACGCCGTCCTGCGGCGCACACCTACCACGTTTGGGACGCGGGGATGGGGCTAGCTGCCTCGGCCGGGGTCCTCGTCCGAGCGCGCACGGACAGTGGAAACCTCGCGGAACGCGCCCCGGCGGGAGCCCGGGCACGCCATGATTACGGCGACCAGGGGCGAGCCCGTTCCCGTCCGGTCCTGAGATCGAGAGGCGAGTCCGTGGCTGCGCTCAGCTCCCCGCGCCCCTACCGCGGCGCCGGCACCACCGGCGACGCGGACTTCGCCGCCGTCCGCGCCTTCCTGCTCGGGCTGAACTCCCGCGATCCGGTGTGCTCCCCGGAGTTCCTCTGGGCGCGCTGGGAGTGGGCGTTCTGCCTGCCGTACCTCGATCGCGGCCACCTCGACCGGATCGGGGTGTGGGAGGCGGGCGGACGCGTCGTCGCGCTCGCCACCCACGAGAGCGCCCTCGGCGAGGCGTACCTCGCGGTCGACCCCGCTCACCGGGCCGAGCTGCTGCCCGACCTGGTGGCCCACGCCGAGCGCGCCCTCGCGGCGGAAGGGACGGTTGCCATCCCCGTCGGCGAGGACGAGCCCGACCTCGCCGCGCTGCTCGCGACGCGCGGCTACGAGGCGATGCCGTGGACGGAGGACATGTCGGTGCGCACCCTCGAGGGCGTCCCCGCTCCCCGCCTCCCCGAGGGCTACCGGCTCAGCAGCCTCGCCGAGGGGGTGGACCTGCACCGGCTCAACCGTTGCCTGCACCGCGGTTTCGGCCATCCCGATCCGGTGCCGGAGGACGAGGAGACGCTGCGGTGGCGCAAGGAGTCGGTCAGCGCGCCGTCCCTGGTGCCGGAGCTGAACACGATCGTGGTCGCGCCCGACGGCGAGTACGCGGCCTACTGCGGGATCTTCCTCGAGCCGTCCGCGGGCCTGCTGATGGTCGAGCCGGTGTGCACCGAGCCCGGTCATCGCCGCGGGGGTCTGGCCCGCGCGGCCGTGCAGGAGTCGCTGCGCCGGGCGGCCGCGCTCGGCGCCCACACCGCGTACGTGGGATCGGACCTGCCGCTGTACCGGGACCTGGGCTTCGCGGCGTTCCACCGGTCCCACTGGTGGCGCGGCCGCGTCGGCTGAGCCGGAGCCGGCGATCCCTTCGGCGCTCAGGCCGGCACGCCGCAGGCCACGCTCGCGGGCAGCAGCTCCAGCAGGTGGACGGCCGCCGCAGACGCGGCGCCGTTGGTCGGGGTGACCACCGACACCACCCACTCCCCGGCCTGCTGGGGGAGCGGGACGACAGAGAGCCCGGCCGCCTGCGGTTTCGCCGCGATGGAGTTCGGCACCATCGCCACGCCCAGCCCGCGGTGCACGAGGTCGAGGAGCGTGTGGATGTCGTTGACCGTGCACCGGACGACGCGGTGGAAGCCGCGGGCGCGCGCCACCTCGTCGTTGATCGCGCGGACGGCCCACGACTCGTGGAAGTCCACGACGTCGGCGCCGTCCAGGTCGGCCCACTGCACGCGTCCACGCCCGGCGAGGGGGTGCCCGGGCGGGCACAGCAGCACGAACGGCTTGCGCGCGATCTCGGTGCGGGTCAGCGAACCCAGGTGGTCGGACGTCGCCACGAAGGCCGCGTCCAGCTCGTTGGCCCGCAGCATGTCGAGCAGCTCGTAGGAGCCGGCCTGGGTGAAGTGGATGCTCACCTGCGGGTAGCGGTGGTGGAACCGCTCGAGCAGTTCGGGCACGTCGACCACGCCCAGGCACTGCTCGGCACCCACGCGCAGCTGGCCCGACAGGGTGCGGGTCACGCGCACGACGGCGTCCCGTCCGGCCCTGGCCTGGAGCAGGAGCTCGCGGGCGTGCGGCAGCAGTGCCAGGCCCGCGTCGGTCGGCTCGACCCTGCGTGTCGTGCGCGCGAAGAGCTCGCTGCCGAGCTCCTCCTCCAGAGCCCGGATCGACGCCGACAGCCCCGACTGGGACACCCCGCACAGGGACGCCGCCCGGGTGAAGTTCTGCTCGTCGGCGAGCGCGAGCACGTACTCCATCTGGCGCAGATCCATCAGTCATCCTTCTGAAACAGAGAAGAAACAGTTGTTGGACTTCTAGGTTAGGCCACGCCTATGGTGGCAGTCGAGCGCCGGCACCCACCGCCGTCGCCACGAGGAAGGTGTGTGCATGATCCAGAGGAACCTCGGCCCCCGCACGGTCGGCGCGATCGGTCTCGGCGGCATGCCGATGTCGATCGAGGGACGCCCGGACGCCGAGCGGTCGGTCGCGACCATCCACGCCGCGCTGGACGCGGGCGTGACGCTGATCGACACCGCCGACGCCTACCACCTGCACGCCGGCGAGGTGGGCCACAACGAGGAGCTGATCGCGAAGGCGCTGAAGAGCTACGGCGGCGACACCTCCCAGGTCCTGGTGGCCACGAAGGGCGGGCACCTGCGTCCCGGGGACGGCAGCTGGACCCAGGACGGGCGTCCGGAGTACCTGAAGGAGGCGGCGAAGGCATCCGCCCGTCGGCTCGGCGTCGAGGCGATCGGCCTGTACCAGTTCCACCGTCCCGACCCTCGCGTGCCGTACGCCGAGTCGGTCGGCGCGCTGGCCGAGCTGCTGGAGGAGGGCGTGATCCAGCTGGCCGGGATCTCCAACGCCGGCGTCGCGCAGATCGACGAGGCCAACGAGGTGCTCGGCGGACGGCTGGTGTCGGTGCAGAACCAGTTCTCCCCGGCTTTCCGGTCCAGCCTGCCCGAGCTGGAGCACTGTGCGAGGCTCGGGATCGCCTTCCTGCCGTGGAGCCCGCTGGGCGGCATCCGCAACGCGGCCGGGCTCGGCGAGCGTCACGACGCGTTCAACCGGGTCGCCGCCGACCACGGGGTCAGCCCCCAGCAGGTGGCGCTGGCCTGGGAGCTCGCGCTCGCCCCCGTCGTCATCCCCATCCCCGGGGCTTCCCGTCCGTCCAGCATCACGGACTCGGTGCACGCCACCGAGCTGGTGCTGTCCGCCGACGAGCTGTCCCTGCTGTCCCACGTCGCCTGAGGAGGCACGCATGAAGACCTTCCCCCTCGGCGGGAGCGACCTCACGGTCCCCGCCGTCGTCACCGGAGTGATGCGCATCCAGGAGAAGTCGGACGCGGAGGTGCGCGCCCTGTTCGACGCGTCGCTGGAAGCGGGCATCGACTTCTTCGACCACGCCGACATCTACGGCACGCCGGTGCACGGGTGCGAGCGCCGGTTCGCGGACGCGCTGCGCCTCACCCCGTCCCAGCGCGCGGAGGTGACCCTCCAGACCAAGGCGGGCATCGTCACCGACGGGCCGTACTTCGACTTCTCCCACGACCACCTGGTCGAGGCGGTCGAGGGATCGCTGGAGGCGCTGCGGACCGACTACATCGACGTCCTGCTGCTGCACCGCCCGGACGCCCTGGTGGAGCCGGAGGAGGTGGCCCGGGCGTTCGACGAGCTGGAGGCCGCCGGCAAGGTGCGCGCCTTCGGCGTCTCCAACCACACCCCGGCGCAGATCGAGCTGCTGAAGAAGTACGTGTGCCAGCCGCTCGTGGCGAACCAGCTCCAGCTGTCGATCACCCACGCCCCGATCATCGCCCAGGGCGTGGCGATGAACATGGCGGCTCTCGACCAGTCGATCAGCCGTGACCTCGGTGTGCTCGACTACTGCCGGCTGCACGACATCACCGTGCAGGCGTGGTCGCCGTTCCAGGCGGGCTTCTTCACCGGTGTGTTCCTCGGCAACCCCGACTACCCGGAGCTGAACGCCGTGGTCGACCGCCTGGCGGCCGCCCACGACGTCCCCCCGGAGGCCATCGCGACCGCGTGGATCACCCGCCACCCCGCCCGGATGCAGGTGGTGCTCGGCACCACCACTCCCGAGCGGGTCCGGGCCGCGGCGCTCGGCGCCGACGTGGAGCTCACCCGTCCGGAGTGGTACGAGCTGTACCGCGCGGCCGGGCACCTCGTGCCCTGACCGCTCCGGCCACTCCGGTCCGGGCCACCCGGGACCGGGCTCAGTCCGGGTCCGACGCGAACCAGCCCAGCTCGTCCCACACCGCCGCAGGGATCACCTGGTCGAGCCGGTCGAGAACGAAGCGCGGCGCGAGCCGCGGCGGGAGGGAGGCGACGTCGGTGGGCGTCGCCTCGCCGGTGAGCACGACGGCGGACGGCATGCCGGTGTCGATCGCCATCCGGATGTCGGTCTGCAGGCGGTCGCCGACCATCAGCGCCCGCTCGAGCGACACCCCGGGAAGGCTGTCCATCACGGTCTGGAGCATGATCGGGTCGGGCTTGCCGAAGCTGTGGCGGCAGGTCGTCCCGGTGCTGGCCTCGATGGCGGCGGTGATCGCCGCGCAGTCCGGCTCGCCCCGGCCACCCGGGAAGGGGCAGAACCGGTCGGGGTTGGTCTGTACGAGGAACGCCCGCTTGTGGAACCAGATCGCGTCGAAGGCGATCTGGAGCTTGCGGTAGTCGAAGGCGCGGTCGTAGGAGGCCACGACGATGTCGATCTCCGCCGGGTCCTCGCTCAGCCGGAGGCCGGCGGCCGTCAGCGCCCGCACCAGTGGGGCCTCGGCGATCGGGAAGACCACGGCGTCCGGGTGGTGCGCGGCCAGCCATGCGGCCGTGGTGACGACGGTGTTCGCGATGTCGGCCACCGGGGTGGGGACGCCGAGGGCGGCGAGCTTGGCCGCGTACTCGTCCGGGTCACGGGTCGGGTTGTTGGACAGGAAGCGCACCGGGATGTCCCGCCGGCGCAGTTCTGCGATCGCCCGCGCCGCACCCGGCATCAGCTCGTCACCGAGGTAGACCGTGCCGTCCAGGTCGAACACGTAGGCGTCGAAGAACTCCGTCGGGAGCGGCCGTGTCCCGGCCGTCATCGTGGACCCACCCTCACCGCAACTCCCCCAGCCGGTCGCCGTCGCCCGGCGCCCTCGCCGAACGCCGTTCCGCCTCGTCGGCGGTCATTCTCGCACAGCGCCCCCGGGCCGGCGGGGCGCCGGCGGAGCCCGTCCGCCCGCGCGCGCCCCTTCCCTGTGCCGCCCGCGCGGCGCACACTCGAAGGAAGGGGCCGGCTCGCCGGCCGACGATGTCGAGTGGAGGAGCACCCATGAACCAGCGCCTGGCGGACCTGTCCGCGGCCGGCGTCTCGATCTGGTTGGACGACCTGTCCCGGGCACGGATCGCCAGCGGCAACCTCGCCGGGATGATCCGCGACAACGCCGTGGTCGGGGTCACCACCAACCCCACGATCTTCGCCGCGGCCCTGACGCATGGCGCCGACTACGCCGCCCAGCTCGAGGAGCTGGGCCAGGTGACGGTGGCCGAGGCCATCACGGCGCTGACCACGACGGACGTGCGCGACGCCTGCGACCTGTTCGCACCCACCTACGCGCGCACCGGAGGCTTCGACGGCCGCGTCTCGATCGAGGTCGAGCCCGGCGTGGCCCATGACACCGCCGCGACCACGACCCAGGCGGCGGAACTCCACCGCATCGTCGACCGCGAGAACGTGCTGATCAAGATCCCCGCGACGCAGGCCGGGCTGGCCGCGATCGAGGAGACGATCGCCGCGGGCATCTCGGTCAACGTCACCCTGATCTTCTCCGTCGAGCGCTACCGCGCCGTGATGGACGCCTACCTCGCCGGCCTCGAGCGGGCGGCCGACGCCGGCCGGGACCTGTCCCGGATCCACTCGGTGGCGTCCTTCTTCATCTCCCGGGTCGACACGGAGGTCGACCGCCGGCTGGAGTCGCTCGGCCGTGCCGACCTGCGGGGGCGCGCGGCCATCGCGAACGCGCAGGTGGCGCTCGCCGCGTACGCGGAGGTGTTCTCCGGGGATCGGTTCGCGGCCCTCGCCGCCCGCGGTGCGAACGTGCAGCGACCGCTGTGGGCGTCCACCGGGACGAAGGACCCGGCGTACCCCGACACGCTCTACGTGGCCGGGCTGGTCGCCCGGGGAGTGGTGAACACCATGCCGGAGAAGACGCTGCTGGCCTTCGCCGATCACGGCGAGCCGGGCGAGCCCATCGAGGGCCGCGGGTCCGAGGGGCGGGCGGTGCTCGACGAGGTCGCCGCCGCGGGGGTGGACCTCGCCGACGTGTTCGAGGTGCTCGAGGCGGAGGGCGTGGAGAAGTTCGCCGCCTCCTGGGACGAACTGGTGGCCACCGTCCGGGACGCGCTGGGGGCGCGGTAGCCCGTCCGTCCGAGGGGCCGGGAGATTCTCCGGGCGGCCCCTTGCGCCAAGATCCCGAGTGCTGCTAGCTTTTCGGATCAGGAACCTGAGCGGTTCCCCAGGGTTGTTACTCGCAAGAGGCAAGGCCTGAGCCAGCTTCGGCATGCTCGCCTTGTGCAACCTCCGGGGTATCGGCTCGGGTCTTTCTGCGTTCTCGGCCCTGAACAACGTGGTTCGAAGGAGAACAGATGCCCGCTGTCGATTACCGGACGTTGGCCGGTGACATCCTCGAGAAGGTCGGGGGCGAGTCCAACGTCGCCTCCCTGGCGCACTGCGCCACCCGCCTGCGCTTCCGCCTGAAGGACGCCGCGAAGGCGGACAAGGCCGCCGTCGAGCGCCTGCCCGGCGTGATCACCGTGATGGAGGCCGGCGGCCAGTTCCAGGTCGTCATCGGCAACAACGTGCCCGTCGTGTTCGCCGAGATCGGCCAGATCTCCTCGCTCGGCGGCGAGAACGCGGGCGACGGCGCCGCCGAGAAGGGCAACCTCCTCAACCGCTTCATCGCCCTGATCTCGTCGATCTTCCTGCCGTCGCTGTGGCCCCTGGCCGGCGCCGGCCTGTTCAAGGCCTTCCTCGCCGCCGCGACCCAGTTCGGGTGGCTCGACGCCACGGGCACCACCTACGTCATCTGGAACGCCGCAGCCGACGGCCTGTTCCTGTTCCTGCCGATCTTCCTCGCGGTGAACGCAGCCAAGCGGTTCAGGACCAACCAGTTCACGTCGATGGCGATCGCGGCGGCGCTGTGCTACCCGGCCATCACCGCCCTGACCGCCGCGACCGAACCGGTCACGTTCTTCGGCATCCCGGTCGTGATGGTGACCTACACCTCCTCGGTCATCCCGATCATCGTCGCGGTGTGGCTGCAGAGCTACCTCGAGCGGTTCCTCAACGCCGTCCTGCCCAGCTGGCTACGGAACTTCACCACCCCCCTGCTCGTGCTCGCGATCATGGTGCCGCTCACCCTCCTGACCGTCGGCCCGGTGACCAGCTACGCCGCCAAGGCGATTTCCAGCGGAATCGTCTGGCTCTTCGCCGCCGCACCCTGGCTCGCCGGCGCCCTCATGGGCGGCCTGTGGCAGGTGTTCGTGCTGTTCGGGCTGCACTGGGGCTTCGTGCCCTTCATGGTGAACGACTACACCACGCTGGGCTACTCGATCATGACCGGTCCGCTGCCGGCCGCCGTGCTCGCCCAGGCCGCCGCGGCGCTCGGTGTCATGATCAAGACCAGGAACGCCGACCTGAAGAAGCTCGCCGGTCCCTCCGCACTGTCCGGCTTCGTCGCCGGCATCACCGAGCCCGCGATCTACGGCGTCAACCTCCGCCTGAAGAAGCCGTTCTACTACGGCATCGCCGGCGGTGCCATTGGTGGTGCGATCGCCGCCATCGGCGGCTCGGCGTCCAACGCGTTCGTCTTCCCCTCGCTGCTCGGCCTCACCGCGTACATGCAGGTCGGCTCGTTCACGATGCAGCTGATCGGTGTGGGCGTGGCGGTCCTCATCGCGCTCACCGCCACGCTGGTGCTCGGCTTCGACGACCTGCCGGCCGCTGAGGCCGAGCCGGAGCTGATTCCGCCGGCTCCCGGCGCGCTCGAGGTGGCCGCCCCGGTGAGCGGGGAGACCGTTCCCCTGGCGCAGGTCAAGGACAAGGTGTTCGCATCCGGCGCGCTGGGCAAGGGCATCGGCATCGTCCCGAGCGCCGGCACCGTGTACGCCCCGTTCGGCGGCACCGTCGTGAGCGCGTTCCCCACCGGACACGCCTTCGGGATCAAGTCGGCGGACGGCGTCGAGGCGCTGATCCACATCGGCATCGACACCGTCCAGCTCAACGGCAAGGGCTTCACCCCTGCCGTCGCCCAGGGGCAGGTCGTCGAGGCCGGTGACCTGCTGGCCACCGTCGACCTGGACGCGGTCACCGCCGCCGGCTACGACCCCACCACCGTGATGGTGATCACCAACACCGCGCAGTTCGCCGGCGTCCTGCCCGCGGAGGGGCACAGCCTCGTCCACGGCGACACCGCGATCGTCATCGAACGCTGAACCCCGTCCGGCCCGTCCCGCCCTGCCGGGCGCCGGACGGGCCGGACACCCCACCCAGACCAGAGGGAGAGACACAACTCATGCCAGACACCACGACACCGTTCCCGCAGGGATTCCTGTGGGGCGGAGCGACCGCAGCCAACCAGATCGAGGGCGCCTACGCCGAGGGCGGAAAGGGCCTGTCCATCCAGGACGTGCTTCCCGGCGGTGGCATCGCGCCCCGCACCGACGCCCCGACACCGGACAACCTGAAGCTCGAGGCCATCGACTTCTACCACCGCTACGCCGCCGACATCGCCCTGTTCGCCGAGATGGGGTTCTCGGTGTTCCGGTTCTCCATCGCCTGGTCGCGGATCTTCCCCAACGGCGACGACGCCGAGCCGAACGAGGAGGGCCTCGCCTTCTACGACCGCGTCTTCGACGAGTGCGCACGCCACGGGATCGAGCCGCTGGTGACGCTCTCGCACTACGAGACCCCGCTGCACCTCACCGAGGCCTACGACGGCTGGGTGAGCCCTGACCTGATCGGCTTCTACGAGCGCTTCGCCCGCACGGTCTTCGAGCGGTACCG
>Ga0102832_1001308_pt1 | contig 20414 bp, 18 predicted proteins | sample EBPBio282013_DNA_FD_88942 | JGI IMG/M metagenome (GOLD analysis project Ga0102832, IMG submission 88942) | Wastewater treatment Type I Accumulibacter community from EBPR Bioreactor in Madison, WI, USA - Reactor 2_5/28/2013_ DNA (Illumina Assembly) | ecosystem: Engineered > Bioreactor > EBPR >...
CGGCATGCCTTCGAGGCGGCCACAGTCGGCGGCGCCAAGATCCTGCGCCGGCCCGACCTCGGACGCCTGGCGCCGGGCTGCAAGGCCGACTTCTCATTGGTCGACATGAGCCATCCCTACATGCAGCCGGCGCACGAGCCGGTGCGCAGCCTGATCTATTCGGCAAGCGACCGCGCCATCCGCCACGTCTATGTCGATGGTGCGCAGGTCGTACGCGATGGCAAGGTGCTGACGGTCGATGTCGAGGCCGCGACAGCGGGCCTGATCGAAGGCCAGCGCAAGCGGCTCGAAACGGTGAGCCAGCGCGACTGGGCCGGCCGCACCGCCGAACAGCTCGCGCCGCCCGTCTACGGCACGCGCGAACGCCTGCCGCAGTCTCGTCCGGTGACGTGAGCTCGACGAGAGCTGACGCTCAGGCGTCCGGTACGCCCGAGGTCGTCGAATATTCGAAGTGCAGCGGCGTCTCGGGACGGATCAGCGCATAGGCCGAGCGCGCCGCGATGGCGGCCTCGGAGAAGCCCGTCAGGATCAGCTTCAGCTTGCCCGGATAGGTAACCACGTCGCCGACGGCGAAGATGCCGGGCTTGCTGGTGGCCGACGTCGAGGGGTCGATCCCGATCTGGCTGCGCTCCAGCGCCAGGCCCCACTCCGCGATCGGTCCCAGCGACATCGACAGGCCGAAGAACGGCAACAGCACGTCGGCGGCGATCTTCTGGGTGGCGCCGTCGAGCGTCGACACGACCACCGAAGAGAGATGTCCTGCGGTCCCTTCGAGGCCGTGGAGCTGATAGGGCACGACGAGATCGATCTTGCCGGCCTGCGCCAGCGCCTTCAGCCGCGCTTCGCTCTCCGGCGCGGCGCGGAAGCGGTCGCGGCGATGGACCACCGTCACGCGGCTCGCGACCTCGGCCAGCGACAGCGCCCAGTCGACCGCCGTATCGCCGCCGCCTGCGATCACCACCTTGCGGCCGCTGAAGGTTTCGCGGTGCGTCACATAATAGAAGACGCTCTTGCCTTCGTAGGCTTCGATGCCGTCGAGCGGCGGCCGGTTGGGGCCGAAGGCGCCGACGCCGGCGGCGATGATCACCGCCTTGGCCTGCAGCACCGTGCCTTTGGAGGTGGTGACCCGCCAGAAGCCGCCGGTCAGCGGCTCGACCGCCTGGACCTGCTGGCCGAGATGGTAGACGGGACGAAAGGGCGAGGCCTGCGCCTTCAGGCGGACGATCAGCTCGGCCGCTTCGATACGCGGAAAGCCCGGAATGTCGTAGATCGGTTTTTCGGGATAGAGCGCCGTGCACTGGCCGCCGGCATCGTCGAGCACGTCGACGACGTGGCAGTTGAGGCGAACCATGCCGCATTCGAACACGGTGAAGAGGCCCACGGGGCCCGCGCCAATGATAACGACGTCGGTCTGCTGCGTATGTCCGTTGGCCATGGTCCTAAACTGGCGCAGACCGCGCGCAAATGAAAGGCCCCCGGCTGTGATGGACCGGGGGCCAGAATTTGGTAGCTGGGGGCGGACTTGAACCGCCGACCCCGGCATTATGAGTGCCGTGCTCTAACCAGCTGAGCTACCCAGCCATGGGTGCGCGCTTTTATGCGGTCGGGCGGCGGGGTGTCAACACGCCGAAACCCGCCCGGTCACTCGGGCTGGATGCCCGCCCGGGCGACGATCCGGTCGCTCCGGGCCACTTCTTCCTGCACGAACCGGCGGAACTGCTCGGCGCTGCTGCCGGCCGGCACCGCGCCCTGGTCGCGCAGGGCCGCCTTGACCCCGGGCGCCTCGAGCGCCGTCACGAGGGCCGCCCGCAGGCGCTCGACGATCTCCGGCGGCGTGCCCTTCGGCAGGGCGACCCCGACCCAGGTGTTGAAGGCGTATCCCGGGAAGCCGAGCTCGGCCATGGTCGGCACGTCGGGCAACGCCGCCGAGCGCTCGGCCGACGTCACCGCCAGGGCGCGCAGCTTGCCGCCGCGGACCAGCGGCACGGCCGGCGGCACGCTGCTGACCGCCATGTCGACATGGCCGGCGACGGCGTCCTGGACCAGCGGTCCCGAGCCCTTGTAGGGGACGTGCAGCAGCTTCACGCCGGCCATGCTGGCCAGCAGCTCGGCCGCGAGGTGCTGCGGGCTGCCACTGCCGATCGAGCCGTAGGAGATCGAGTCGGGCGTCGACCGCGACGCGTCGATCATCTCCTGCAAGGAGCGCGTGCTGCCGGCGGGCGCCACGAGCACCAGCGGGAAGGTCGCGACCAGGCTCACCGGCTCGAAGTCGGCCCGCGGATCGTAGGCCATGCTGCGGAACAGGCTGGCGTTGATCGCCATCTCGCTGGCCGCGCCGAACAGCACCGTGTAGCCGTCAGGCGGGCTCTTCGCGACCGCGGCCGCGCCGATCATGCCGGTCGCGCCGGGCTTGTTCTCGATGATCACCGGCTGGCCCAGGATCTCCGACAGCGTCTGCGCCATCGCGCGACCGGTGATGTCCGTCCCGCCTCCTGGCGGGTAAGGGATCACGAGCTTCACCGGCTTCGCCGGATAGGTCTCCGCCTTCGCGGGCACGGCGACCCAGAACACGGCGAGCAGCAGGAGAAGGATCAGGGCGACCCAGGGTCCCGGACGCGGCGACGGGCCGCGGAACATGTCGAAAGCCATGCCGCCTTATGCGGCCGGCCCGTGACTCTGCCGTTACACCGCGGGCGAGGCCGTCCGCCGGATGAAGCCGCCGCCCAGCACGCGCGTCCCGGCCCCGGCGTCGTAGATCACGCAGGCCTGTCCTGGCGCGACGCCGAGCTCGGGTTCGGCGAAGCGCACCGTCGCGGCCCCCTCGCCGTCCAGCACCACCTCGGCCGGGCGCAGCGCCTGGCTGGACCGGACCCGCACCTGCACCGGCAGCGCCGCCCCGGGAGACTGGCCGGGGCGCGCGCCCAGCCAGTTGAGGTCGTGCAGCGCGATCTCCTGCCGCGCCAGCGCAGCGCGCGGCCCGACCACGACGCGGCGGGCTTCGGGTTCGAGACGCACCACGTAGAGCGGGTCGTTGTCGGTACCCAAGCGCTCGCCGAGGTTGAGCCCGCGACGCTGGCCGACCGTGAAGCGCACGATGCCGTCGTGCCGGCCGACGACGCGGCCGGCGAGGTCGACGATGTCGCCCGGCTCGCCGGCCTCCGGCCGCAGCTTCTGCACCACCGAGGCGTAGTCGCCGTTGGGCACGAAGCAGATGTCCTGGCTGTCCGGCTTGTCGGCGACCGCCAGCCCGTAGCGCTCGGCCAGCGCCCGCGTCTCGGCCTTCGACAGCGCGCCCAGCGGGAAGCGCAGGAAGTCGAGCTGCTCGGCCGTCGTGCCGAACAGGAAATAGCTCTGGTCGCGCGCCGGGTCGGCGCCGCGGTGCAGCTCCGGCCCGCCCGGCCCGGCGATGCGCTGCACGTAGTGGCCGGTCGCCAGCGCGTCCGCGCCGAGCTCGCGGGCGGTGCGCAGCAGGTCCCGGAACTTGACCGTGCGGTTGCAGGCGATGCACGGCACCGGCGTCTCGCCACGCACGTAGGCATCGGCGAAGGCGTCCATCACCTCGTCGCGAAAGCGGCTCTCGTAGTCGAGCACGTAGTGCGGGATGCCGAGCCGCCCCGCCACCTCGCGGGCGTCCTGGATGTCCTGCCCGGCGCAGCAGGCGCCGCTGCGGCCGACCGCGACGCCATGGTCGTAGAGTTGCAGGGTGATGCCGACGACGTCGTAGCCCCGCTCCTTCAGGAGCGCCGCGGTGACCGACGAATCGACGCCGCCCGACATCGCGACGACCACGCGGGTCGCGGCCGGCGCCTTGTCGATGTCGATATCGTTGCGGGCCATCTTGCTTTTGACGGTCAGTCCCGCCGCCGGTTGGGATCGCGCACGGCCTTGGCGACGCCGTTGCGGTCGTAGACGATCGCCACCCGGTCGCCCATCTGGACGTCGCCGTCGTCGGGCTGCGCGATCGTCACGCGCTGGCCGTCGTCCTTCTGGACGGTGACCTCGATGCCGCGCCGGGTCGCGTTCTGGTCGATCGCCGTGCCGGCAATGCCGCCCGCGACCGCGCCGAGCAGGCCGCCGACCACCGCGCCGCCGACCGAGTTGGTGGTCGCCGCGCCGATCGCCGCGCCGCCAGCCGCGCCGAGGCCGCCGCCGATCAGCGTGCCGTCGCTGACGCCGGTGTTGCCGCGCCGCACCGGCACCTCTCGGATCGCCACGACGCGGCCGGTCTCACCGCGGTAGCTGCTCGAGGCCGAACTCTGGACCACGCCCGGCTGCACGCCACCCTGCTCGCAGGCGGTCAGGCCGCTCACCAGCGCCAGCGGAACCAACAGGCCGAGCCCCCACTTGCCGAACATTCTCGATCCTTCTCCAGAAACCCCGTCGTTCCTCAGTCTGGCGTGCGCTGCTGCGCCCGGACCACCTGGGCCACGCCCTGTCGATTCTGCACGATCTGCACGCGGTCGCCCAACTGGATGTCGCCGTCGTCGGACTGCGCCACCGTGACCTGCTGGCCATCGTCGCGCTGCACCGTCACCTCGATGCCGCGACCCGGGCCGCGCTGCCCGTCGGCGATGGTGCCGGCGATGGCGCCGCCGACCGCGCCGATCAGGGCGCCGACGAGGCCGCCGACCGCGCTGTTGCTGGTGATGGAGCCGATGGTGGCGCCGGCTCCCGCGCCGAGCAGGCCGCCGAGGAAGGCGCCGTTGCCGCTACCGCCGCCGGTCCGGCTGCCGCCGGCCAGCCCGACCTCGCGGATCGACACCACCCGGCCGGTATCGCCGATCGCGCCGGAGGCGCTGCCCTGGGCGGGATAGGTCGAGGGATAGGACGCCTGCTGCACGCCGCCGGGCGGCGTGGCCGGCACCGTCACGGCCTGCGGGCCGGAGGTATGGACGATCCCCGGTTGCACGGCGCCCGAGGCGCACGCCCCCAGCCCGGCTGCCAGCAGCAACGGCAGCACCAGAACGCGAAACCAATTGCCCCTCATGAAGCCCCTCCCGGCCGCATACCGTATACGCCGACATTTTCGGCCAAAATACGGCTGTCGTCGCGGTGAAACGCCTAGTCGCGCTCCTCGATCCACGCCGCCTGGATGGCCTCGAGGATCTTCTCGTTGGACCGGTTGGGGTCGTCCTCGAAGCCCGGCAACTCCAGCACCCAGCGATGCAGGTCGGTGAACCGCAGGTTGACGTTGTCGACGTCGGGGTGGCTCTCCTCCAGCTCGATCGCGATGTCGCGCACGTCGGTCCAGCGCAGCTTCCTCGCCATGTCCGCTCTCCCCCGCCCGGCTACTTGTCGACCATCATGTTGCGCGTCGCCGCCGGCAGGCGGACCACCAGCCCATCGAGTTCATCGGTCATCCGGATCTGGCAGCCGAGCCGCGAGGTGTGGGTCAGGCCGAAGGCGAGGTCGAGCATGTCCTCCTCGTCCTCGCTGGCCGGCGACAGCTTGTCGAACCACGCATCCTCGACCACGACATGGCAGGTCGAGCAGGCCAGCGAGCCCTCGCAGGCGCCCTCGATGTCGATGTGGTTGCGGTGGGCGATCTCGAGCACGCTGAGGCCCAGCGGCGCGTCGACTTCCTGGCGCGTCCCGTCCTTCAGGATGAACGTCATCTTCGGCATTCAAACATTCCCCGTCGTCATTCGCCGGCCGGATCGGCCACCCGGCTCTCGAGATCGCTGACCGAGCGGCCGGCCAGCGCGGCGCGGATGCCGCGGTCCATCCGCCGCTCGGCGAACGGTTTGGACAAGGTCTCGAGGTCCTCGGCCGCGGCATTGATCGCCTCGCGGTCCTCGCCGGCCATCGCCGCCTCGACCCGCGCCTTCGCCGCGTCGAGCGCCGCGCGCTCGGCCGCGTCGAGCAGGCCCCCGTCGCTGGCCAGCGCCGCGTCGAGCGCCAGCAGGTTGCGTCGCGCCTCGACGCGCGCCTCGGTGAGCAGGCGCTGCGTCATGTCGGCCTCGGCATTGTCGAGGCTGTCGTACAGCATGTCGGCCATGTCGTCGTGGCTGAGACCGTAGGTCGGCTTGACCTCGATGCGCTGCGCCACGCCGGTCGTTCGCTCTTCCGCCGACACCGTCAGAAGGCCGTCGGCGTCGACCGCGAAGGTCACGCGGATGCGCGCCGCGCCGGCGGTCATCGGCGGGATTCCGAGCAGTTCGAAGCGCGCGAGGCTGCGGCAGTCGGCGACCATCTCGCGCTCGCCCTGCACGACGTGGATGGCCATCGCGGTCTGGCCGTCCTGGTAGGTCGTGAAGTCCTGCGCCAGCTGCACCGGGATCGGCGTGTTGCGCGGCACGATCTTCTCGACGATGCCGCCCATCGTCTCGAGCCCGAGCGACAGCGGCGTGACGTCGAGCAGCAGCGTGTCGCCGCCGCCGGTCAGCGCCTCGGCCTGCAGCGCGGCGCCCAGCGCCACCACCTCGTCGGGGTCGATGTCGGTCAACGGCGCCTTGCCGAGGAAACGCTCGACCTCCGCCCGCACCAGCGGCACGCGGGTCGAGCCGCCGACCAGCACCACGCCGTGCACCTCGGCCGCGGTCATGCCGGCGTCGGCCAGCACCTGGCGCGCGATCTCGATCGAGCGCGCCACGAAGGCGGCGATCATCGCCTCGAAGTCGCCGCGGGACAGCGCGTGGAAGGACGGCACGCCCGCGACCTCCAGCCGGCCCGAGGCCTGGTCGCGGTCCGACAGCTGTTCCTTCATGTGGCGGGCAAGCGCCAGCGCGCTCTTCACCGCCGTCTCGTCGATCGCGCCGGCGAGCCCGTCGGCCTTGCGCTCGGCCAACATGCGCTCGGCGATGGCGCGGTCGAAGTCGTCGCCGCCCAGCGCGGTGTCGCCGCCGGTCGCCAGCACCTGGAACACGCCCTTCTCGAGCCGCAGCAGCGAGAAGTCGAAGGTGCCGCCGCCGAGGTCGTAGACCGCGTAGAGTCCCTCCGCGCCCTTGTCGAGGCCGTAGGCCAGCGCCGCCGCGGTCGGCTCGTTGACCAGCCGCAGTACCTCGAGGCCGGCGACGCGCGCGGCGTCGCGGGTCGCGGTGCGCGCGGCGTCGTCGAAGTAGGCCGGCACGGTGATGACGGCGCGCTCGACCGGCTTCTCCAGCGCCGCCTCGGCACGCCGGCGCAGCGTCTTCAGGATCTCGGCCGAGATCTCGACCGGCGACCGCGGCTTGCCGCCGATCCGCAGCTTGACCATGTCGGTCTCGCCGCTGCCCGGCTCGATCTCGTAGGGCAGGACGCCGGCGACGGCGTGCAGGTCGGCCGCGCCGCGGCCCATCAGCCGCTTGATCGAGGCCACGACGTTGCGCGGCTCGCTGGCCAGCAGCTGCCGCGCCGCCTCGCCCACCGCCACGCCGCCGGCGGCGGGATAGCCGACCACCGACGGCACCATGGCGCGGCCGGTCTCGTCGTGCAGCGCGGCGGGCTTGCCCTCACGGGCGATCGCCACGACGGAGTTGGTCGTGCCGAGATCGATGCCGACCGCCAGCGTGCCCTCGCCGGCATGCGGCAGGGGCGTTTCGCCAGGCTCGTGGATCTCCAGCAGCGTCATGCTCTCGGCCGTTCGATGTTGGTCCGCCGCGCCCGCGCCTCCTCGGCGAACTTGTCGAGGTAGCGCAGGCGAAGGAGCGCCTTTCTGATGGCTGGCTTGTCGCCTGCCAAGAACAAACTGGCGAGGCCGTCGAGAGCGGTTCGCACCTGCTCGCGGGCCCGGCCGGCCAGCCTTTCCACCGCCTCCGCGGTGGTCGCTTCGTGCAGTTCCTCGCGCGCTTCCATCGCTTCCATCAGGAGCTCGGGATCGTCGATGGTCTTGCCGTCGCCCGGCAGCTCGACGCCGTTCAGCGCGGCGAGGTAGAGGGCGCGCCCGAGCGGGTCCTTCAGCGTGCGGTAGGCGTCGTTCAGCGCCGCGGCCTCGCTCGATGCCTTCGCCCGCTCGGCCGGGGGCCGCGAGACGAAGCGGTCGGGATGCCACTGGCGCTGGAGCGCGAAGTAGGCCCGGTCGAGCGCCGCCGGGTCGAGGTCCAGCGCTGCCGGCAATCCCAGCCGCGCGAAATGATCCATGGCGCGATCAGACGTGGAAGGATTCGCCGCAGCCGCAGCGGCCCTTCTCGTTCGGGTTCCTGAACACGAAGCCCGACTTCAGCTTCTCTTCCTCGTAGTCCATCACGGTGCCGATGAGGAACAGCGAGGCCTTGGGATCGATCAGTAGCCTCACGCCGTCGCTGTCCACGACCTCGTCCATCGGCTCCTGCTTGTCGGCGAACTCCAGCGTGTACGACATGCCCGAACAGCCCTTGCTGCGCACGCCGATGCGGATGCCCGCGGTCGGCTTGCCGCGGCTCTCGATCAGCGCCCTCGCCCGCTCGGCCGCCGCCGGCGTCACCGTCATGACCTGCGGACGCGGCCGGCGCGGACGCGGCGCGGGCTTCGGGGCTTCGGCCACCTGGGGCTCTGCGGACGGGGACGTGGTCATCGGGTTCTCTTCTGTCTGCTGTCGCGACGCGTCGCCTGCTCGGGGCGGCCTACTCGGCGGCCTCGGTCGACTCGTCCTTCTTGGTCGCCTTGGCGCGGTAGTCGGCGATCGCCGCCTTGATCGCGTCCTCGGCCAGCACCGAGCAGTGGATCTTCACCGGCGGCAGGGCGAGGTGCTTCGCGATGTCGGTGTTCTTGATCGCCTCGGCCTCGTCGATCGTCTTGCCCTTCACCCACTCGGTGACGAGCGAGCTCGAGGCGATCGCCGAGCCGCAGCCGAAGGTCTTGAACTTGGCGTCCTCGATCAGCCCGTCGGCGCCGACCTTGATCTGCAGCTTCATGACGTCGCCGCAGGCCGGGGCCCCGACCAGGCCGGTGCCGACATCCTCGGCGTTCTTGTCGAGCGACCCGATGTTGCGCGGGTTCTCGTAGTGATCGATCAGCTTCTCGCTGTAAGCCATGACACTCTCTCCTGGACTGACGGGGCGGCCTAGTGGGCGGCCCACTCGATGGACTTGAGGTCGATACCCTCCTGGGCCATTTCCCAGAGCGGGCTCATCTCGCGCAGCTTGGTGACGTGGCGCACCAGTTCGTCGACCGCCTGGTCGACTTCCTGCTCGGTGGTGAAGCGGCCGAGGCCGATGCGCAGCGAGGTGTGCGCCATCTCTTCCTCGACGCCCAGCGCGCGCAGCACGTAGCTGGGCTCCAGCGAGGCCGAGGTGCAGGCCGAGCCGGACGACACCGACAGGCCCTTGATGCCCATCATCAGCGACTCGCCCTCGACGTAGGCGAAGCTGATGTTGAGGTTGCCCGGGATGCGGTGCTCGAGGTCGCCGTTGACGTAGATCTCCGGCAGCTTGTCGCGCAGGCCCTTGAGCATGCGGTCCTGCAGCTTCTTCAGCCGCTTGGCCTCGCCGTCCATTTCCTTCATCGCGATCTCGGCCGCCTCGCCCAGGCCGACGCACAGCGGCGTCGGCAGGGTGCCCGAGCGGAAGCCGCGCTCCTGCCCGCCGCCGACGATCAGCGGCACCAGGCGCACGCGCGGCTTGCGGCGCACGTACAGCGCGCCGATGCCCTTGGGCCCGTAGATCTTGTGGCCGGAGATGCTCATCAGGTCGATGTTCATCGCCTCGACGTCGAGCGGGATCTTGCCCGCCGCCTGCGCCGCGTCGGTGTGGAAGAAGGTCTTCTTCTCGCGGCAGATCGCGCCGATCTCGGCCAGCGGCTGGATGACGCCGATCTCGTTGTTCACCGCCATCACGGAGACCACGACGGTCTTGTCGGTGATCGCCGCGCGCAGCTGTTCGAGGTCGACCAGGCCGTTCTTCTGGACCGGCAGGTAGGTGACCTCGAAGCCCTGCTGCTCCAGGTGGCGACAGGTATCGAGCACGCACTTGTGCTCCGTCACCGTCGTGATGATGTGGTTCTTCCGGTCCTTGTAGAACTCGGCCACGCCGCGGATGGCGAGGTTGTTCGATTCGGTGGCGCCCGACGTGAAGATGACTTCCTTCTCGTCCGCACCGATCAGCTTGGCGACCTGCGCGCGTGCCTTCTCAGTGCCTTCCTCGGCTTCCCAGCCATAGGCATGGCTGCGTGAGCCCGAATTGCCGAACTTGTGGGTAAAATACGGCATCATCGCCTCGAGGACCCGGGGGTCCATCGGCGTCGTCGCCTGGTAGTCGAGGTAGATCGGCTGGTCGTTGCGCCGAACCTGGGTCAGGACACTCATTCGAACCCCTTGAATTCCTATGCCGCCCGGGCGTTGCCAATATCCGAGCGTCCCGCTCGGATATATAGGTCCCGCCACGCTGCGATCAAGCGATCACTATCCTCCGGCCGCGAGTTCCAGCCGAAACTTATCCTCACCGCGGCGGCCGCCACGGCATCGTCCACGCCCATCGCGGCGAGCGTCGCCGAGCGGTGGACCTTGCCCGACGAGCAGGCCGACCCCGAGCTGACGCAGATGCCGGCCAGGTCGAAGGCCATCACCTGGGTCTCGGCGGCGACACCCGGCATCGAGACGAAGATCGTGTTGGGCAGGCGCGGTGCCCCTGCCCCGTGCACCACGGCCCCGGGGGCCAGACCGGCCAGCGCCGCCTCGGTGCGGTCGCGCAACTCCGCCGACAGGCCCTGCCCGGCTTCCGCCGCGGCGGCGCCGAACCCGACGATGCCCGACAGGTTCTCCGTCCCGGCCCGCCGATTGGTCTCCTGCGCGCCGCCCCGCCGATCCGGCGCGAACGGCGCCAGGCCGCGCACCACCAGCGCGCCGATCCCGGTCGGTCCGCCCAGCTTGTGGGCGGCGAGGCTCAGGTAGTCGACGCCCAGCGCCGGCACGTCGAGCGCGATCTTGCCGGCGGCCTGCACGGCGTCGCAGTGCACCAGCGCGCCGGCCGCGCGGCCCAGCCGCACGACCTCGGCGATCGGCTGGATCACGCCGGTCTCGTTGTTCGCGGCCATCACCGACACCAGCGCCGGCTCGGACGAGGCGGCCAGCGCGCGCTCGAGCGCCGCGAGATCGAGCACGCCGTCCGCGCCGACCGGCAGCACCTCGGCGTCCGGCACCGAGCGGCGCACGCTCTCGTGCTCGATCGCCGAGACGAGCACGCGCCGGCGGCCGCAACCGGCCAGCGCCATGGCGTTGGCCTCGGTCCCGCCCGACGTGAAGACGACCTCGCTGGCCGGGACGCCGATCAGCCCCGCGACCTGGCGGCGGGCCGCGTCGACCATCGCCCGCGCCCGGCGGCCGACGGCATGCACGGCCGACGGATTGCCGCCAGCCTGCAGGGCCTCGGTCATCGCCGCCAACGCGGCCGGCCGCAGCGGGCTGGTCGCGTTGTGGTCGAGGTACGCCAACGCGGTCATCCGTTTCCCTAGCTGGCGGCGGCCATCGACGATTCGCCGGGGGCGTTGGCCGCGGGGGCCTCCACCAGCGACGACGCCAGCCGGCGCTCGAGCACGTCGAGCAGCGTGACCGAGCTCAGGAAGGCGTGGATCTGGTGGCCGAGCTCTTCCCACAGGTCGTGCGTCAGGCACTTGCTGCGGTCGGCGCGGCACCCGGTGTGGCCCATCTCCGTGCAGCGCGTCGCGCTGATCGGCTCGTCGACGGCGAGGATGATCTCGGAGACGCGGGTCTCGGCCGAGGCGCGCGCCAGGCGGTAGCCGCCGCCCGGACCGCGCACGCTCTTCACGAGGCCGGCGCGCCGCAGGCGGGCAAACAGCTGCTCGAGATAGGACAGCGAGATTTCCTGGCGCGTTGCGATGTCCGAAAGCGACACCGGCTTGGCCTGGGCGTGGCGGGCCAGGTCGACCATCGCCATCACTGCGTAACGACCCTTGGTGCTGAGCTTCACAGCATCCTCCTCGTGCCGGCTGCGCCGGCTTTCCTACGGACCGCCTAAAGGTCTTGAAAACCAAGGCGTTAGTACGATATTGCGGTCCCTCCACTCAGGGATCTGGGGAAAAACCGACTGGACGGCTCGGGTTTAGTAAAACCCACCTTGTTGGTCAAGTATCAAGATTCCCCGTTTTTTCGCTGCTCCGGCCCGCGACCGGCGGCCAATAATGAGGAAGAACCGGAGATTAGATGCCTGATGTGATGTTCACCGGCCCGGAAGGTCGGCTCGAGGGGCGCTATCACCAGAGCAAGCAGGAACACGCTCCGATCGCGCTGATCCTCCATCCGCATCCGCAGTACGGCGGAACGATGAACCACAAGGTGGTGTTCTCGCTGTTCCACGTGTTCGTCAATCGCGGCTTCTCTGTGCTGCGCTTCAACACGCGCGGCGTCGGCCGCAGCCAGGGCCGCTTCGACAACGGCATGGGCGAACTCTCCGACGCGGCCGCGGCGCTCGACTGGCTGCAGGGCATGAACGCCGACGCCAAGTCGTGCTGGATCGCCGGCTACTCGTTCGGCGCGTGGATCGGCATGCAGCTGCTGATGCGCCGTCCCGAGATCGACTGCTTCGTCTCGGTCGCGCCGCCCGCCAACTCCTACGACTTCGCTTTCCTCGCCCCCTGCCCGGCGTCGGGCCTGATCGTCGGCGCCGAGCGCGACGAGGTGGTGCCGCTGGCCGACATCCAGAAGCTGGTCGCGCGGCTGTCGCTGCAGAAGGGCATCACGGTCGAGTCGCGCACCGTGAAGGGCGCCAACCACTTCTTCCACGACTCGCTCGACAAGCTGGCGATCGACGTCGACAAGTACGTCGCCAAGTGCCTGGTCAACCCGCCGGGCCGCGCCACCAGCAACAAGGAACCGTAGTCCCGAGCGCAGCCGAGGGACCTGCTACGGCAAATCCACCTTCCCGCCGGTCAACGGCCGCGGCGCGCCCGTCGTGCCCGGGAAGCTGATCGGCAGGCCCCGCAGGCTGCGCACCGCCAGGAACCCGAAGGCCTGCGCTTCCAGCGCGTCGCCGTTCCAGCCGAGACTGTCGGCCGTAACGACCGTGCCGCGCGTCTCCTCCGCGATCGCCTTCAGGAGCGTCGGGTTGCGCGCGCCGCCGCCGCAGATCACCCATTGCGCCGCCGGCGCGGGAAAGTGCCTGGCCGCCAGCGCGATGGCGCGCGCGGTGCCGCGCGTCAGCGTCGCCGCGCCGTCGGCCACGCTCAGCCCTTCCGCCCAGCCATCGGAAAAGTCGCCGCGGTCGAGCGACTTGGGCGGCACCTTCGCGAAGTAGCGATGCTCGGCGAAACGCGTGAGCCGCGTGGCGTCGACCTTGCCCGACGCGGCCAGCATGCCGTCGCGGTCGAACCGCATCCCGGCGCGGCGCGCGCACCAGTCGTCGATCGGGCCGTTGCCGGGGCCGGTGTCGAAGGCGAGCAGCGCGCCGTCCGCGCCGATCCACGTCACGTTGCCGACCCCGCCGATGTTCACCACCGCCAGCGGACGCGGCAGGCCCTGCGCCAGCGCGGCGTGGAACACCGGCACCAGCGGCGCCCCCTGCCCGCCCGCCGCCACGTCGGCCGAGCGCAGGTCGCTCACGACCCGGACACCCAGCGCGCGGGCCAGCGCCTTGCCGTCGCCGACCTGCCAGGTGAAGCGCCGCTCCGGGCGATGGGTGATGGTCTGACCGTGGAAGCCCACGACGTCGAGCGTCGCGAGGTCGGTGCCGCTCTCGGCCGCCCAGCGCCGCACCGCGTCGACATGGGCCTCGGTGACCGCCCGCTCGGCCTCGCGCGTCGCCTCGTTCGGGGCGTCGGCGCCGAACGCGGCCCGGATGCGGCGGCGGGCCGCGTCGTCGTAGGGCACCGTGAGGTACGCCCCGGTGGCGGCCACGGTCTCGCCGTCGGTCTCGATCAGCGCCACGTCGACCCCGTCGACCGAGGTGCCGCTCATCAGGCCAAGGGCGCGCAGAATCGGCGGGTTCATGGGGATCCGGGGGCCTTTTCGGTCCGTTGAGAGGCGGGCGGCACCGTGTTACACCCCCGGCCCTTCACGGACAATTCGCCGGCGGGCAGTGCAGGCTGGCGGTATGGGCGGACAGATGGCGGGCTTCAGGTCGGATTTCATGCGCATCGTGCACGAGCGCGGCATGGTGCACCAGTGCAGCGACGCGGCGCGGCTCGACGAGCTGCTGGCCACCGGCGTGCGCACCGCCTACATCGGCTTCGACTGCACCGCCGACTCGCTGCATGTCGGCCACCTGCTGCAGATCATGCTGCTGCGCTGGTGGCAGAAGTCGGGTCACAAGCCGATCGCGCTGATGGGCGGGGGCACCACCAAGGTCGGCGATCCCTCGGGCCGCGACGAGACCCGCCAGCTGCTCACCAACGAGCAGATCGACGCCAACATGGCGAGCATCAAGCGCAGCTTCGCCAACTACCTGTCGTTCGGCAGCGGCCCGACCGACGCGGTGATGGCCAACAATGCCGAGTGGCTCGACACGCTGCTCTACATCCCGCTGCTGCGCGACGTCGGCCGCCACTTCTCGGTCAACCGCATGCTGACCATGGACTCGGTGCGGCTGCGGCTCGAGCGCGACCAGCCGCTGACCTTCCTCGAGTTCAACTACATGATCCTGCAGTCCTACGACTTCGTGGAACTGCATCGCCGCCACAAGTGCATCCTGCAGATGGGCGGCTCGGACCAGTGGGGCAACATCGTGATGGGCGCCGACCTCGGCCGCCGCACCGAGGGCGCCGAGCTGTTCGCGCTGACCTCGCCGCTGCTCGCCACCGCGTCGGGCGCCAAGATGGGCAAGACCGCCGCCGGCGCGGTGTGGCTGAACCCCGAGCGGCTGCGGCCCTACGACTTCTGGCAGTTCTGGCGCAATACCGAGGACGCCGATGTCGGCCGCTTCCTCAAGCTGTTCACCGACCTGCCGCTCGACGAGATCGCGCGTCTCGAGGCCCTGCAGGGCCAGGAGATCAACGAGGCGAAGAAGATCCTCGCCACCGAGGTGACGACGCTGGCGCACGGCAAGGCCGCCGCCGACGAGGCCGCGGAGACGGCGCGCCGCACCTTCGAGGAAGGCGCGCGGGCCGAGACCCTGCCGACCGTCGAGCTGCCGCGCGCCCGGCTCGCCGCCGGGATCGCCGCCTTCGAACTGCTGCACGAGGCCGGCCTCGCCGACAGCCGCAACGAGGCGCGCAAGCTGATCAAGGGCGGCGGCGGCCGGCTGAACGACAAGCCGTTCGCCTCCGACACCGCCACCGTGGGCGAGGCCGATCTCGACGCCTCCGGCACGCTCAAGCTGTCGGCCGGCCGCAAGCGCCACGTCCTGGTCAAGGCGGTCTGAGGACCGGCGCGGGCCTCAGGGCGCGCGCTGCATCTCCGGCGACGGCGGCGGCTGGGCGACATCGGCCGGCGCCGTGAACAGTTCGCGCAGGGCGCCCGGTGTCACGGCCGACATGATGTTGACGTCGGTCCGCAGGTCGTCGAGCGGCCCCGACAGCGAGTAGGAAACGGCGAACAGGCCGCCATCCTTGCCGCCGGTCAGCAGCGGCCCGAGCAATGGCACGTTGGACAGCAGGTTGTTGAGCTGGAAGGCCGGCACCACGACGCCGGACAGCTTGGCCGTGTCGTTGGCGAGATCGACGTAGCCCTGCGCCGTCAGCCCGATCGACTGGCCGCTGGTCCGGCCGTTGCGGATCGACACGCGGTCGCCCAGCTTGGACACCTTGGCCTCGAGGTTGTCGAACTGCTGCAGCGAGTTGCCGGCGCGGCCCAACCCGTCGATCGCCGCGTTCAGCGTGCCGATGTGCGGCCGCGCCGCCGTCACCTTCTGCAGGCGGAACGGTCCCATCTTGAGGAAGCCGTCGAGCGGCGCCCCGGCGGCGGTGTCGTCGTACTGGCCCTCGATGTGGAGGTAGCCGTTGACCAGGCCGTCGATCCAGCCGGCCTCGCTCAGCATCTGCCCGAAGTCGGCGACGTAGAGGAACAGCTTGCGCCCCGGCTTGCCCGGCGACACGCGGAAGGTCGAGCCCTTGCCGCCGCCCACCGTCATGTCGGCGAAGGCGATGCGGTCGCCCGCGAGGTCGAGCCGGCCGTTGACGTAGCCCAGCGTGCCGCGCTCGGTCAGCACGTTCTGGACCTGGAGCTGCATGCGCGTGCTGGTCTGCGCCGCGGCCGCCGGTCCGGCCGGCGCCTTGGCCGCCGCGGCGTCGCGGTTGCGGATCGCCTCGCGCACCCGCGGCAGCTCGATGGCCGCGCCCTTGATCGACAGCTCGACGCCGCCCGGCAGGCGCTTCCAGTCCAGCGCGACGTCGGACTTGCCGAGGCGGAACTGCTGCAGCGCGACCTGCTGCAGGACATTGTCGCCGGTGAACCGCACCGAGCCCTTGCCCGCCAGCCCGTCCGACTTGCCCTCGAAGTCGATGCTCGACAGCTTGCCGCCGGCCGCCAGCTTGATCGTCGCCTGGGCCTGCCCATCCGTCCCCGCCGGCTTTCGCCAGGCCACCGGCGCGACGTCGAGCGTCGCCGCCTTGAGGTCGAACTTGCCGATCACCTCGCCGGTGCCGTTGAGCGCCACCTGGTACGACAGGGTCGTGCCGATCGGGCCGCTGACGAACGGCTCGACCGGCGTGAAGCCGGCCTTGGCGACCAGAGGCGCGGGAATGTCGCCCTTCAGCTCGTAGCGCCGCCGGAACGGGGCCTTGGCGCCGAACATCTCGCGCCACGCGATCTCGACCGGCGCGCCGTCGAGCTTGCCGGTGCCGCTGACCGACAGTTCGGGGCCGGCATAGCGCACGCGTGCCGTGGCGTCGGACAGGCTGACCTCGCCGACCGCGTTCTTCAGCGAGAAGCTGGTCAGCGTCGCGTCGGCCGACAGCTCGAGGTCGGACATGCCCAGCGTGGCGACCAGCGGGAACGCCAGCGAGACATCGACCGTGACGTCGCCACCCAGCCGCCGGTAGTCGTAGAGCACGTCCTTGGACAGGCCGAGCTGGGGTCGCGCGAGGAAGCGGATGACCTCGGGCGCCGTGCCGGCGATGGTCATGCGGATCGCCGCCTGCTGGGCCGGCCGGTCGAGACCGGTCAGGTCGATCGAGGTGCCGCTCAGCCGCAGCCCGACCGAGGAACCGCTCACGACGTCGAAATGCAGGGTCCCCGCCTCGTAGCGCGCCGTGCCGGTGACGCCCTGCAGTTCGGGCATGTGCGGCATGTAGCGGACCTTGAGGTCGCGGTAGCCGAGCAGCCCGACCAGCTTGTCGACCTTCGTCTCGGCGATGTCATTGCCCGGGGCACTCAGCGCGAAGTCGGCGGCGATGTCGAGCTGGCCCTTCGACAGGTTGGCCAGCGACCATTCGCGGCCACCCGGCGCGAACGGCAACGGCCAGTAGTCGCCGAGGCGATCGACCGGGACTTCCTTGACCTCGACGCGGCCGACGAACACCTGGCCCTCGGGCTTCTTCTCGCCGGCGCCGGTGATCGTCACCTTGGCGGCGCCGAAGTCCATGTCGGCCCGCTCGATGGTCGCGGTGTGGGTCCTCGCGTCGATCACGCCGCGGGCATTGATCGAGCGGACCCGGTGGGTGGCCGGCAGGATGCCGGGCAGCCGGATGTCGCCGTTGCCGCCCGTGACCTCGACCTCGATGCCGCGCACGTTGCCCTCGCCATCGGCGTCGATGTAGAGCCGGCCGGCCAGCGCGAGGTCGACGCCGCGCAGCAGTTCGACGTCGGGCGACAGGTCGGCCAGCATCGAGGGCTTGAAGCCATCGACCCCGGCGACCAGCGCGATGCGGCTGCGGTCGCGGGCGTAGACGCCCGACAGGTTGACGTCGACCCAGTTGCCGCCCGCGCCGGTCAGGCGCGCCGACGCGGCGATGCTGACGCCTTCCTTGTCGCGGCTGAGCCGGGCGCGCGCATCGGGCGCGGTCCACGAGAGGCCGGTCTTGACGTCGCGCAGCGTCACCTTGGCGTGCTCGATCTGGATGCGGTCGAGCCGGCCCAGCAGCGACTTGTCGTTGGGCTCCGAGAACAGCTGCTCGACCAGCAGCAGCACCGCCTCGCCCTGCGACTGCGCGCCGGTATCGGCGAACACGCGGCGCAGCATGCCGCCCTCGCGCGCGATGTTGGCCTCGATCGTCGGGCCGGAAATCGTGATCGAGGTCGGCAGCAGCATGCCCTGGAAGACGCTGCGCGCCTCGAAGGTCATGGCGATGCTGGGCGCGGTGGCGATCGTCTCGTGCTGCTTGTTGACGAAGCGCACGCCGGTGAAGACCAGCTTCATGGGCTGTTCGAGGCCGCCCCACTCCAGGAAGATGCGGTCTGCCTCGGGCCGGATGTCGTTACCGGGAACATCGGCGGCGGCGGCGACGCGCGCCTTCAGGAACTCCAGGTCGACCGGCCCCTCGAGCAGGCGCAGGGCCGCGACCACCACCAGCGCCGTGGCGGCAATCACCGCGACCCCGACGGCCCGTAGCACTACCCGGTAGGTCTTCTTGACCACTGTCGTACTCTCGACTTCTTGACCTCGACGACACGCTTGGGCGAGCGTGGCGTCCCTTGGTGACAACTTACCCGAGCCCCGCACGCGATGTCTTGGTTTTCGACCGACCACCTGCCGCGACCGCACGACACGGCGCGCCGCGACGTGGCGTGGACCCGCTGGAACGAACTCGCCGCCCCGCCGCTGGATGCGTCGGCGGTCGCCTTGCTCGATGCCCTGTTCGGCAACAGTCCCTATCTGACCGAGCTCGCGCTCAGGAACCCGAGTTTCGTGTCCGATCTGTGGCGACGCGGTCCCGACGCGGTCTATCGCGATCTTGACGCCGAACTAGACAGTGTAAAGAAGGCGGCGCGCAGCGGCGACGCCCCGGACCAGGTCGCCACCGCGCTGCGCCGCCTGAAGTCGCGCCTCGCGCTGGCCATCGCGGTCGCCGACATCGCCGGTGCGTGGCCGCTGGAGCGCGTCACCGGCGCCCTCAGCGCCTTCGCCTCCGGCTGCCTGTCCGCCCTCGTCGACGCGATCCTGCTCCTGCTGCAGCGCGACGGTCAGCTGGCGCTGGGCGGCGATCCCGACGCCGCGGCGCTCACCGTGCTCGGCATGGGCAAGCTCGGCGCCGGCGAGCTCAACTACTCAAGCGACATCGACCTGATCCTGCTCTACGACCGCGAGGCGCCGGCGCTGGCCGACAACGACAACCTGTCGCGTCACTTCGTGCGGGCCGCCCGCCTGCTGGTCCAGCTGATGGGCGAGACCTCGGCCGACGGCTACATCTTCCGCACCGACCTGCGGCTGCGTCCCGATCCCGGCTCGACCCCGCTCGCCATGTCGGTGCAGGCCGCCGAGCTCTACTACGAGAGCGTCGGCCAGAACTGGGAACGCGCCGCCATGATCAAGGCCCACCCGGTGGCCGGCAACCGCCCGGTTGGCGACGCCTTCCTGCACGGCCTGCGGCCCTACATCTGGCGCAAGCACCTCGACTTCGCGGCGATCCACGACATCCACTCGATCAAGCGCCAGATCGACGCCCATCGCGGCGGCGGCACGGTCAAGGTGCTGGGCCACAACGTGAAGCTCGGCCGCGGCGGCATCCGCGAGATCGAGTTCTTCGCCCAGACCCAGCAGCTGATCTTCGGCGGCCGCAACCCGGCGCTGCGGCTGCGCGGCACCTGCGAGAGCCTGCGCGCGCTGGCCGCCGCCGGCCACGTCACCGAGCAGACGGTCGACGAACTGATCGAGGCCTACGGCTTCCTGCGCACCGTCGAGCACCGGCTGCAGATGGTCGACGACCGGCAGACCCACAGCCTGCCCGACGACGAGGCCGGTCTGGCCGCCATCGCCACCTTCCTCGGCTTTGCCGACGCCGCCAGCTTCCAGGACGCCCTGCTCGAGCGCCTGCTGCGCGTCGAGGGCCACTACGCCCGGCTGTTCGAGGAGGAGCCCAGCCTCGCCGGTCCCGGCGGCAACCTCGTCTTCACCGGCACCGACGACGATCCCGGCACGCTCAACACGCTGCGCACGCTCGGCTTCCGCGACCCCGTGGCGGCGGCGTCGATCGTGCGCCGCTGGCACCATGGCCGCTTCCGCTCGACCGCCACGGCGCGCGCCCGCGAGCTCTTGACCGAGCTGATGCCGGGCCTCCTGAAGGCGCTCGGCGCCACCGCCTCGCCCGACCAGGCGCTGCTGAACTTCGACCTGTTCCTCGGCAACCTGCCGGCCGGCATCCAGCTGTTCTCGCTGTTCAAGGCCAACCCGGCGCTGCTCGACCTCGTGGCGGCGATCATGGGCAGCGCGCCCGGGCTGGCCGCCCACCTCGCCCGCCGCGCCATCCTGCTCGACTCGGTGCTGTCACCCGCCTTCTACGTCGCCCTGCCCCCGGCCGCCGACATGGAGGCCGACCTCGCGGCGCAGCTGGCGGCGGTCGAGCACGAGCAGGACATCCTCGACATCGCGCGGCGCTGGGCCAACGACCGGCGCTTCCAGGTCGGCGTACAGCAGCTCAAGGCGATCGTCCGGCCGTCGGCCGCCGGCGAGGCCTACGCCGACATCGCCGCCGCCACC
>Ga0102832_1001310_pt1 | contig 20358 bp, 20 predicted proteins | sample EBPBio282013_DNA_FD_88942 | JGI IMG/M metagenome (GOLD analysis project Ga0102832, IMG submission 88942) | Wastewater treatment Type I Accumulibacter community from EBPR Bioreactor in Madison, WI, USA - Reactor 2_5/28/2013_ DNA (Illumina Assembly) | ecosystem: Engineered > Bioreactor > EBPR >...
GTCCCCATCGTCTAGAGGCCTAGGACATTACCCTTTCACGGTAGCGACCGGGGTTCGAATCCCCGTGGGGACGCCAATTAGATCAAGCACTTAGGGCTGCCGAGAGGCGGCCCTAAGTGTTTTTGGGGAATCTTTGGGGAATTGATCGCCGCGTCCATGCGCGCGTGGCCAGTGACGAGAAACTGCACTCGTTTGCGGAAGTGCCGTCGCAAAAGGCCCAATTCGCGTAGACACGACGCTCGGACTGTAGGCACGCTGGAGGCGACCCAAGCAGAGGTGCCCACTCATGGATGCTGAACCCCAGGCCTTGACGATCCAGGAAGTCTGCGAGCGCACGCGCTTGTCGCGCTCGACCATCTACAGCTTGATCAAGCAAGGCCGTTTCCCACGGCAGTTGAAGTCGGGGCGCTCAAGTCGCTGGCTGCGGGCGGAGCTCGCCGACTGGTTTGTGGTCAGGGCCCAGGACAGGGGCCCGTAGTCCGGGCGGGCATCGTATCGTGCAATACGAGCCCTGGCGCATTCCGACGCTGCAGTCGGACTATTCCGACACTGCGCCGACCGTTTGGCTGATACCCGCCTCGGTGTTGACACGTGCAACACCACGGAGCACCCGTATGGAGTGCAGCGAGGTTGCGTTGGCCTGCGGTTCCCTGTGGTCTCCAGAAGGTATCCTGATTCATCACACTGTGGTTTCGTCGTCTCCGTACCGATCCTGCGATCTGGGAATCAGGCGGTTGACTGACTGCGCCTTCTCTTCCGCCAGGGCCGCCGCCACGCCTGGGGGCAGTTTGCTGAAGGCAGTGCGGACGCTCCTCTTCAAATCCATGAGCTGGGCCCAGTATTTGCGGAGCTCCCTTGCCTTGATTTCACTGTCCTCGACAAGGTCAGCGTCGTAGCTCGCCAGACGTCGCAGGGTCCTGATGGGGTAGACGCCGCGGACACGCGTGATCGATTTGTAGTATCTGGACTTGCTTCCGTCGCGGTTGGTCTTGAAATGCATCTCCTGCCAAGAGATTGACATGCTTCCCTTGTGGTACCTGGTAGTCATCACCATGGGTGAGTAGAAGTTCTTGCCCTGATTCTCAGGCAAATTCTTGATGGCTTCGTACAGGGCGATTTTGGCGCTCATGAAGTCATGCTTAAGCTGGTTGGCGACTCCAAGGATGGTCGCTGCCTCCCGTTCCAAAGGGTCAAGAACACTCTGTTCAAAGGTCTCGAGCATCCTCATCGGGATCTCAGGGTAATGAAGTCGGTCGAACTCGGTGGGATTCATATGGCTTTTTCCATAACTGCTATTTGCTATGGGGAAGGGGCGCGCGCCCCATATAAGGAAATTCGCACGCCTCAGTGGTGGTCTGGATCAAGGTGGGGCACCTACTTTTGAATGCCTATATATCTATGGGGAACCCTCCTGTGGGCTAGCCCTGTATGAAGCGCTGCCGCAGCTACAGGTATAGGTTGTGGGCAGCCTGTGCGGGGGGCAATGGCCACGTTTGGGTGTGTTTTTTTTGCCGCCTGTGGCCTAGGCGGCCGACCACGTTGGCGTCGGGCCGCGTCCTAAAGGGAGGGCGCTCCACTTCCGGGAAGAAGATCCCGAGGAGGGGGGGGGCTGGATGTCGCTACTCCCCACCCATTGCCCCCACGCGGCGGCGCCGGCCGTGATCGCCCAACTGATCGAGCGTGTGTATTCCGAGCCATGCCGGCCACCCACCGGAGGACGTGATGTCAACGCCGACTGAAATCTGACCCACTTGTCGCATCATTCGCCGATTGAAATCTGACCCACCCTGGCGCTCATGGGGTAGTCCTTGGCCGGACGGTTCCGGCCTTGCGCTTGTCCTTCAGCCGGTAGCTGTCGCCGGTGACCTGCACAATGTGGGCGTGATGCAGCAGGCGATCGAGCAGGGCTGCGGTCAGCGTGGCGTCGTCGGCCAGGGCGCCGGCCCAATGCGGGAACGGCAGGTTGCTGGTCAGGATCATGCTGCCGCGCTCGTAGCGCTTGGCAACCACGTTGAAGAACAGGGCCGCCTCCTCCCGCCCGAACGGCAGGTAGCCAAGCTCGTCGACGATCAGCAGCCGGGGCCCGAGTACAGCGCGATTGAAGTACTCGCGCAGCCGGCCCTGGCCGTTGGCTGAGGCCAGCTGCAGCATCAGGTCGGCTGCCGACAGGAACCGGGTCTTGATCCCGGCCTGGATGGCGCGCATGGCCAAGGCGATGGCCAAGTGGGTTTTGCCCACGCCCGATGGTCCCAGCAGCACCACGTTCTCGGCACGCTCGATGAAGGCCAGGCTGGCCAACTCCATGACCTGCGGCTTGGATACCCCGACGGCGAAGGTGAAGTCGAACTGCTCCAGGGTCGTCACCGCCGGCAGGGTTGCCTGCTTCTGCAGGGTCTGGCAGGTGCGCTCGGTCCAGTTCCAGCCGGTCACAGGGCCGGGCCAGGGTGGTGGCATGCAGCCGACGGTTGGCCACCTGGTCCAGCCAGCGGCGCACCTCGCGGTTGGCGGTGGGTACGTCCAGCAGCAGCCCACCGCTGCGCAGGGTCGCCGCCAGCGGCACCACGAAACTGCCCTTCAAATAGCCATTGAACCGATCGACCTTGCCCTTGGTCCGGGCCCGGTAGGGTCTGCAGACCCTGGGGGTGAACGCGCACTGCTCGGCCAAGGCCAGCATCTGCGGGCTCCAGCGGTGCCGGCCCGGTCCGTACACATCCCGGTCCAGCAGCACCGGCTTGGCGTTGTCGAACAGCACGTGCTGCGGCACGCCGCCGAAGTAGTCGAAGGCCCCGACCAGCCCCGCCTCCCAGGCCGGGAAGCTCTCCTCGTCGCCGAACCGCACGTACGTGGTGCGGCTGTAGCCCAGCGTGGCCACGAAGGCCACCAACCGGTCACGTCCGCGCCGGATGGTGGTGAAGTCCGCCTGCATCTGCTCGCCAGGTGCCGTCTCGAACCGGATCACCGGGTCGGCCGGGGTGCGGCGCAAAGGTGCCATGAAGGCCTTCAGTTGGCTGATCCCGCCGCCATAGCCTCGTTCAGCCAACTCCCGCAGCAACCCCGTCGCCGGGATCACATCCGGGTGCGCCGCTGCCAGGCGTGAACGCACGTACTCCTCGAACGGCGCCAACTTGGTCGGCTTCGCCGGCCGTGGTGTGTAGCGCGCCTGGGCGCCCCGCAGATATCGCCGCACCGTGTTCGGGGACAGGCCCAGGTCACGGGCAATCTCACGCACCCCTTTGCCCTGACGGGCCAATACCTTTGCTTCCACTGCTTCCTCCTGGGTCAACATCCAGGCGGCCTCCCAAAAGCCGCCATCCTCGCCCAGGGTGGGTCAGTCTTCGATCGGCGCTAACACCACGCACGTGGGGAGTGTTTCCCCCAATCGCATTACGTAATACGTGACGGTTTACGTAATACGTCACGCATTACGTCTTCCCCACGCATGTGGGCGTGGACCGACCAGCCTTTTGTAGACACCCAGGGGTCATAATTCATGGCAATGACCGAGGCCTTATGTAGCCGTGACTCCAGCCGGCTCCGTCTCCTTCCGCTACACGTGTCAAGCGACACCGAGTTTCACGCATTATGGCGACACCCAGATTTACGCACCCCGGGTCTGGTTGAGGATCAGTTGCGGGGGGTGCCGAGCGTGGCTTCGAGGTCTCTGAGTCGGTAGCTTCTCCCCTTGATGTTGAGTACGTGGGCCTTGTGCAGGAGGCGGTCGAGGATAGCGGCGGCGAGGGCCTCGTCGCCTGCCAGCAGTTCGGTCCAGTCGCGGACGGACTTGTTGGTGGTGATCAGGATCGCGCCACGGCCGTAGCGGTAGGTCACCAGGCGGAAGAACAGGCTGGCTTCCTCCCGGGTCATGGGTTCGAAGCCGAGCTCGTCGATGATCAGCAGCGCGGTGGACAGGTACTTGCGCCGACGTAGCCGGGCCGGTGGCAGATGGGCATCGGCCTTGAGCTGCAGCTTGAGCTCGTCGAAACGATAGAACTGCGCCGAGAACCCCAGCTCGACCGCCTTCACGCCCAGGCCTATAGCCAGATGGGTCTTGCCCACTGTCAACGCCGACTGAAATCTGACCCACCCTGGCGCTCATGGGGTAGTCCTGGGCCGGACGGTTCCGGCCTTGCGCTTGCCCTTCAGCCGGTAGTTCTGGTGTGCCCAGGGACCCCGTCTCAATCACTGCGATGGCAAGCGGCCAGGCTGGGGCAAACGGTTGACACCTGTACACATATAACGGACACTGATTGTGACAGTACTGGTGTCTTATATGAAACTGAGCCTTCAACAACTGGGCGAGCGTGCGGATGTTCCAGGTCGCACCGTGCGCTTCTATATCCAGAAAGGGTTGCTGCCTGGCCCGGAAGGGGAGAAGCGGGGGGCCTATTACACGGAGTCCCATCTCGCCGATCTGCTCAGGATCCGGCAATGGCAGGAGGCCGGGCTGTCGCTGGACGCCATTGCGGGGCTGCTCCAGGCACGGAGCGAGCCGCCCGTGGAGCCTGCGCGCCCCGGGGCGATCGAAGTGCGTTCCCACCTGATTGTGGCCGACGGGCTGGAACTGGTGGTGGCGCCAGAGCGGGCCCGATTGACCCAGGCCCAGCTGCGATCGCTGTTCCGCTCGGTGCAAGACGCATATCAAGCGCTGCGCGATCCGCATTCGCCGGAATCCGGACCGAACCACGACTGACGCAAACACAGGGGATCCTTCCACATGAACCGTTCGACCCGTACCCGTCCAACCACACCGCTTGCCCGAAGCGCGCTGCACGTCACCATCACCGATCTGGTTGCCGAATACGAACTGCGCCACGTATTCCGCAATGACACCACCCGTTCGATCGAGGCCGTCTATTCTTTCCCGGTGCCACTGGATTCGGCGTTCATGGGGATGGAAGCCACCTTGGCCGGCGAGCAACGGCTTGCCCAGGTCCTGCCCAGGCAGCAGGCCAGTCGCAACTACGACGACGCCGTCGCCGATGGCGACAGTGCCGTACTGCTTGAGCGTCTGGAGCCGGGGATGCTGTGCGTCAACCTCGGCAACCTGAAGCCGGGCGAGGAGGGCGAGATCGTATTGCGCTTTGCTGCTGCGCTTTTCACCGCCGACGGAACCGCACGTTTCAGCCTCCCACTGGTGCATCGCCCGCGCTATGGACGCAGCTTGCTGGATGACCTCCATAAGCCCAGGCATGAATTCGCCGTGGAGCACCCGCTGGAAGCCACGATCCGGGTGACGGGCCTGCTGGCACGGTCGCCGGTGAATTGCGCCACCCATGGGGCACGCTTCGAGACCGATGGCGCCGGGCAGTACTTGCGGCTGAACCAGGCCATGCTCGATCGCGACCTGGTGCTGGTGTTCGATCTTCCCGCCGACTTCAGCGCGCAAGGCCGTCTGGTAGCCGATGGCGATGCCGCCATCGGCGTGCTCACCTTCACCACGCCGAACCGGCTGCGCGTGGCCGGGCCCTGTGACCTGTGCCTGGTGTTGGACGGCTCCGGCTCGATGAGTGGCGATGCCATTGCACAATCGCGTGACGCCCTGCGCGCCGTCGCGCAAGTCCTCCAGGACGAGGACCGCATCCAGGTCATGCGCTTTGGCAGCCAGATCGTGCCCTTGTTCCGGCGCCCCCTGAAGGCAAGTCCGCGTGTGCGCGACGCGATGGTGTCCCTGGCGGATACGATCAACGCCGATCTGGGGGGCACCGAGATGGGCAAGGCCCTGGATCGTTCAATCGATGCGCTCAGTGTGCTTGGGCAGGCTTCCGGCCGTACCCAGGCCATCATCCTGGTAACGGACGGCGCCGTGCAACCGCGTGCGGTCGAACGGGTCCAGGCCCGTGCTGTTGTCGCTGGGATCCGGATCTTCATTGTCGCGGTGAGCAGCAGCGCCGGCGTAGATGTACTTGGGCCATTGGCCGCCAGCACGAGCGCAGTTCTGGAGCGGGCGGTCCCGGCCGAACCCATCGATGAAGCGGTGATGCGCCAGCTCCGGCGGGCACGCGAAGCCGGGCCGCTGTCGGTCCACATCGATTGGGGTGGCGACCAGGTGCGTCCGCTGCCGCTGGGCGCGACCTACCCGGGCGACGCCGTGACGGCCATCGCGATGCTACCGTCCGGGCGATCCCCCAGGCCGCGCATCAGGTTGGCATCGGATCTGGAGATCCCGGGGATGCTGCTGGACGGCCCGGAAAACGTGCCTGCACTGCGTGCCCTGGCGGGCCACACGGCCTGGCTGCACGCGGGGACCGATGAACGGTCCCGGCTGGCGCTGCACTTTGGCCTGATCACCGATGAAACCTCAGCGGTGCTGGTCAAGGTGCGGACGGAGGCGGACAAGGCCGATGGCATGCCAACGGTCTTTCCGGTGGCGCACATGGTTCCGGAAGGAATGGTGTTGCAGCATTACCTCAAGCCGGCGGCAATGATGGGGGCGGCCTATCGGGCTCCGTCTGCGGACGTGGATCTGTGCTTCTACATGGACATACCCCGATTCCAGCGCACCTGCGCTGAAGCCGCTGCACCAGCAGCACCCCGCAGGCCTGCAAGGAAGTCGCTTTCTCCCGGGCGCGTGGCGCAGATCCGCCAGGTGTTGCGTGCGGCCCTGGATGCACTCCTGCTCGCGGACCGTCCAGGCGAACCCGGAATTGAGGGGTTGTGGGATCTGATCGACCCTGCGCTTCATGACGATATCCATCAGTACCTGGCGGAATCGTCCATCGAACTATGTACGGTCGAAGACGCATGCCGCCTGTTGGAGGAGCTATCCGAGGAGGGAGTTGGTGCCGGGTTGACAGACGATCAGGAGGCTCGCCTTGCCGTGCGCAGGCAAGAGGCAGAGTAGGGTGTCGACATGATCGGCGAGGTGGACCGCCCAGCCTTTTGCATAAACCAGGGGCCATGATTCATGGCAATGACCGAAGTGTCCATGAACCGTTGCAGCCCGCACTGAGGAGCAGTATGTCCGATATCGAAATGGATGAAATGTCCGAGGCGTTCTTTCCTTGCTGGAAGGCTGCCGGCATTCATCTGGGCAAGCAGGTGGACGGTGGTATCCAGTCCTGGCTGCGGGCCCATCCCTATCCGCCGTTCTTGGAACACCTGTCCTTCCGGCTCGGCAACCAGTTGTTCTTCGTCCGCGTCGTTGATGTTGACGGGAAGGTGCAGGGTCCCGGCAACCCGCGGGGGGCGATCACGGCGGCCAGAAGTGCCAATGGTCGTGCCTGCATCCTGCCGATGAAGAAGAAACTCTTCGGTGGTGGATGGGTGGCGAACATGCCGGGATGGGGCTTGTTGGACGCAGAGACCAGAAAGCCAATCGACCCGGTCGCACTGATCACTGACCAGAAGATCGAAATGTCGCCATGGGAGGTCCATGACATGGCCATCCAGGTGGTCCGCGGGTACTTGGTGGAGCAGGGCTTTGAGTTGATGTCCTGGCAGGGGAGCCCCGAGGTCGATCCCTCAATCTGGTTCGTCGGCGAGACCAAGCGGCCGGAATGGGTCGTCGTGCGCTCCGCCAAGTTTCCGGCTTACTGCGCAGTGCGACCGAGCAACTGGCAGGCAATCGCCGCCGGATGCGGCAAGTTGAGTACTACCGGGCACTTTGCCTCGGTCGCCATAGCCAGCGTGGACCAGCCATTCGAGTCCGATGAAGAGGCGCCGGTGCCGTTGTGGCGCGGATACGGAATGCATGCGCGTTTCACCGGATTGGAGTGATCGGCCATGGGCTTCCGATTCCAAAAACGCACCAGTACCTGTTCACCCGGCTCGAGGACGTGCGCGAGGCCTCCTGAAAGTTGCTGATCGACTACAACGAGCACCGACCCCAAAACGCCCTCGGCGGCATGGCGCCGACCGAGTACCGCAACCATCACGCCAGGGTATCTACGTTGGAAGTGTCCGCCTGAGGGGAGAGTTTGCGCTATCTCCTGGTCAAGGCCGCATGGGCCTGGATGATCTGCCGGATGGCCGGCGATGGCCGGACGACCTTGGGCGGCTTATGGTCTTTCAGGTTCGGCTGGAACAGCAGGGGCGACTCGATCTGGCTGCCATCGACCCTGAGCGTCTTCAGGATCTCCCGCGCACGTAGCTTCAGATACTCTTTCATGGTCGATCCCTCATTGCAGATGCAGGTGCCTGATGGCGACAAGACGGGCGTACACGTTCGTCATGCCGCCTTGCGGTGTTCGTAGTACGGGTGCCGCTTGTCGTCGAAGATCGCGTACAGCGCAGCCAGGTCGGCCGGGTCTGGATTGAGCCAGGCGTCCAGGCGCTCGGGCTTGATGTTGATGATCGTGCGGTCATGGCCGGCCGTTGCCACTTCTGGCTCGGGCTCATCGGTGATGGCTGCAAAGCTGAAGAGTTCCGGCTCCTGACCCTTGGGGTCGGTCCAGTGGGACCACAGGCAGGCGATCAGCATGGGCTCGTGGTCGCGCGGGGTGAACTCCATGACCTGGTTCTTGCCGTCGCCACCTTCCACGTTCTCGTAGAAGCGGGTGGCGACCATGACTCCGTGGGTGTAGCCGAACTGGCCCTTCCAGAAGCCTTCCAGATTGTCCCGTCTGGCGTTGTAGGTGCCCGGGTAGCGGCGATCATACGAGGCAGGTTTGCCGGCAGGGCGGCACTGGTAGCGCATCGGGCGGATGATCCGCTTGCCGCCCTGCGAGACGATCACCGAGGTGTGCATGCCCGGATAGATCCGGAAATCACGGTCCTTTGGCTCCTTGCGCCGCAGGTCGTCAAGGGCAACCTGGATCTTGCCCATCTTGTCCGTGCCGATCCGCACGTCCTCGCGAGCCTTCTTTGTCTCCTTGACCTGCAGGGCGCGCTCGGCGTCGCCGACCCGACGCTTCTGGGTGAACAGCTCCTGGGTCAGTTCATCGGCCCGACGCTTCCTCAGCTTCCCGATCCAGTCAGCCGCAGGACCACCACGGTCGAGCAGGGCGTCGTCCAATGCTTTGGGCATCTTTGCCAGGCCATCCCACCACCGGCGCTCGACGGTCTGCGCGTAGAAGGCGTCGTCAACCTGGGCGCCATAGTGGCGCTCCAGCTTCAGCAGATCGGACACGATCATAGCGGAGTAGCACATGGTTCAAAGATTACACCCTCATCCTTCCTGCTTCGGAAAGAACGGAGTATTGGCTGGATGTCACCATGCCTTATGCGATTCCAAGGCTCACTTATTGAACAGCGCACTCCAGTAGGCACTCCACGCAATCTTGCTGTTGAGGGGTATCTCTCCCACGGTCACTGAACTGGACGTCATATTTGAGACCGGGATTTCCATGCCAGCGATCGCCAGCTTCGTCGCTGTCTGATCGTACTGGACCTCCTGAGTCTCCAGGATCCTGCCATCCCTGCTCAAGATGGTACGGAAGCTGGCAATTCCACCGGATGCGCCAAGATAGATGATTCGCAGCTTCACGGGAACATTGGCGTCAGTCTCTGTCGCCGAGCGGAGTTTGGTCGACGGATTGCTTGCATACTCGCCAACCATGAATACATAGGTTCCGCCAGATGCGTTGATCACCTTGTTGCACAACGTTCCATCGGGCCTTGCAAACATCCACAGTTCGTTGTCCCCCGGGGCATAGAACATATAGAAGCGTTCGCCCGAAGGAACCGTGTACACGGTCTTTATTGGCAGGGACATCCCCTGTTTGAAGTTTGGCCTCGGCCCCAGGGGCCATTTCGACCTGAAGGCAAAAGAGTTTGGCACGAGTAGCGATGATGCTTCACTCATTTTCTGGAAGTCTGCCGAGAAAATGGGCTCGTCCTTGGCTATCACTCGTGACCCCGATCCTTCCGCGTCCGTGCGGCTGAAGTTCACCCACTGCCGTTCGGGGTTCTCGCCAACGATCGTCTGGCTTGAGCTTTCGAGGATATCGAGATCACAGATGTCATCTGCATGAGCGGGGGTGTTGAGCGTCGCTACCAGGAGAGTCATCACGGCAAGGATGGTACGCACGGGTGTTCGTCCTTTGGTGTGGTTGCAAGTACATGGTGATGTCGCATGCTGAAAGGGTGGGCGGCAGCTAGCCGACATTTCCAAAGTGGGACCTCGGCCAAGCGGCCATTGTTCAGCCTGCGGCGGTCGATCAATCCGCAATTGGTCTCGCCTCCTGGCTTGTGGCCATATGGAATAGGTCTTGCGGCAAGGATGGTTTCGTCCATGGGAAGGCTCTCGATGGCAGGCGGGTCTTCCCTGGTCATTTCAAGCTACGCCAGATCAGCCATCGATCGAAGCGAGCCAAGTTTGCCTTTGGTTGATTTCCTTGTCATTCCCCACAGCGTTGTCGCCAGAGGACAACGAAGCCTGGGGGTGTACGCAACTCTGGCGTGCCATCGTGTCGGTCAATGCGACGGGATCAGCCCAGCAGACCGATACTGTCAGTCGAAAGCCAGATCGCCCCGTTGGCCACCTGAGCCGATTTCATCTGGGTTGACCCGCGGTTGCCACTGCGTCGGGGTCCAGATCCGGCTCGGGGTTCGTGCATGCCGCTCCTGCTCGCAGCTGTGCTGGTCGGCCGCCTTCAGGCGTGCCACCAGAGCAGAGGGCATGGACCCGTCCTTTCGCATCCGGCTAACGCCGCTGAGCAGGACGCGCATGGCATAGGCGCCATCCGGCCATTCCTTCTCCAGGGTCTTGAGCTCACGTTCCATCCAGCAGAGGCCGACCAGCTCGTGCCCCATCGCCCTTGCGGCGGCGTTGAGGAACATGTCCGGTGTGTAGGACCAGACCTTGCCGATGTCGTGGAGCAGGCCCGCGGCGATACACAGGTCGCGCTCGTGGCTTTCCAGGGCCGCCTGGCCGGCCATGTCCTGGGCGACCTCCAGACTGTGGGCAGCAAGGCCGCCGGGGAAGGCATGGTGGTGGCGTGCCGATGCCGGCATCGTCCAGTACCTGGACACCACCTCCCTGTCCTGGAACACCGCTTCGACCATTCCGCGCAGCGGCGGGGTCATGATCTGGCAGATCAAGGCAACGGTGTCGCCATGCACGTCCGGTACCGGGCAGATGTCCGCCGGCAGCAGGTCCAGGGAGTCGTTGCCGAAAGCGTCCGGCCGCGCCCCGACCACCACCGGCAAGGTCGCCTCTTGCGTAGCGGGCCAACCTGCCAACTGGAACCCCAGGCTTTCCAGGGGACTGGACAGCAGTCGGTAGAGCAGCCCGGAGCAGGGGATCAGGCACTGCAAGCTGTCGGGCCCGTTGTGCAGGGTCCAGACCCTTCCAGGCTGGTCGGGGCGGTACTGGTCCATGGTGCCGAGCAGGATTGCGCGGAACTGGGAGAGCTGGGGCGCGGTCAGGTCGATCACGGGGCCACTCCCTGGCGTGCGGCGCGTTCGAGCGTGGTCGGCCTGTCCCCGGGCGTCGCAGGCAGGTGGGGGGCGTGGGTAGCCAGCTCGTCAGCCGTCAGGTAAGTTTGCATGCGACCCCCTGGTTGTCGCCAATGGTCAACGGATGTCGCGGATAAGCGACTGTTGGCGACGATAATGGGCGACATCCGTCGTGTGCAAGCACCAGATGGCGCTTGTAGGCCACATTATTTACAGAGTGTTCATGATGATCCGATTCCGTCTTTCCGAGCTCATCGCCGACAAGGCATTCAAGGAAAGGCGCGTGGTGCCCCTGACCGAAGTCGCCGAGGGCACCGGGATCCATCGGGCGACCTTGTCCAAGGTGCTCAATCAGCCTGGGACCAATGTAGGGACAGACATCATCGACAAGTTGTGCCGATACTTCCGCTGTCAGCCAGGGGACTTGCTGATGTACATGGATGAGCCGCCCGTGGGGTAGGGCGGCGACACCGTGGCCAGGCGCAACAGGTGAGACGGTGGTCGGACACGATCACCAGAAGGGAAGCAGGGGGCAAGACCGCGTCGCCATCTTGCGTAGTAGATGGCTTCTCAGCAGCCTGCTAGGCGGGTAGCTGAAGGACTACCTTGTGGGGCGGGGATGGGTAGCTTGATGAGCTCTACCGGTCATACGCCAACTCCTGGCGACGTGATGCGCCGGCCGACGGTCTGGACTTGTCGCACCGGATGAGGCGCGTGGCGGGGTCGGTTAGGGATGTTTATCGGGGATGGCCTAGGGACCTGCCTGAAATGCGCCCAGCCGGTTAGGGGCCGTTATCGAGGGTGGGCGGGCTGGATTGCCAACCCGAGCGGATGTTCAGTTGGGGCATCACGCCCTACCTCTGTCTTCTTCGAGAAGCGGCGCTTGTCCTGAGAGCAGATAACATGACTGCTGGGCGGGATCGATGCAGCAGCGCAGCAACCAGGCTGCGTCGAGGCGTAAACCTAGGGAGCCCCAAGAATGGCTGGCCAGTCAGGCTGCAATATCAACTGTGCCACTTCAGTGGGTGCCTCGCTCAACCAGCGGTGTGCATGCGAAGTAGTCGACGTCTTGCGGCTGCACGAGTCGATCCGGGCCGCCTTCTCGGAGTCCATGTCTGACCCGGCCGTTCACGCACATCTGTTCTCTCGGTACGCCCTGTTCGTCGACCGTGCGGCGTTGGACGCCATGGGGCGAGTCGCGGCGGCGCTCTTCGAAGTTGCAGAGAATCCACGATACCGCGAGCGCGTCCTGCAATGGGCCCCCGACATCGCAACCCATTACCCGGGTTCGGCGGGTGGCGTCCTGGGGCTGGACTTTCACCTGACCGTCGACGGCCCGCGGTTGATCGAGGTCAACACCAATCCAGGCGGGCTGCTCCTCAATGCCGTGCTGCTCGATGCCGTGAGATCTTGCGCGCCGGCTGCGTGGACCACCTGGACCACGGCGACGGAGGCCCATAGCGCGGCTGTAGCCGCCTGGCTTGACGATGCCCGGCAGCAGTCGGGCCGCGCGCCGTCCCGTGTGGCCATCGTGGACAGCGCCCCGCGGGAGCAGTTCCTCTACCCCGAGTTCGAGCTGTACGCGGACGCATTCCGGGAGCACGGCGTGGACTGCGTGATACGCGCGCCCGAGGATCTGAGGTTCGGCCCGGAGGGGCTTGCAGATGCCGACGGCCCGATCGACATGGTCTACAACCGGTTGACCGATTTCGCGCTTGAGGAAGCTTCGCATGCGGACCTTCGTCAGGCTTATCTCGCAGGGGACGTCGCACTCACCCCGCATCCGCGTGCGCACGCGCTGTTCGCCGACAAGCGCAACCTGGCGGTGCTTGGAGACGCGGCTTTGCTCGGCGGGTTTGGGGTCGATGCGGGTTTGACAGCCCTGCTGGCCGAGGTGATCCCGACAACGGTTGAAGTCGTCCCCGGAAACCGGGATGCGCTGTGGGCAGCGCGCAACGGCTACTTCTTCAAGCCTGCAGCAGGGTTCGGCAGCCGTGGCAGCTATCGGGGCGACAAGCTCACCCGGCGAACGTGGGAGTCGATGGCGTCGGCGACCTACATCGCACAGGCCTTCGCGCCACCGAGCATGCGGATCGTGCATGGGGGCCAGTCCCTCAAGGCGGACGTGCGCTGCTTCGCGTCCGAGGCGGGTGTGCTGTTGTTCGCGGCCCGGCTTTATCAGGGCCAGACTACGAACATGCGCACCCCAGGTGGTGGATTCGCAGCGGTGCTCACGACGCCACTGATCGGCGAGTAATCCTGGCTGGGGCCGCCCTGGCGGTATGCCGTGGACTACAGCCAGGCCAATGCTGATTCGGCCAGCTCGCGTTCCTCATCGATCGCGACGTTCCAGATGGCCGGCCCGCTCGCGGCATCGATCCGCGTGGCCCCAGCATCGTTGTCGTCAGGTGCCAGCGCCAGGCCAAGCCAGCCCAAGCGCGCGATGATCCGCGCCCGCAGACCCGGCGCGCGGTGGCCGATGCCGCCGGAAAAGACGACATGGTCGAGTCCGCCGATTCCCGTGGCCATGGCCGCGATGGACTGCGCGATCCGGACTGCGAAGAGGTCCACGGCAAGCTGGGCCTGCGGGCCAGGATCGGCAAGCAGCACGCGCATATCGCCGTGCCCGGCGATGCCGGCAAGACCTGCAGTGCGGGACAAACCATCTTCAATCGCTTGCGCGTCCAGCCGTTCGTGCCTGAGCAGGTACAGCAACGCACCGGGATCGAGATCCCCGGAGCGGGTAGGGCTCGGGATTCCCCCCAGCGGAGTGAGCGCCATGGTGGTGTCGCGGCTCCGACCGTCCTCGACGGCGCAGACGCTGCAACCACCCCCCAGATGCGCGAAGACGGCGCGGCTCCGCAGGATTCCGGCGTCCTGGCTGGCCACGACTCGCAGTGCAGAGGCGAAGGCGAGTCCGTGGAAACCGTAGCGGCGGACGCCCAGCGCATCCCATGCTTCGGGGATGGGCAGGCGCTGGCTCCAGGGTGCGAGTGTCACGTGGAAGTCCGTGTCGAAGGCCACGCCCTGGCGGGCTTGCGGCCAACGCAGGCGCGCGGCACGCGCGAACGCGAGGGCGACCGGCTGGTGCAAGGGTGCGAATGGCACCAAGGCATCCAGTTTCGCAAGTACATCTTCGTCGAGCTCGCTGGCGTTGCGCAGGTCGCCGCCATGTACGATTCGGTGGACCACCACGTCGGGGCCGGGCGCCGGTATCGACAATATTTCGAGCAGGGTGGCAAGTCGCTCTTGCGCATCCGCGCCGACGGCAATCTCGGCCCGGGAGCGCTCCACGACGCGTGGCTGCGCGCCTGGCCCCTCAGCGTGCAACAGATAGCACGCGCCCTTGAGGGTGGACGAGCCAACGTTGAGTGCCAGAAGCCGGCGCGTGGTCATAGGTGTCGCCAGTTCATGTTCATGGGGACCGTACCGCCCGGCGCAACAGCTGCGCATTGATCGCCACCACGATGGTGCTCAGCGACATGAGCACTGCACCAAGCGCGGGTTGCAGCATGATCCCCCATGCAGCGAGAACGCCGGCAGCGAGCGGGATGGCGACGATGTTGTACCCGGCGGCCCACCACAGGTTCTGGATCATCTTGCGATAGGTCGCCTTGCTCAATGCAATGATCGCCGGCACGTCGCGCGGGTCGCTGCGCACGAGTACGACGTCGCCGGCCTCGACCGCGACGTCCGTCCCTGTGCCGATGGCGATGCCGACGTCGGACGTGAGCAGCGCCGGAGCGTCATTGACACCGTCACCCACCATCGCGACGCGCTTGCCCTGGGCCTGCAGCTCCTCGATCTTTGCCACCTTGTCCTCGGGCAATACCTCGGCGAAGACGGTGTCGATGTTGAGTTCCTTCGCGACCGCGTTTGCGACCGCCGTGGAATCACCCGTCAGCAGGACAACCTCCAGTCCTTCGTCGTGCAGCCGCTTGACCGCGTCGAACGATTCGGGACGGATGGCATCCGCGATCGCAAATACGGCGAGCACCCGGTCGCCTTCCACCAGGTAGGTTGCAGATTGACCATCGGCTGCCGCTGATTCGGCAGCCCGCCGAAGCGTCTCCGGCGGTTCGACCGCGAGCATTCTCAACAGACCCGACCCGCCAACGTGAAGCGAGCGCTCCTCGACGACTGCGCGCACGCCGCGTCCCGGCATGGACTCGAAGTCCTGCGACATCGGAACGTCGATGCCATGTTCCTTGGCGCTGGTCATCAGCGCCTGCGCGATCGGATGTTCAGCGTCGCGCTGGACCGACGCGGCCACGCGAAGCACCTCGTCGTCGGTGAGTCCATCGGCGGCAGTGGTCTTCACGACGCGGTGCGAACCGAGCGTGAGCGTGCCTGTCTTGTCGAACACGACCGTGTTCAGCAAACGGGCCTCTTCCAGGCCGCGTCGATCGCGCACGAGCAGGCCGTTCCGTGCGCCAATCGTGGTCGAGATGGCGGTCACCAGCGGGATGGCCAAACCCAGCGCATGGGGACAGGCGATCACGAGCACGGTCACTACGCGCTCGATCGTGAAGCTCCACGGTCGACCGAGGAGTGGCCAGACAATGGCGGTAACCGCGGCGGAGACGATGGCGATGATCGTGAGGTAGAACGCCGCCCGGTCCGCCAGGGCCTGGGCGCGCGAGCGCGACGTCTGGGCCTGCTCGACGAGCCGCATGATACCCGCGAGCGCGGTCTCGTCGCCGGTTCCCGTCACCTCGACACGCAACGAGCCCTGTCCGTTGACAGTGCCGGCGATCACCCGGTCGCCCGTCGACTTGTCCATCGGCTTGGACTCGCCGGTGATCATCGCTTCGTTGACGGCGCTGGTCCCTTCCTTCACGACGCCGTCGGCGGGAATGCTCGCGCCGGGCCTGATGAGCAGCAGGTCGCCGCGCTTCAGTTCCGCGACAGGGACTTCCTTCGCGGTACCGGCCTCATCCAACCGCACCGCCATATCAGGCAGCAGCTTCGCGAGTTCCTTGAGAGCGCCCTGTGCCTGGTTGATCGAACGCATCTCGATCCAGTGGCCGAGCAACATGATCGCCACCAGCGTCGCCAGCTCCCACCACAGGTCCAAGCCCTCGACAACGCCGAGCGTGACCAACGCGCTGTAAAGGAAGGCGACGGTGATCGCAAGCGAGATCAGCGTCATCATGCCCGGCAGGCGATTTCTCAGCTCGTGGTATCCGCCGCGGACGAACGGCGAGCCGCCGTAGAAGTACACGATCGTGCCGAACACCGCCGGGATGTACGCCGACCCCGGGAACTGTGGTGCGGTGTAGTCGAACCAATGCTGGATCATCCCGCTCCAGATCAGAGTGGGGATGGTCAGCAGCAGCGTGAGCCAGAACTTGTCGCGGAAGCTCGCCACGCTGTGGCCGGCGTGCTTGTCGTGCCCGGCATGGACGTCACCTTCAGCACCCGTGCGGGGATGCGGCGGTTGCTCGCCGTGCGCCTGATGATCTTGATGATGATGATTGTGTTGCGTCATGGGTCTGCCTTCCTGGATGCAGATGCAATGATGCATCAGTGGCGAGATGGATCAACCTGACGGTCTGACGCGTCTGGTCAGAACTTCATCGCCGACCCATCCCCGCGCGAGTCGGCACCGCCTTCGAAGAAGCCGGTGCGGCGGTCGAACCGGATCGTTTGGGCATGGCCCAGCGAGCCCTCCCAGCGCGGGGCCTCGATGGCGTGCTGCTCGTGGAAGCCGAGGTCGATCATCCGTGTGGGCAGGGCCCGCCTGGGTCTGCGGCTGGCCTTCGCCACCCTTGGTGCCGCAGGCCATCACCGACGCACCGTCCCTGAGCAGCATGGCCGGGATGATGGCGTGGAAAGAGGGTCTTGCAAGGCTCGAGCCGGTTCGGGTGGCGGTCGTCGCGCGAGAAGAAGCTGCCGCGGTTCTGCATCAGCACGCCGGTGTCGCCGGCGACACGGCCGAGCCGAAATCGTGGTAGATCAACTGAACGTTCGACACCACAAGGCCGTCGCCGTCGGTGGCGCAGAAATAGACGGTGTCGCCGTCAGCTGGCCGGCGGTCGGCAGCGGGACCGTAGCGCAGGCCCGGCTCGACCCCGCCGATCGGTAGCGCACGCGCAGGATCGATCAGCGCGCGGCGCTCGTCGGCGTAATGCTTCGACAGCAGCTTCTGCAGTGGGATGTCGACGAAGCTCGAATCGCTCAGCCATTCGTCGCGATCGGCGAAGGCGATCTTCACCGCTTCCACGATGTGGTGGTAGTAGCCGGGGCTGCCTTCGCCCCAGCACGCGACGTCGATCAAGCCACCGCAGCCCCGCGCGAACAAGACTTGACAGAGGTCGCGCGCGTGCCCGTCGGCAAGGCTCCGGTCCAGGTCGGCTTCACCCCGGATGGACGCCACTGCTACGTTTCCCTGCGCGACGAGAACAGCGTAGCCGTGACCGACACCCCAGGCCGGCGTGTCATCACCAAAGTCCCGTTGGGGCCCCGCCTGATCCAACTTTTCGCTCTGCCCAACGGACGTGAGTTCTACGTCGTCAATCAGGGAACGGAAGAGTCGCCCGCCAACCCCGTGTCGGTCATCGACACCACGACTCAGAAGGTGATCCCTGAGATCATCACCTTGGCGGGTGCTCATGGAGTCGCCGTCAGCACAGCGGCCACAGGGTCTTCGTCGTCAACAGTTTCGCCGACATTGTTTCGGAGATCGACCCCGAAACCCCTCGCGCGGCGCGCACCATTCCGGTGGGATCCGGTCCCGGCGGAATCACGGTCGGCAAGGGGCCGAGATAGCAGATGTCAGGCACGGTCTTGCTGGATGAGTCCGCCTGGCGAAGGTTGGCCGGTGTACTTGTAGTCCTGCCGCAAGAGCGTCCCAAGGTATAATAGCGATGCTGGCCCTGCTCCCAAAGAGCCCGACGATGGCTAAACCCGGTTCTGGTCATTCGGGGCACACGCCTGCGACGACCGACAAGCGAGCGCTGGCCATTTCGGGCTGGCTGACCGGCGTCTACTTCGTGATTGAACTGGGGATCGGGCTCTGGACGGGCTCCGTCGTGGTCACTTCCGACGCTTTCCACACCTTCTCCGCTGTCGGCGGCGTCCTCATCGCCTTGGTCGCGCTACAGCTCGGGGAGCGCAAATCCAGCCCCGCCCGGACATTCGGTTATGTGCGCGCAGAGATACTGGGCGCCCTATTCAACGGCCTGTTCCTCGCGATCATGGCCCTGTTCGTCTTCGGGATGGGCGCGATGCGGCTGAGGGAGCCCATCGATCTGCCGACGACGCCCATGCTGATCGCCGCGGCCGGGGGCATCGCTACGGAATTGGTCGCGCTCTGGCTGCTCTACGAGCGACAGAAGGCCGACTTGAATCTCCGCGGCGCCTATTGGCATATCCTCCAGACTTTCGTCGGCAGCTTCCTGATCATCGTGTCCGCCCTGGTGATCCGCTTCACGGGCTTCCTGGCGATCGACCCGCTGCTGGGGATGGCGTTCGGAGTAGTGCTCCTGTGGGCGTCATGGGGGATCACGAAAGACGCTCTCCACATCCTCCTGCAAGGCACGCCCCAGGATCTCGATCTGCACGCCGCGATCTCCGCCATTCGTGACGTGGAGGGCGTCACCGACGTCCACCATGTCCACGCGTGGAGCCTGACGTCGAGCGTCAATGTCTTCTCAAGCCATGTCCGCGTGCGCAGCGTGGCGGAAGGCGACCGCGTGCTGCGGGAGGTGAGCAGCCTCCTGCGCGAGCGATTCCAGATCTACTTCTCGACCACCAGATCGAGGAGCGCTGCCTTGCGACCGAAGAAGGGGCGGCGACCACGATCGAATAACGTGGCGCGAGTCCGGTACGAGCGCGACAACGGGCGCTACACGAGCCGGCCACGGATGAAACGAAATCCCGGAAGCAGAGGAGGAGTCCAGGCATGCAGCGCGAGGACAGGAACGCCGCATCCGTGGGTGCACGAATGCGCCAAGAGGCGATCAGCCAGTGGGAGAACGAGGGCGGATCTGTAGCGGCGGGTTGGCTCCTCCCAGAGGACGGCCGGACAGTCATCGGCGAAGTCGGGGACGCCCAAGAGAGCGACGATTGCGGTCGCCTTGTCGCGTCCGCCCGCGCCCTGAGCCCTGCGACTTCATAGTGAGCCTGTCTGGGCGGGTTCAACATCCATCGGGACAGTCCGGCCGCCGCCATCCGCCCCGGACGGTTATCGGGGGGCTGGCGACTGCGTTGTTGCCCTTCAGAGCAACAGAGGCCCTTCTAACGCCGCCCACAGCGAACCTGCCAGGATACCGAGGCCCAGGCTCGCGATAGCGGCAGTAGCGCCGGTGACAGCGGGCCATGCGCCTGTGGTACCCGGGCGGGGACCGGGGGAATCCTTGGTCGGCCGCGCGAAAGCGGGGCCGATCCAGCGCAGGTAGTAGAAGAGGCTGAGCAGGCTATTGAGCATCACTACGAAGGTCAGCCAGCCGTGGCCGGCATCCCAGGCGGCGGTGGCAGTGGTGAGCTTACCGACGAACACGGCCAGGGGTGGAGTACCTACCAGTCCCAGCAATGCGACGAGCAAGGTCAGTGCAAGCCCCGGCCTGGTGCGGACCAAACCCCGGTAGTCGGTGAGTTTCCTGTGCTCGGGTAGCGCCGCGGTGACGGCGAAAGCCGCCACATTGGTCAGGGCGTAGGCTGCCAGGTAGAACAACAGCGAGGGCAGGGCGAGGTCGCTCCGTCCGACGGCGGCTACGGGCACGAGCATGTATCCCACTTGCGCCACTGTCGACCAGCCCAGCAGTCGGCGGGGGTCACTCTGCCAGTAGGCAGCGAGGTTGCCCAAGAACATCGAGGCCGTGGCTAATGCTGCCGCGACGATCAACCAGGACTCGTTGCCGGTCGAGACGGTGGCCACAAGCCGGTACACGGCCACCAGCGCTCCGATTTTTGGGACGGTGGTGAGGAATGTGGCAGCGGTGCCACCGGTGCCTTGCGCCGCGTCGGGTATCCAGAAGTGGGCGGGCACGCCACCGGCCTTGAACATCAGCCCGGCCA
>Ga0102832_1001311_pt1 | contig 20339 bp, 17 predicted proteins | sample EBPBio282013_DNA_FD_88942 | JGI IMG/M metagenome (GOLD analysis project Ga0102832, IMG submission 88942) | Wastewater treatment Type I Accumulibacter community from EBPR Bioreactor in Madison, WI, USA - Reactor 2_5/28/2013_ DNA (Illumina Assembly) | ecosystem: Engineered > Bioreactor > EBPR >...
GGCCGAGGCGGTCGTCGCGATGGGGATCGACCCCCGCATTGTAGAAGACGAGGTCCCATTGGCCGCGACGCGCCAGATGGGACAGCGCTTCGGCCAGGGTCTCGAGATAGGTGTCGTCGCCGGTCTTGTCGGGCAGGCCGATGTCGAGGCTGGAGGCGACCTTGCGCACCGGATAGTTCTTTTCGGCATGCATCGAGAAGGTGAAGACGTCGGGGTTCCCTGCAAGGATCTCGGCGGTTCCGTCGCCCTGGTGCACGTCGAGATCGACCACCAGGATGCGTTCGACGTCCTTGGCCTGGAGCAGCGCCAGTGCCGCCACCGCAACGTCGTTGAATGTGCAGAACCCGGCGCCCTGGGCCCGGCGGGCATGGTGGCTGCCGCCTGCGGCATTGCAGGCGATGCCGTGGCGCAGCGCAAGCCTGGCCGCAAGCAAGGTGCCGCCAGCTGCAAGCTGGGCGCGGCGTGACACACGCTCGCCAACAGGGAAGCCGATCTCGCGCTCGATGCGAGGTGGCACGGTGCAGGCCAGCACCTGGTCGACATAATCAGTCTCATGGGCGAGGCGCAGATGCGCGGGCGCGATGACTTCGGGCCGGTTGAGCCCGCCGGACAGTCCGAGCGCGTCCAGCCGTGCCATCAGCTGGCTGTACTTGCCCATCGGGAAGCGATGGTCGGCGGCGAAGCCGGCGTCATAGTCGTGGTGGCTGGCGATCTGAAGCGGCATTGAACGAAGGCTGAACCAGGCAGGTGAAATCGATTGACCCGCAACTTAAATGGTTGCGGGCGCTGGGGAAACCGGGGCATGTGCCCTAGGGAGATTTGGCAAGCCGGGAGGACTTTCGTTGGAATACGCATCGCCAGAGGGCCGCGCCGTGCCTTTTGCCGTCACCAACCGCTCGGTGCTGGCGATCGCCGTGCCGATGACGCTGGCCTATCTGACGACGCCCTTCATCGGGCTTGTCGGCACCGCTGTTGTCGGCCAGTTCGGCGATGCGGCCCTTCTCGGCGGACTGGCGGCAGGCGCGGTGGCCTTCGACGTGGTCTTCACCAGCTTCAACTTCCTGCGCGCCGGCACCACGGCACTCGTGGCCCAGGCCTTCGGTCGCGGCGATGCGAACGATTCCGGCCATCTCGCGGTCGAGGCCGGCCAGATGCCTTTCGATGGCCGTGGCGTTCGACATCATCGATTCCGCCTGCGCGAGCACGCCACGGGCAGCTGGCGTCACCTCCATGCCATGCCGATGGCGGTCGAACAGCTTGGCGCCCAGCCGGCGCTCCAGCGCCTGGATGCGGCGGCCGACCGTCGTCTGCTTGGTGTTCAACTGGGTGGCCGCGGCGCTGAAGCTTCCGGTTTTTGCAACCGCAAGGAAGAAACGCACGTCGTCCCAGTCGCCGAGAATGTTCGGCACCTTGTTCTTGCGGGGCGGGATCGTGACCATGGTGAAAATCGATGCGATGAGAGTTGCGTTGACGCATATCTGACGCGCCGTCGGCCGTGACCGTACACCATTCTCGGTGAAATGTCGTTTTTTGTCTTGATTTTAGGGGCTTAGGCCGCCTACCGGCCGCCCCGGACCCTTCGGCGACTCCAGTTCTCTTATACGCGGGCCGATTTTTCAGTTGTATGTATCGGAACCGACGCTCGCATCGAGACAGGAGTGATCCCCGTGGCCGCCATTGGTTCTGCCGGTAAATCAACGCTGACGGGCACTCGCGTCGGAAAAATCATCCGTTATTTGCGCAGTCCATCGACGCGCATGGCGGCCTTCGGCGGCCTGCTGACCTACGCCTGCTATGCCTATGCCCACGGCAGCTGGTCCAACCCGGCGCTGATCGGCATGTCGCTGTTCGTCGGCGTCTTCCTGCCCAGCTACTCGAAGTTGTCGAACAAGGCCGAGCTTTGGGCCAACAACCAGTTCGGCTTCGTCACGGCGGGCCGGCTCGGCCGCTTCCTGCCGCAGCTCGCCTTCAACCTGGCGGTCTTCGCGCTGTGGCAGGCGGCCGGCGTGTTCAAGGCGGCGGGCGTCGCCTCGGTCGGCGGCTTCGCGGTCGCCGCCCTGCTGACCACGCTGGCGTCGCAGGGAACCCAGTACCTCGGCGGTTACCTGGTTGCCCGCGGCGTCGGCGACGCCAACCGCAACACCCTGGTCGGCCTGCTGGTCAACGTCGTGCTGGCGGCGCTCGGGACCGCCGGCGTGCCCGGCGCGCGCGAGGCCTTCCTGGTGATGGGCACCGTGTTCGGCCTGCTGTTCTTCGGCGTCGGCCTGCTGTCCGACCTGCGCTCGCTGTTCGCCCCCAAGGGCGGCGTCGGCATGTTCTTCGGCACCTTCAACCCGTTCCACCGCTCGCACCTGATGATGGTCCGCCGCGCCCTCGACGAGCGCAACCTGGACAGGATCATCATCCACCCGACGCTGATCCCGCGGCTGCACGCCGAGGCGTTCCGCAAGGGCGAGCTGCGGGTGGGGGCGCTGAAGGACGGCTTCCAGATCTACGAGACGACCGACAAGGCCGACTCCAACGTCGACTACTTCCCGACCGGCCGGCAGTTCCTGCCGCCCGAGACGCGCAAGGTGCTGATCGAGCTGGCGCTGGCCGAGGCCGGCCTCGGCAACCGGGTCGAGGTCGCGTTCTATCCCGAGGTTTACGACCGCCGCGGCTTCCAGGGCGTGATCGGCGAGATCAAGCGCCTCTACCCGGGCCAGCGCCTGCACACCCTGCACGGCACGGATTTCGGCGGCATGCTGGTGCGCCAGATCTGCGACGAGTGTGGCTGGATCTACCCGTGGTGCATCCTGCGCCGCGACGAGGTGTCGGCCAGCGCCATCCGGGGCGGCGCCTCCGGCATGACCTCGCCGGTCGTGGCCGACGTGCTTTCACAGATTTCTCAGAATCTTCCGGTGGTGACGGCTGGGGGCCGCCGCTTCCGGAATGACAACGGTGTTCTCACCGAGGGGGCCTAGCATGACGGAAGCGAATGCGGAGACGATCTCCAATCGTCCAGTCATCACCATCAAGCTCGCGGCGACGTCCGACGAGCTCATGCAGTGCTACATGCTCCGCGCCGCGGTGTTCATGGGCGAACAGCACTGCCCGTACTGGGAAGAGTTCGACGGCAACGACTACACCGCGAGCCACCTGATGCTCTACGTCGACGGCGAGCCGGCGGCGTCGATGCGGGTGCGCTGGTTCGCGACCTTCGCCAAGCTCGAGCGGGCGATCATCCTGAAGCGCTACCGGTCGTACGGGCTGTTCATCCCGTTCGTCATGTGGGCGCGCGACTTCTGCCGGGCCAAGGGCTACGCCAAGGCGTACCTGCACGCCCAGCACCGGCTGTGGCCGATCTTCGAGCGCATGGGCTTCCGCCGGGTCGACGACAAGATCTTCCATTTCTCCGACCACGAGTACGGCGCCTTCGCCTGCGACCTCGAGCCGGATGCCGCCACGATGCCGACCGTGCTGACCGACCCGATGGTCCTCAACCGGCCGGAAGACCGCCTGGAGATGCCGGGCATTCTCGAGGACTCGATGACGCGCGGGGCAAGCAACCCGCACGCCGAGTGGTCCGAGCGTCGCGCCAACTAGGGGAGGCACAGATGAGCATGACTTCGCTTTCGATCGCCGGCGAGACGGTCACCACCCGCCTCGCGATGCGCATGGAGGACTCGCTGCAGGCCTTCGCGGTGCGCGCCGCCTGCTTCATCGGCGAACTCGACGTGCCGTACTCGGAGGAATTCGACGGCCACGACTTCGGCGCCACCCACATCATCGCCTATGTCGGCGACGAGCCGGTCGGCACGCTGCGGGTGCGCTGGTTCAAGTCGTTCGCCATGCTCGAGCGCCTGGCCGTGATCCAGCGCTTCCGCGGCAACGGCGTCGCCACGCTGCTGCTCGAGCGGGCGCGCCAGCTGGCCGAGACCCGCGGCAACAACATGCTCTACACGCAGGCCCTGCCGGCCGACGTGAAGTACTGGGAGAAGCAGGGCTGGCGCCGCCTCGTGGCGGAGGAGGCCGGCAGCGCGCCCAAGCGCATCGTCGCCATGGTCAAGGCGGTCGACCCGAGCAAGCCGCTGCCCGAGGCCGAGGCGCCCGAGTCCGTCGTGCTGCGCCGCGAGAACCAGCTCGACGCCGCCGGCCTGCCGCTGGGGACCGCGTCGAACTAGCCTGGATGCCGGGCGTCGTGTGGGCCCGGCCGTGCTCGCCGCTTCTTCGGGGGGAGAAGCAGCCCGCAGGCCGGTCCTTCTTGGGGTGTGTGGACACGACGCCTCGCGCCCATCCTCCTGTCGGCCGCCGGCCGGCAGGAGGATGTGGCCGCCCGACCCGCAACGGGCCTACTTGTGCCGGGGATCCAGCGCGTCGCGCAGGCCATCGCCCAGCAGGTTGAACGACAGCACCGACACGAAGATCGCGAAACCCGGCCAGAACGCCATCCACGGCGCCTGGGCGAGGAAGCGCTGCGCCGAGTTCAGCATGCTGCCCCAGGACGGCGCCGGCGGTTGCTGGCCGAGCCCGAGGAACGACAGCGCCGCCTCGGCGATGATCGCCCCGGCGATCGCCAGCGAGGCCTGGACCAGCAGCGGCGGCACGATGTTGGGCAGCACGTGGCGCAGCGCGATCCGCCAGTGCGGGTTGCCGACCGCGCGGGCGGCCTCGACGTAGTCCTCGACCTTGGCGGCCAGCGTCTGGCCGCGCGTCAGCCGCACGAAGATCGGCGTCGCGGTGACGCCGATGGCGATCATGGCGTTGCTCAGGCTGGGGCCGAGGAAGGCGGCCAGCGCGATCGCCAGGATCAGGAACGGCACCGCCAGCATGGCGTCGACGATGCGCGACAGCACGCCGTCGATCCAGCCGCCGGCATAGCCGGCCAGCAGTCCCAGCGGCACGCCGATGCCGAGCGCGATGCCGACCGAGACGAGGCCGGCGCTGAGCGAGGCCCGGGCGCCCCAGATGATGCGGCTGAGCACGTCGCGGCCGACCTCGTCGGTGCCCATCCAGTGGGCCCACGACGGCGCCTTGCGCACCGCGCTCCAGCTGGTGGCGGTCGGATCGTAGGGCGCGACCCATGGCGCCAGCGCCGCGACGGCGACCAGGAAGACGACCACGGCCAGGCCGACCATCGCTCCCTTGCGCCGGCGCAGGCGCCGCCACGCCCGCGCCCACGGGTTCTCCTCGCGCGCCTCGCCGGCGCCTTCGGCCACGGTCACGGCGGTCATCCGCGCAGCCTCGGGTTGACCAGCACGTAGGCCACGTCGGCCAGCAGGTTGAGGGCGATGTAGGTCGAGGCGGTCACCAGCACGACCCCCTGCACGACGGCGTAGTCGCGGTTGAACACGGCGTCGACGATCAGCTTGCCGAAGCCCGGGATGGTGAAGATCTGCTCGGTCAGCACGGCGCCCGACAGCAGCGTGCCGAACTCCAGCGCGCCCAGCGTGATCACCGGTGTCATGGCGTTGCGCAGCGCGTGCTTCAGCACGACGCGGCGCTCGACCAGGCCCTTGGCGCGGGCGGTCCGCACGTAGTCGGCGCCCATCGCCTGCAGCATCGCGCTGCGGGTGTGGCGCATCAGGATGGCGGCGATGGCGTTGCCCAGCACGAAGGCCGGCATGATCGTGGTGGCGAGGCTGGCCCGCCAATCCTCGCCCAGCCGGACGTAGCCCGAGGCCGGCAGCCAGGCGAGCGTCACCGAGAACAGGAAGATCATGAGGATGCCCAGCCAGAAGTTGGGCGTGCTGATGCCCCACAGGGCGAAGATGTTGGCGCCGTAGTCCCACGCCGTGTCCTTCTTCACCGCCGAGACGATGCCGGCCGGGATGCCGATGCCCAGCGCGATGACGATCGCCATCGCCGCCAGCTGCAGGGTCACCGGCAGCTTCTCGGCGACCAAGGAGGCGACCGACGATTTCAGCCGCATCGACTCGCCCAGGTTGCCCGACAGCACGCCCTTGACCCAGTAGAAGTACTGCACCGGGATCGGCTCGTTCAGCCGGTACTGCTGGCGGATCTCCTCCAGCACCGCGGGATCGCGCTCCTCGCCGGCCATGATCAGGGCCGGGTCGCCGGGCAGGAGCTGCTGCAGGCCGAAGATCAGCATCGACACCAGGATCAGCGTCGGGATGACCTGCAGCAGCCGCTGGGTGAGGAAGGCGAGCAAGGTGTCCTACTTCAGCTTGACGCCGACCACGCGGACCAGCCCGTCGGGCATCTGGCGATAGCCGTCGACCTTGTCGGACAGCGCGACCAGCACCTGCGGATGGTACAGGTAGATGATCTGGCCGTCGGCGAGGAACTTGCGGGCCACCGTCTCGTAGGCCTTCTTGCGCACCGCCGGGTCGCTCTTCGCCCGCGCCTCGGCGTGGGCGGCGTCGACCTCCTTGTCGCAGTACTTGCCGTTGTTCTGCGGCGCGCCGCAGGTCTGGAAGACGAAGGAGTTGCCGTCGGGATCGCTGCGGCCGCTCCAGCCGATCAGGTAGACCTGGAAGTCGCCGTCCTCGCCCTGCTTCAGCGAGGTCGCGAACTCGGTGACGCGGATCTTGAGGTCGAAGCCGGCCTCGGCCGCCATCGACTGGACGACCTCGGCCACGGCGCGCGTCTCCGGCCCGTTCGGCACCATGAAGTCGAGCGCGATCGGTCCGGTGACACCGGCCTCCTTGAGCAGCGCCTTGGCCTTGGCGACGTCGCGCTTGGGCACGGGGAAGGCCTGCTGGTAGTACGAGTTGGTCGGGTTGACCCACTGGTTGCCCGGCACGAACTCGCCGTTGAACACGACCTGGTTCAGCGCGTCGCGGTCGATCGACAGTTCGAAGGCGCGGCGCACCCGGGCATCCTTGCCCAGCGGGTTGTTGGCCTTCGGGCCGTTGGCGAGGTTCATCGTCAGGCCCATGTAGCCCAGCGACACCGCCTTGGTGAGCTTGAGCTTGGGGTTGTCGCGCACGGTCTTGATGTCGGTCGCCAGGACCCGCTCGATCATGTCGAGGCCGCCCGAGCGCAGGTTGGCCAGCCGCACCGTGCCGTCGACGATCGGCAGGAAGGTGACCTTGTCGATGAACACCTGGTCCTTGTTCCAGTAGTCGGCGAACTTCTCGACCACGATGCGGTCCTGCTGGACGCGCTCGACGAACTTGAACGGGCCGGCGCAGACCGGCTTGAGGCCGAACTTGTCGCCCGCCGCCTCGGCGGCCTTGGGCGAGACCATCATGCCGGCACGGTCGGTCAGCTGGGCGAGCAGCGGCGAGAACGGCTCCTTCAGCACCAGCTTGATCGTGGTCGGGTCGACGATCTCGACCTTGTCGACCGAGCCGAGCTCGGGCTTGCGGAACGAGCCCTTCATGGTGAGGTGGCGCTCGAGGCTGTACTTCGCGGCCTCGGCGGTGAACGCCTCGCCGTCGTGGAACTTCACCCCGGGGCGCAGCTTGATGGTGACTTCCTTGCCGTCGGCCGAGGTCTCGTGGCCGAGCGCCAGCTGCGGCACGATGTTCAGCTTCTCGTCGATGTCGAACAGCTTGTCGCAGATCGACGCGAAGACGATGCGCCCGACATAGGTGCGGGCCAGCGTCGGGTCGAGGACGTCGGGGTCCTCGGCGAGACCGATGCGCAGGTGCGACTGCGCCGCCGCGCCGCCCGCGGCCAGCGTCGACAGGGCGAACGCCAGCGCGAGGCGCTTGAGTCCGTTCTTCATGAAGCCTCCACTTGTTGATTGGTGACGAAAGCCGCCTGCAGGCGGGCAAGACGGGCCCGGTCCGCCTCGGCGAGCGTGCCGGGGGCCAGCGCGGCGGGCGGCGGAAACTCCGGCCAGTACGGGCAGGCCGTGGCGTGGCCGGCGCCGTCGTCCGCCAGCTGCGGCACGTCGCGCCGGCAGGCGTCGCGGACGAACGGGCAGCGGGTGTGGAAGCGGCAGCCGGCCGGCGGGTTGAGCGCGCTCGGGATGTCGCCCTCGAGCAGGGCGCGCTCGCGCACCGCGCCGGGATCGGGGACCGGTACCGCCGCCAGCAGGGCGCGGGTGTAGGGGTGGCGCGGGTTGCGGAACAGCTCGTCGGTCGTCGCCGTCTCGACGATCCGGCCGAGGTACATGACGGCGATGCGGTCGGCGATGTGCTTCACCACCGCGAGGTCGTGGCTGATGAAGATGTAGGCCAGCCCGAAGCGCTGCTGCAGGGCGCGCATCAGGTTGATGACCTGCGCCTGGATCGACACGTCGAGCGCCGAGACCGGCTCGTCGGCGACGATCAGGCGCGGTTCGACCGCCAGCGCGCGGGCGATCGCGAGGCGCTGGCGCTGGCCGCCGGAAAACTCGTGCGGGTAGCGGCGCGCGTGCTCGGGACGCAGGCCCACCAGGTCGAGCAACTCGCCGATGCGGGCGCGCCGGGCCGCGGCATCGGCGGCGAGGCCATGCAGCGACAGCGGCTCGCCCAGCATGGCGCCGACCGTCATGCGCGGATTGAGCGAGGCATAGGGGTCCTGGAAGATCACCTGCAGGCGCTGGCGCCGCGCCCGCATGGCGCGCTCGTCGAGCGCCAGCAGGTCCTCGCCCTCGAAGCGCACGCTGCCGGCGCTCGGCTCGATCAGGCGCAGCACGAGGCGGCCGACCGTCGACTTGCCGCAGCCCGACTCGCCGACGATCGCCAGCGTCTCGCCGGCGGCCAGCGCGAAGTCGACGCCGTCGACGGCGCGGACATGGCCGGTCACCCGCCCGAACGCGCCGCCGCGCACCGGGAAGTGCTTGGCGAGGCCGGCGACCTCCAGCAGGGCGCTCACGACAGCACCTGCGCCAGCGGCGCGCGGCGGCAGCGCGACAGGTGACCGGGCGCGACCTCGACCAGTTCCGGCATGGTGGCGCGGCAGGCCGGTTCGACGAACGGGCAGCGCGCGGCGAAGCGGCAGCCGGCCGGCGGCCGGGTCATGTCCGGGACGCGGCCCTCGATCGACGGCAGGCGCTCGCGCTTCTCGTCGAGCCGCGGGATCGAGCCCAGCAGGCCGACCGTGTAGGGGTGCTCGGGCCGCGCGAACAGCGACGCCACCGGGGCGCGCTCGACGATCTGGCCGGCGTACATCACCGCCACGTCGTCGGCCATCTCGGCGACCACGCCGAGGTCGTGGGTGATCAGGATGATCGCGGTGCCGGTCTCGCGGCGCAGCCCGCGCAACAGGTCGAGGATCTGCGCCTGGATCGTGACGTCGAGCGCCGTGGTCGGCTCGTCGGCGATCAGCAGTTGCGGCCCGCAGGCCAGCGCCATGGCGATCATGGCGCGCTGGCGCATGCCGCCCGACAGCTTGTGCGGGTAGTCGTCGACCCGCTTCTCGGGCGAGGGGATGCGCACGAGGCGCAGCATGTCGATGGCGCGCGCCCGCGCCTCGGCCGCCGCCAGCCCCTGGTGGCGCTGGATCGCCTCCATGATCTGGTCGCCGATCGTGTAGGACGGGTTGAGCGAGGTCATCGGCTCCTGGAAGATCATCGCCAGCCGCGCGCCGCGCAGGTCGCGGATGTCGCGCGCCCCGAGTTGCAGCAGGTCGCGCCCCTCGAAGCGTACCTCGCCCTCGACCGTGGAATTCTCCGGCGGCAGCAGGCCCATCACGGCGAGCGACGTCACGCTCTTGCCGCAGCCCGATTCGCCCACCAGCCCGAGGGTGCGGCCGCGCTCGAGCGACAGGTCGATGCCGTCGACGGCCCGCACGGTGCCGTCGTCGGTGGCGAAGGAAACGGCGAGGCGACGCAGTTCGAGCAGGGCGCTCATGAACGCTCCGCCGCCAGGCTCCTTTCGATGCCGGCGTCGATCTCGGCGCGGTCGAACACGCCGGCGGGGTTCTCGCGCGTCGGCACGAAGGCCCGGAAGTGCGTCCAGCGCTCGCGGCTCACCGCCTCGAGCCGGGCCAGTTCGAGCAGCGGCTCGACGTGGTCGTCGACCCGCAGGTCGAGCTCGGAATATTCCTGGTCGCCGTAGATCACCAGCGCCGCCGACTGCTTGCCGCGCTTGTCGCCGCCGACCTTCTCGCCGGCCTTCATCGCGCCGATCAGGCGGCGCGGCAGCGGCATCGAGGCGTTCTCGCGGAAGAAGCGCACCGTCTCCGAGATGACCTGCGGACCGGCCAGCATGTTGCCGGCGACCGACAGGTCGTCGCCGATCCAGTGACCGCACCACGGCACGCACTCGGCACCGGTATGGGCGGCGAACCGGCCGTCGGCGCCCAGCACGTGGACCTGCCGGTGCTCGCGACCGGCGTCCGGCGCGATCAGCAGGCGCACGATGTCGGCGGCGCCGACGCCCTCGCGGACCAGCCGCAGGCCGCGCGGCCCGTACAGCGGGTTGGTCAGGGCCTGGGTGCAGACCGCGCCCCTGGTCGGCTCGATGTTGGGCACGCGGGCGCCGACCGCGAAGAACTTGGTGGCGACGGCGATGGCGATGCGGCCGGTGGCGCGCTCGTTGAAGATGATCGACCAGGTCATGGGGGTCCCGTCAGCGTCCCGCCGCGTAGCCCTGCATGCCGCGCGGGTTGGCCGCCGCCTTGCGCCACGGATCGTCGCGCGTCGCGGCGGTCAGGCGGCCTTCCGACCAGTCGTCGTTCATCTCGACCTCATGGCCGCGACGACGCAATTCCTGGGCCGTTTCGGCGGGCACGCGGCCCTCCAGCACCAGCACGCCGGGACGCGCGGTGCGCGGCCAGAACGACGAGGGGAAATGCTCGCTGTGCCAGGCCGGCGCGTCGATCGCCTCCTGCAGGTTCATGCCGCAATGGACGTGGCGCAGGAACATCTGAGTGATCCACTGGTCCTGCTGGTCGCCGCCCGGCGAGCCCCACGCCATGTACGGCTTGCCGTCGCGGTGGGCCATGGTCGGCGTCAGCGTGGTGCGCGGCCGCTTGCCGGGCTTCAGCGAGCCGGGCAGGCCTTCCTCCAGCCAGAACATCTGGCCGCGCGTGCCCAGCGGGAAGCCGAGCTCGGGGATCACCGGCGAGCTCTGCAGCCAGCCGCCCGACGGCGTCGCGGTGATCATGTTGCCCTCGCGGTCGACGATGTCGAAGTGCACCGTGTCGCCGTTGGTCTGTCCGACCCGGCCGACCGTCGGCTCGCCGGCGCCGCTCGCGGAGACGCCGAGCCGCTGGGCGTCGGCGCGGAACAGCTTCACCACGCCGCCGTAGCCCTCGACCTTGCCCGGACGCTGGTCGAGCGACGCCCTGTTCGGGTCGATCAGCTTGCGCCGGTCGTCGTTGTAGGCATCCGACAGCAGCGTCTCCATCGGCACGTCGACGAAGGCGGGATCGCCGTAGAACGCCTCGCGGTCGGCGTAGGCGAGCTTGCTCGCCTCGACCACGACGTGGATGAAGTCGGGACTGGTCGGGTCCATGCCGTCGAGGTCGAAGCCCTTCAGCAGCGCGAGCTGCTGCAGCACGACCGGCGCCTGCGACCAGGCGCCCGCCTTGCACACCGTGTAGCGGCCGTAGTCGTAGGTCAGCGGCGCCTCGATGGTGGCCTGCCAGCCCGCGAGGTCGGCGCCGCGCAGCAGGCCCCGGTTGCGCTGGCCCGACACGTCCATCACCTCTTCCTCGGTACAGAAGCGGTCGATCGCCTCGGCCACGAAGCCCTGGCTCCAGACCTTGCGGGCGCGCTCGATCTCGGCCTCGCGGCCGCCGCCGCCGGCCTCGGCTTCCTTCAGGATGCGGGCGTAGGTGTTGCCGAAGGCGGTGTTGCGGAACATCGTGCCCGGCTTGGGCACGGCGTTGCCTGGCAGGAACACGGCGGCCGAGGTCGGCCAGTTCTGGCGGAAGTTGTCGGCCACGGTGGCGATCGTCGCGGTGGCGCGCTCGACGATCGGGTGGCCGTTCAGCAGGTAGCCGATCGCCGGCGCCAGCACGTCGGCCAGCCGCATCGTGCCGTAGTCGCGCAGCACCAGCATGTAGGCGTCGAAGGTGCCGGGAATGCAGGCCGGCAGCAGCCCGGTGCCCGGGATCAGGTCGATGCCCAGCCCCTTGAAGCGATCGATGGTGGCCAGCGCCGGCATCGGGCCCTGGCCGCACACCACCTCGGTCTTGCCGCGCTTCACGGCGTGCAGGATCAGCGGCACGTCGCCGCCCGGGCCGCACAGGTGAGGCTCGACGACCTGCAGCGTGAAGGCGGTGGCGACCGCCGCGTCGAAGGCATTGCCGCCGCGCTCGAGGATGCCCATGCCGACCGCGGTGGCGATCCAGTGGGTCGAGGCCACGACGCCGAACGTCCCGACGATTTCAGGCCGGGTGGTGAACGGGTTCGGGTTGATCAGTTTCACGGGCCGGCCTCCACGGGATGGAAGCCGCAGACCTTAAGGCCGTCGCGCCGACGCGGCTAGGGGGAGGTGGCCTCGGGCAGCCGCATCCAGCCGGGGATTTCCGCCACCAGTTTCGCATCGCCCGCCGACAGCGGCGTGCCGCTGCGCACCGCGTCGAGGCGCAGCAGGGCGAGCGCCCGGTCGCCGGCGCCCGAGCGCAGCTCGCCGACTTCCTCGCCGCCCTGGTGCACGGTCGCGCCGGGCGCCGGCAGGGGGCCTTCGACCCGCACCGGGAACAGGCGCTTCTTGATCAGCGCCCGGTACTTGGTGCGGGCCGTCAGTTCCTGGCCCATGTAGCAGCCCTTCTTCCAGTCGACGCCGTTCAACTCGTCGAAACCGTTCTCGAGCAGCAGCGCCTTCTCGACCGGCAGGTCGCGGCTGCCGTCGGGCACGCCGAGCGACAGCCGCCGTTCGTCCCAGGCCTGCGGCGGCGCGGCGGCGAAGCCGCGCGCCTCGAGCAGGCGGCTGGCGGTGCCGGCCGGGGCGATCACCCGCACCCCGAGGTCGGGCAGGCGGGGGTCGGCGAAGGCGACCGCGCCGTCGAGCGGCAGCAGCGTCGTTGCCTCCGGGCCCCACGCCACGGCGACCTCGAGCGCCTCGGCGCGGTCCTCGACCGTCACCTTCGAGCGCAGCCTGTACATCGAGAGCTTGCGCGCGAGGCCGGCGGCGCGCTCGCGCTCGGTCTCGAGCAGCAGCGTGCCCTGGCCGTCGTCGGCGACGAACATGTCGTTGAGGAAGCGGCCCTGCGGCGTCAGCAGGGCCGCCCAGACGGCGGCCTGCGACGTCACCCGGGCGATGTCGTTGGACACCAGCCCCTGCAGGAAATCGACGCGGTCCGCGCCGCCCACGGCGATGACGCTGCGCTGGGGAAGGAGACAGAACGGTCGGGCACTCATGGCCTCGACATTTGGGTGCGGCCGGGCCGCTTGGCAAGCGTCCCCGGTCACTTCCCGGGCTGGGGTTTCCACCGCGCCGCGCATTCCTGCATCGCCGTGGTCTCGGCCTTGCCGTCGCCGAGGGTGGCGAGGCGCCGGCACAGGCGCACGAACTCCGCCTGGTTGCCGCACGGGTCGCCCCGGTCGGCGGTCAGTCCCAGCATGTCGGTCAGGACATCCCAGGCCGGCTTCGAATCGTGCCAGCTCATGGTCGGCGCGACCTTGCCGGGCACCCGGCACTGGCGGAAATGGAAGAAGTCGGTGTTGTCCGGGTAACCGAAGTACCGGTTGAGGGCGCCGAGGTCGGCACCGCCGTCGGGCGCGGTCCGCGCCAGGCGCTGGGGCAGCGCTTCCTTGAGGTCGGTGATGCGGTCGAGCACGGCGGTGGCCGCGGCCTCTCCGCGCGCGGTGCGCCCGTCGTAAAGGGCGATCACCGGGTCGACCAGCAGCTTGGCGCTGGTGCTGACCCGGGCCGGGCATTCGGGCTGGCCGTTGCCGGCATGAACCACGGGATCCGGCCGGCAGTCCGGCTGGGCCTTCGGCGCCTTCGGGTCGAAGCGGAGGTGCAACTGGTCGAGCGAGGGATCGCTGCTGATCAGGATGGCGATCGGCGCGGCCTGGTGCTGGCCCTTCGACACCTCGTCGACCCTGAGCGTCAGGAAGCGCAGCACCTCGTCGAGCGTGGCGGCGCCGAAGTTCTCGAACAGGCCACCGTCGGTGACCCGCGCCTTGACCTTGTCCTCGCAGTCGCGCAACGCGCCGGTCGGCGAGATCACGGGGAAGCGGGCGCTCATCGAGACCGAGGTGCTGATCGGGATGTCGGCCTTCGTCATGGCGAAGGTGTCGTAGCGGTTGATGGGGCTGGACAGGCCCAGCGAATCGGCGGCGGCGCTGTCGCGCGGGTTGTTGTCGTCCAGCCGGACATTCGACGTGACGATGCGCTTGCCCTTCTCGACCGAGGTGCCGTTCAGCACCAGCACCGGCCACGGGCGGGCGCCGCCGAACGTCGCGACGAAGCCGTCGCTCCACGAGAACCCCGCGGCCTTGCGGGCGTCGCTCGCGTTCCAGGCCGCCTCCCAGGCCTTTTCCAGCGCGACCGCGCGGTCGCCCGGCAGCAGGGCGCGCGGCAGGAAGCTGAAGCCGTTCGACGGCAGGTCGACATAGACCCCGGCGGCGAAGGTCGGTCCGAGGAAATCGCTCTCGATGATCTGCCGGGCCTGCCGCGGGGCGTCGTCGATCAGCGCGGGACTGCCCTTCGTCTTGCGGTTGGCCTCGACGATCGAGCGGAAGGTCACCGCGCCGAGGGAGCCGCCGGAGACGCCGCTGATCATGAACAGCCGGTCGCTGAAGTTCGGTTCGCGCGCCGCGATCTGGGCGAGCACCTGCGATGTCCAGAAGGCGGCACGGCTGGCCCCGCCGGCCGCCGCGACCATCACCAGCGGCGGCACCGGGCGATCGTTCGGGATCGGCGGCGACAGCTTCGAATTGTGGTCCCACCACTTGAGGTAGGCGTCGCGGAGCAGCGGGCGCTGGTCGGCCTCGGCCTGCTGCCAGGCCCGGTCCTGGGCGTCGCAGGACGGCGGTGCGCCGCTCTTGGTCGCCGCCGCCGCGCGCAGGGTGCGCACGTCGTGGAAGTCGCCGAAGACGTAGGGGAAGACGACCAGGATCGCCAGCGCCGTCCCGAACAGCGGGAAGCGCAGCCGCGCCGACAGCATCACCAGCGTGCAGCTCACCGGCACGATCAGCGCGAAGCCGAGCAGCGTCGCCGGCACGGCGCCCCGCAGGACGTGCTGGCCCATCGCGACCGGGAACGCGAGGACCAGCCCGTAGAACAGCGGGGTCGCCAGCAGGGACACGACGAGGAAGCGCAGCGCGAACGGGTGACTCTTGTCGAAGATCGCGTCGCTCGGGTCGCGGACGGGTATCCAGGCCTTGCTGACCTTTCCTGCCTTGACCAGGCGCCGGGCGATCGGCTCGCGATCCCGGACCAGCACGTAGAACACGCGCGCCAGCACAACGTAGAACAGCGCGGCGGCGGCGAACGGCAGGGCGCCCCTCGTGTCGCCGGCTTCATGATGTGCCCATCCGGCGAGCGAAAAGGCGACGGCCACCGACAGGATGCCGGCGGCGCCGATCCAGCGCGGGACCACGCTGGTCAGCGTCCGGTGCCAGAGGATCCGCGGCGGCGGGGTCGGAGAGGACGGCGGGGGAGAGGGCGGCAGGACGGGCACGGGATTGGCCCGCTTGTACTGCACGGTCACGCGCGCCCAGTACCAGGCCACGGTCGACCAGATGAGCACCGCGACCAGGATGGCGGCCTGGGCGTCGAGGTTGGTCGGCGACAGCGCGACCACGATATCGCGCGCCTGGTCGGTGAAGGCGATGAGGGCGCCGCCGACCAGGACCGGCAGGACCGCGGCGCGGCACACCCAGAGCATCCCGATGGTGTCGCTGACGTGCCACCACGCCGTCCCGAGCCGCGCCCCGAGCCTCTCCAGGAAAGCCTTCATCTCGTTCCCCGCTTCATCACCGTCCGAGAGTGCGCGCGACCACGCCACCGGTTTGTGACGAATGCCACGTTTGTCCTAATGTGTCGCCGAATGGATGCCGCCGATCGATCCCCTCGCCACGGCCTGGTGGTGAGCGTGTGCTGCATCGGCGCGTTCGTCGGCCAGTTCGACGCCAGCGTCGTGCAGCTGGTGCTGCCGGCCCTGAAGGATGCCTTCGGGGTCTCGATCGACGCCGTCCGCTGGGTCGCCGTGGCCTACCTGCTGGCCTTCGCCTCCTGCCTGCCGGTATTCGGCAAGCTGTGCGACCTGTTCGACCGCAAGCGGCTCTACCTGCTGGGCTTCGGCCTGTTCGCCGCCGCCTCGACGGTGTGCGGCCTGGCCGACGACTTCGCCACCCTGGTGGCGGCGCGCGTCGTCCAGGGCATGGGCGGCGCGCTGCTCGGCGCCAACAGCATGACCATTCTCGCCACCGTGATCGTGCCGCACCGGCGTAGCCACGCGATCGGCCTGTTCACCGCGGCGCAGGCGATCGGCATCAGTGCCGGCCCGATGGTCGGCGGCGTCCTGCTCGAGTGGCTGTCGTGGCGCTGGGTGTTCTGGATGGTCGTGCCGTTCGGCCTGGCGGCCATGGCGATCGGCGCCGCGGTGCTGCCGCGGACCGAGCCCGGCGCGGCCGGGCGCCGCCTCGACGTCGCGGGCGCGCTGCTGATCGTTCCCTGCCTCGTGCTCGGCGTGCTGGTCGTGCTGCAGGTCGGGGTGTGGCCGGTCGCCTCGCTGCCGATGCTGGCCTGCGCCGGCGGCGCCATCGTCCTCGCCACGCTGTTCCTGCGCCGCGAGAGGCGGGCGACATGGCCACTGGTCGACCTCGCCCTGTTCTCCAGTCGCGGCTATGCCGCCGGGATCGCCGGCGTCGCGCTGGCCTACGCCGTGCTCTACGGCCTCCTGTTCCTGATGTCGTTCGCCTACATCCACGGCCTGCTGAACACGCCGCTGGTGGCCGGCCTCAAGATGGCGACCGTGCCGGTCGGCGTCGGCCTGCTGGCGCCGGTCGGCGTGATGCTGGCCCACCGGCTGGGCGCGCCGCGGCTCGGCACCGTCGCGATGGCGGTGTGCATCGCCGCGCTGGGCGCGCTCGCCTTCATGGCGTTCGGCCCCGACCGGCTGGTGATCCGGCTGCTCGCGCTGGTGACCTTCGGGATCGGGCTGGGCCTGTTCATGGCGCCCAACGCCGACGCCACGATCAAGGCGGCGCCGGCGGGCCACGTCGCGACCGCAGGCGCGCTGGTCAACCTCGCGCGCGTGCTCGGCAGTTGCGTCGGCGTCGCCGCCGCCTCGTCGGTGATGTCGTGGCAGTTGAAGCGCTTCGGCGCCGACGCCCCGATCCTGGTGCCGGGGTCGCCGGTCAACGTGCCGTTGCTGGAGGCCGTCGAGAGCGGCCTGCTGATGCTGTCGGGCTTCGCCCTGGTCGCGGCAGTGGTTTCACTGCTCCGCCGCGACGCTTCCCGTTCCGTCGAGGGCCGGGGCTAGTTGGGCCGGTAGAACGGCTTGTCGCCGCAGATCGTGACGCGGTGGCCGTAGCGGCGGTGCGGCCAGTAGTCGAACATCGCGTGGTGCTGGGTCGAGCGGTTGTCCCAGAACGCCACCGAGTTGGGCTGCCACTTGAAGCGGACTTGGAACTCCGGCGTCTCGAGGTGGCGGTACAGCATCTCGAGCAGCGCATCGCTCTCGTGCTTCTTGAGCTGCGGGATGCGCAGCGTGAAGCCGCGGTTGACGAACAGCGCCTGCTTGCCGGTCACCGGATGGGTGCGCACGATCGGGTGCTCGGCGTTGGGGAAGTCGAGCTGGGCGCGGTCGGTCGCCTTGGTCCGGTAGTAGTGCGCCTTCGAGCTGTCGTGCGTCGCGGTCAGGCCCTGCAGCAGCTTCTTGATCGGGTCCGACAGCGTCTCGTAGGCGCGGTACATGTTGGCGAACAGCGTGTCGCCGCCGCCGTCCGGCGGCACTTCGGTCAGGTAGAGGATCGAGCCCATCGGCGGCTCGGGATCGCAGCTCACGTCGGTGTGCCACTCCTCGCCGGCGACCCGCTTGGACTTCTCGTCGGCCTTGATGACGAGGATCTCGGGATGCTCGGGAAACTCGATCGGCGCGTTGGGATGGGTGTGCAGCGGCCCGAAGCGGCGGCCGAAATCCTTGTGCTGGTCGATCGTCATCTTCTGGTCGCGGAAGAAGATCACCAGGTTCTCCATCAGCGCGTCGTGCACTTCCTGGAACTGCTGGTTGCCGAGCGGCTTGGACAGGTCGACGCCGGAGATTTCCGCGCCGATCGTGGGGGTCAGCTTGCGGACCTCGATGGTCTGGTAGGTCATCTTGTTTCCTCCTTTGCCGGCAGGATAGGCGCGCCGGCTGCCCGGGCGGCCGGGGAAAGTCGACAAAGTCCGTATTGCGGACTAGCTTTGCCGGCATGCCCCCTCCCGTGATCGAGCCGGTGCGGCGCGCCTTCCGGGTGCTCGAGGCGATGAGCGGGCGCTCGCGCTCGACGCTTTCGCTGCTGGTCGCCGACACCGGCCTGCCGCGACCCACCGTGGTCCGCCTGCTGCAGACGCTGGTCGCCCTGGGCTATGCCCAGCGGGTGTCGCGCCAGGACGGCTACCGACTGACCGACCGGGTGCTGGGGCTGGCCGGCGCGATCCGCTTCGTCGACCACCTGGTCGACGCCGCGATGCCCCACATGAGCGCCTTCACCGCCGAGCATGGCTGGCCGCTCTACCTCGCGACGCTCAGCGACGGCGCGCTGACGATCCGCCACTCGACCGCGCCGGAGAGCCCGATGGCGTTCGAATCGGCGGCGCTCAACACCCGCCGCTCGGTGCTGACCAGCGCGCTCGGCCGGGCCTGGCTGGCGTTCAGCGCCGACGAGCCGCGCGAGATGCTGCTGCGCACCCTGCTGCCCGCCGGCGCGGCAGGCCGCCGCCAGCGGCTGGCCCTCGACCGCGCGCTGGAGCAGGTGAGGCGGCAGGGCTGGGCCTTCACCGCCTCGGCCCGGCCGTCGCGCATCCACGGCATGGCCGTGCCGGTGCTCGGCCACGGCGGCCTGCTCGGCAGCCTGTCGATGCGCTTCCCGCGCTCGGCGATGAGCGAGGACGAGGCCGCCGCGCGTTACGGCCGGCGGCTCACCGCGGTCGGGCGCGAGATCGCGGCCGATGTCGGGGCGATCGCCGGGCCGGGCCGCAGACCGGTGTGAGACCGGCACGCCCGAGTCGCCCGACCGGTGGCGGCTTGCTAGAACCGCCGCGCAGCTTCGAGGGGGTTACGCATGTCATTCCGGGCACTCGTTCTGAACCAGGGCGCCGACCGCAAGGTCAGCGGCGCCGTCGAAACCCTGGCCGACGACCGGCTGCCGGCGGGCGACGTCACGGTGGCGGTCGAGTACTCGACGCTGAACTACAAGGATGGGCTGGTGCTGACCTCGGGCGGCGGCCTGGTGAAGACCTGGCCGCATGTCGGTGGCATCGACTTCGCGGGCACCGTCGAGGCCTCGGACAACCCGGCCTTCAAGCCGGGCGACAAGGTCGTGCTGAACGGCTACCGCGTCGGCGAACTCCATTGGGGCGGCTATGCCACCAAGGCCCGCGTTAAGGGCGACTGGCTGGTCAAATTGCCCGCCTCGATCTCGCCCAGGCACGCAATGGCGATCGGCACGGCGGGCTATACGTCCATGCTTTGCGTCGCCGCGCTGGAGAAGCACGGCATCAAGCCGGCCTCGGGGGAGATCCTCGTCACCGGCGCGGCCGGCGGCGTGGGCTCGGTCGCCGTCGCGATCCTGGCGAAGCTTGGCTACACCGTCGTCGCCGCCACCGGTCGTGCGCAGGAGGGCGATTATCTCAAGGCGCTCGGCGCCACGACGATCATGGACCGCAAGGAACTGACCGAGGCGCCGGACCGGCCGTTGCTCGGGGAGCGCTTCGCGGGCGTCGTCGACACCGTTTCCGGCGTGATGTTTGCAAGGGCGCTGGCGCAGGTGAAGTACGGCGGCGCGGCGGCGGTGTGCGGCCTCGCGGCCGGTCCTGCGTTCCCGGGCTCGATCCTGCCCTTCATCCTGCGTGGCGTGTCCGTCTACGGCATCGACTCCGTGATGCTGCCGAAGGCGCCGCGAGAGGAGGCGTGGCGTCGTCTCGGGAGCGACCTGCCGCTCGACAAGCTCGACTCCACGGTCAGCGAGGCCGGGCTCGGCGATCTGATGGCGCTGGCCCCAAAAATCCTCAAAGGAGAGATACGTGGTCGCGTGGTTGTCGACGTGAACAAGTGATAGCTTGGTCCGAAGTCCAATCTCAGCCTGAAGGTTTGCCGATGACGCCGCCGAACACTGCGCCCGCCGCCAACAATCTCGAAGCGTTCTTCATGCCGTTCACGGCGAACCGGCAGTTCAAGAAGAACCCGCGCATGCTGGCGAGGGCGAAGGGCGTCCACTACTGGACGCCGGAAGGCCGCAAGATCATCGACGGCACCGCGGGCCTGTGGTGCGTCAATGCCGGCCACGGCCGCGAGGAGATCAAGGCGGCGATCGCCAAGCAGCTCGACGAGATGGACTACGCGCCGTCCTTCCA
>Ga0102832_1001312_pt1 | contig 20328 bp, 19 predicted proteins | sample EBPBio282013_DNA_FD_88942 | JGI IMG/M metagenome (GOLD analysis project Ga0102832, IMG submission 88942) | Wastewater treatment Type I Accumulibacter community from EBPR Bioreactor in Madison, WI, USA - Reactor 2_5/28/2013_ DNA (Illumina Assembly) | ecosystem: Engineered > Bioreactor > EBPR >...
GAGCGGCCCGAGGCGCGGCGCACCATCTCGCCGACCGTCCAGCCGAAGGTGAAGCCGTGGTAGCCGTTGCGCGTGCCCGGTTCCCAGAACGGCACTTCCTCGGCCAGCCGGCGGGTCATGTAGTCCCACTCGTAGGGCCCGCTGTCCTTGACCGGCGCGCGCAACGCGGGAACCGCCGAGGAATGGTCCAGCATCATGCGCGTCGTCACGGCCGCCTTGCCGTGCTGCGCGAATTCCGGCCACAGCTCGGCGACCGGCGCGTCGATGTCGAGCTTGCCGCGGCTCGCCAGCACGTGGGCGCAGATCGCCGTGGCGCCCTTGGTGCAGGAGAACACCACCGTCACCGTGTCCTTCGTCCACGGCGCGCCGGTCTTGGGATCGGCGACGCCGCCCCACAGGTCGACCACCGTCTCGCCGCCCACCGTCAGGCAGACCGAGGCGCCGATCTCGCCCTTCGAATCGAAGTTGGCATGGAAGGCTTCGGCGACCCGCTCGAAGCCCGGCTTGCAGAATCCCGCGGCCATCGTTGCGTCGCTCCGCCTATTGTCCGGCCTGTTGTTCGCTGGGCATCGGCAGCCCGAACACCTCGAGCAGGAAGCGCGCGGCGGCCGACAGCCCGGTCTCGTTGATGCCGTGGCCGACGCCCTCGGCGATGTGCAGCCCGACCTTCACGCCGGCGCCGTGCAGCGCCTGCGCGGCGTGCTGGCTCATGGCGTGCGGCAGCATCTCGTCCTGGTCGCCGTGCGCCAGCAGGACCGGCGGCCGCGAGGTCATCTCGATCTCGAGCAACTCGGAACCGGCCAGCATGCCGGAGAAGCCGACGATGCCGGCCAGTGGCCTGGCGCGGCGCAGGCCGACATGCAGCGCCATCATGGTGCCCTGCGAGAAGCCGACCAGGGCCGTGCGGCTTTCGTCGACGCCGGCCTCCGCCATCTTCTGGTCGAGGAAGCGGTCGATGTCGGGCGCGGCGGCGCGCACGCCGGCCAGCGCCGCTTCAGGGTCGAGCCGCGTGATCGGGAACCACTGGTAGCCGAACGGGTTGCCGTCGCACTTCTGCGGCGCGTTCGGCGCGTGGAAGACGACATCGGGCATCAGCGGCCCGAGCACCGGCGCCAGCCCGATCAGGTCGTTGCCGTCGGCGCCGTAGCCATGCAGCAGGATGACGAGGTGGCCGGGCTTGCCGCCGCCTTGGGGGCCGAACGAGGGGCCTTCGAGCTGGGTCATTTCTTCTTCTTCGGCTCCCTTTTCACCGGCTTGGCCTTGGCGGTCCCCGGGGTCGCCGGCTTCGGTTCGCGGGCGCTCCAGTCCGGCATGTTGCGCCGATAGTGCCAGAGCAGGAGGGCGGCTGCACTGCGCCACGGCCGCCACTGCTCTGCGATTTTGACGAGTCGCTTGGCGTCCGGCCGTGTCCGCAGCTTCTTGAGGTGCTGGGCGGCGATCACCAGGCCGAGGTCGAGGCCCGGCATGATGTCGGGCCGGCCATGGGCGAACATCAGGTAGATCTCGGCCGTCCAGCGGCCGATCCCCTTGGCCTGGGTCAGCATGGCGATCGCGGCCTCGTCGTCGAGACCGTCCAGCATCGTGAAGTCGATGCGGCCCTCGACGATGTCGGCGGCCAGGCTGCGGCCGTAGCGCGTCTTGGCGCCCGACAGGCCGACCGCGCGCAATTGCTCGTCGCTGAGGGCGAGGAACGCGGCCGGGTCCATGTCCGGCACCGCCGCTTCCAGTCGCAACCAGATGCTGCGGGCCGCGTGGACCGAGACCTGCTGGCCGACGATCGAGCGCATCAGGCCGCCGAAGCCCGAGGGGACGCGGCGCAGTTCCGGCGGTCCGCACTCGGTCAGCGCGCGCGCGAAGTCGGCATCGACCTTGGCGAGGTGGCGCAGCGCCTTTTTCAGGGTGGCGTCGTCGAGGACGGTGGCAGGCATGTCCCCGCATAGCACGGCAACGCGCGCCGCTGTAACGTCCGGCCATGTCCACCGACCGGCCCGTCGTGACGCGTTTCGCTCCCAGCCCGACCGGCGCGTTGCACCTGGGATCGGCCTACTCGGCGTGGACCGGCTGGCACCGCGCGCGTGCGGCGGGCGGGCGTTTCCTGGTGCGCATCGAGGACATCGACATCCGCCGCTGCAAGCGCGCCTTCGAGACCTCGATCCTGGCGGACCTGGCGTGGCTGGGCTTCGCGTGGGACGGCGCGGTGCGGCGCCAGTCCGAGCACTTCGCCGACTACGGCCGGGCGCTCGACCGGCTCGACGCCCAGGGCCTGGTCTATCCCTGTTTCTGCAGCCGCGCCGACATCGAGCGCGAGATCGCGGCGTCGGGCCACGCGCCGCATGGCCCCGACGGGCCGCTCTATCCCGGCACCTGCCGGCACCTGTCGCCAGCCGAGCGGCGCGCGCGCATCGCGGCCGGCCGCGAGCACTGCCTGCGGCTCGACGCGGCGAAGGCGGCGGCGCTGGCCGGACCCTACCGCTTCTTCGACGAGGGGCTGGGCACCGTCGAGGGCCAGCCGACGCTGCTCGGCGACTTCGTGCTGGCGCGCAAGGACACGCCGACCAGCTACCACCTGTCGGTGACGGTCGACGATGCCCTGCAGGGCGTGACGCTGGTGACGCGGGGCGTCGACGTGCTGCCCTCGACGCACGTCCACGGGCTGCTGCAGAAGCTGCTGGGCTACGAGACGCCACGCTATGCCCATCACCGGCTGCTCACCGACCCGGCCGGCCGGCGGCTCGCCAAGCGCGACCGCGACCTCACCATCCGGGCGCTGCGCGAGGCCGGTCACGGTCCCGCCGAGGTCATCGGGCGCGCTCTGGCGGCGGCGGGGAATGCGCCCTAGCATCGGGGCATGCAAAGACAAGAAGAACTGGCCGTCGGGAGGCGGCTGCTGGGCCACATCGAGGGCCGCACCAACGATCTCGCCGACTCGATGTTCCGCAACCGCGTCGTCGCCTATGCCGATCGCGGCCGCGCCGCGCTGGAACGCGACCGGCTGTTCCGCGAGCGGCCGCTGGTCATGGGCCTGTCGAGCCGGCTGCCCAAGCCGGGCGACTTCGTGACCGAGGACGTGGCCGGCCTGCCGGTGCTGCTGGTGCGCGGCGCCGACGGCGTGGTGCGCGGCTTCGCCAACATCTGCCGCCATCGCGGCGCGCCGGTGGCCGAGGGCTGCGGCAATGCCCGCGCCTTCGCCTGCCCCTACCACGGCTGGACCTACGACACGCAAGGCAAGCTGCTGGGCACCACCGACAAGGTCGGCTTCGAGGGGCTCGATCTCGCCGCGCACGGGCTGGTGCGCCTGCCGGCGGCCGAGAAGCACGGAATGCTGTTCGTGCGGCCGTCGCCGCTGCGCGCCGGCGAGCGCGAGACGATCGACGTCGATGCCTGGCTGGGCGACTTCGCCGGGGCCTTCGCGGCGCTCGATCTCGCGCGTTTCCCGCTGCACTCGACCGACCGCGTGCGGCCGGCGCTCAACTGGAAGTTCGCCATCGACACGTTCCTCGAGGGCTACCACATCCCGCACCTGCACCGCCGCACCATCGCGCCATACTTCATCGGCAACGTCGCTACCTTCGACGCGGCCGGCCCGCATGGCCGGATGTGCGTGCCGCGCCTCTCGATCGAGACGCAGCGGCCGCTGGGCGAGGAGGGGCGCGGGTTCCTGCCGCACATCATCGCGCTCTACCAGCTGTTCCCCAACGCGGTGCTGATCTGGCAGGTCGACCATGTCGAGCTGTGGCGGGCCTTTCCCGACCGCACCGATCCCGGCCGCTGCGAGGTCGAGCTGACGCTTTACCGGCCCGAGCCGACCGAGCGGCCGGCGGCCTACTGGGAGAAGAACCGCGACATCGCCATCCGCACCGTGCTGGAGGAAGACTTCCCGCTGGGCGAGCGCATGCAGATCGGCTTCGAATCGGGCGCTACCGAGGAAGTCATCTACGGTCGCAACGAGCCGTCGCTCGTGCACTTCCACAAGTCGATTCGCGACGCGCTCGGCGTGGCCGCGTAGGGGAGCCTTCCATGCAACGCACCAAGCCACCTTTCCGCGCCGACCAGGTCGGCAGCCTGCTGCGCTCGGCGCCGGTCAAGGCGGCGCGCACGAAGCGCCTCGCCGGCGAGATCGGCGCGGCCGAGCTGAAGGCGGTCGAGGATGCCGAGATCGCGCGCCTGGTGGCGAAGCAGGACGCGATCGGCCTGCGCGCCGTGACCGACGGCGAGTTCCGCCGCTCGTGGTGGCACTACGACTTCCTCGCCAAGCTCAGCGGCGTCGAGCTTGTCAGCGTGACCCAGGGCCTGCAGTTCAAGGGCACCGAGACCAAGGCCGAGGGGCTGCACGTGCACGGCAAGCTCGGCTTCCCGGTCGACCACCCGATGCTCGACCATTTCCGCTACCTGAAGTCGGTGGCCGAAGCGCTGCCGAACCGGCCGGTGGCGAAGATGACCATCCCGTCGCCGACCGCGCTGCACTACCGCGGCGGCCGGCAGGCGATCGAACGCTCGGCCTACGCGGACATGGCGCCGTTCTTCGACGATCTCGGGCGCACCTATGCCGACGCGGTGCGGGCGTTCGGCGCCGCCGGGTGCTCCTATCTCCAGCTCGACGAGGTGTTCGTCGCCTACCTGTGCGACGAGGCGCAGCGCGACTACCTGCGCGGCCGCGGCGACGACCCGGACGGCCTGCTCGACGTCTATGCCGACCTCGTGAACGCCGCCTGCAGCGGCCGCCCCGACGGCATGACGATCTCGCTGCACCTCTGCCGCGGCAACTTCCGCTCGACCTGGATGGCGCAGGGCGGCTACGAGCGGGTGGCCGACGTGCTGTTCAACCAGATGAACGCCGACGCCTACTTCATGGAGTACGACACCGACCGGGCCGGCGGCTTCGAGCCGCTGCGCTACCTGCCGAAGGGCAAGACGGTGGTGCTGGGCATCATGACCTCGAAGACCGGCGCGCTGGAGAGCAAGGACCAGCTCAAGCGCCGCATCGAGGAGGCGGCGAAGTTTGCCCCGCTCGACCAGCTCTGCCTGTCGCCGCAATGCGGCTTCGCCAGCACCGAGGAGGGCAACCTGCTGGCCGAGGACGAGCAGTGGGCCAAGCTCGCCCGCTGCGTCGAGGTGGCACGCGAGGTCTGGGGCTGACTTGGCGGGCGCGGGCCGGTAATTTGCGCCCGCGATGGCGATCGGGCACCTCCTGCTGTTCTTCCTGGCCTGCGGCGCGGCGACCTTTCCGCTGACGCTGATCGCGCTGCGCGTCCTCGCCGGCCTGTCGGCCTCGGGCCGACTTGCCCGCCGCATCGACGCCAGCTTCGAGAAGGCGCTGACGATCTCCTTCATCGTCTGGATCCTCGGCGCCTTCGCCTTCTACGTCATCGCCCTGCACCTCGAGCGCCACAAGCAATGCGCCGACCAGCGCACGACGCAGCTGACCTACGAGTGTCGCAAGCTGTTCGGGCAGAGCGACTAGGTTCGGAACGGAAAGGTCCCTCGCTGCGCTCGGGATGACAGGAAAGAGGTGTCATCCCGAGCGCAGCGAGGGACCTTCCATCTCCCGTCAGATCTGGTGCGCCATCGGTGGGGCGGGGATCGGGCGGACGCGTTCGTAGGCGGCGGCGGCGCGGAGCACGAGGGCGTCGCGGGCATGGCCGCCGACGATCTGCAGGCCGATCGGCAGGCCCTCGCGGTCGAGGCCGCAGGGGATCGTCGCCGCCGGCTGGCGCGTCAGGTTGAAGGTGAGGGTGAACGGCGTCCAGCCGATGTCGACACCGTCGCCGCCCCACGCCGCGTTCTCGTTCACGGCGAAGGCCGTCATCGGCATGGTCGGCGTCAGCAGCAGGTCGTACTTGTCCATGAACAGGTTCATGATCGCCGCGACCTGCTGGCGCTGGTGGATCGCGGTGACCACCGCTTCCTGGCCGAGCGCGGCGCCGTGCTCGGCGGCCTTGACCAGGCCGGGATCCATGAGGGCGCGCTTCTCCGGGCTGAACGACTTCAGCAGGACGGCGACGTTCGACTGCCAGTGGGCGTTCAGGATGCGGCGCGGATCGAGCCCCATGAAGTCCGGCGAGTCCTCGACCACCTTGGCGCCCAGCGTGCGGAATACCTTCACCGCGTTCTCGACCGCCACCGCGACGTCGCGGTCGATCTTCTCCTTCTCGACGAAGCCGAGGGTGGGCGAGTAGGCGATGCGCAGGCCCTTCACGCCCTTGTCGAAGCCCTTGAGGTAGTCCTCCTCGTCGTCGGGCCGGCCGTAGGGATCGCGCGGATCGGGCCGCGCCATCACGTTCATCATCAGCGCCGCGTCGCGCACCGTGCGGGTCATCGGCCCGACGTGCGACAGCGTGCCCTGCGCCGAGGGCGGCCACAGCGGCACGCGCGCCTGCGTCGCCTTGAGGCCGAACAGGCCGGTGAAGGAGCAGGGGATGCGGACCGAGCCGGCACCGTCGGTGCCGACCGCGAGGTTGCCCATGCCGACCGCCTCGGCCGCCACGCCGCCGCCCGACGAGCCGCCCGGCGTGCGACCGACCTTCCACGGGTTGTGCGTCGCGCCGAACAGCGGCGAGTCGGTGACGCCCTTCCAGCCGTACTCCGGCGACGTCGTCTTGCCGAGCAGCACGGTACCCGCCTCGCGCAGCCGCTGGGCGGCCGGCGCGTCGACGTTCCACGGGCCGTCGGGATCGGTGGCGAGGCTGCCCATGCGGGTCGGCAGGCCCTTGGTCAGCACCATGTCCTTGATGGTGATCGGCACGCCGTCGAGGGCGCTCAGCCGCTTGCCGCCCTTCTTCCAGCGCTTCTCCGACGCGCGGGCGGCGCGCAGCGCACCCTCGGGATCGAGATGCTGGAAGGCGTTGAGCTGCGGGTTGAAGGCCTCGATGCGGGCGATCGCCGCCTTGGCCGCCTCGACCGGCGAGGCCTTGCGGTCCTTGAACAGCTTGACCAGCTGCCACGCGGGCAGCATCGCGAGATCGGCGCTCATCGGTGGGTCTCCGGCAGGACGGGGAACTTCAACGGCATGGTTTCGGCGAAGCGGGCGGCGGCGCGCAGGACGAGGGCGTCCTTGTAGTGGCCGGCGACGATCTGCAGGCCGACCGGCAGGCCCTGGCGGGAGAGCCCGCACGGCACCGACGCCGCGGGATGCCGGGTCATGTTGAATTGCGCGGTGTAGGGCGACCACCAGATGTTGGCCTTGCCGCCCGGCCCCTCCGGCAGGTTGCGGCCGGCCTCGAACGGCTGCACCGCCACGGTCGGCGTCAGCACGAGGTCGTAGCGGTCGAACAGCAGGTTCCAGGCGATCGCGATGTCGCGCCGCGCCACCTGTGCGTCGATCACGTCCTGCAGCGAGTAGCGCAGCCCGGCCTTGGCGCCGGCCAGCAGGTTGGGATCGAACTCGCCGTGGCGGCTCTCGGGGAACTGCTGCAGCAGGCGTTGCAGCGAGCTCAGCCAGTGCACGACGAAGGTCCGGCTGGCCGTCGCGAAGTCGACCGGCGGCTCGACCTCGTCGACGCGGCAGCCCATCTCCTCGAAGCGCCGCGCCGCGGCGGTCACCCGCGCCGCCACCTCGATGTCGACCGGGTGATCGCCGAACCGCAGGATGAAGGCGATGCGCGGCTTCTTCAGCTTGCCGCCGATCGCCTCGGCGTAGTCTGTGCCATCGGCCGGCAACGCGGCGGCGTCGCGCGCGTCGGGCCGGGCCAACACGTTCAGCAGCAGCGCGGCGTCGAGCACGGTGCGGGCCATCGGGCCGGTGTTCGACAGGTCGCCGGTCATCGAGGGCGGCCAGGCCGGCACGCGGCCGTAGGTCGCCTTGAGACCGACCAGGCCGGTGAAGGACGCCGGAATGCGCACCGAGCCGCCGCCATCGGTTCCGACCGCCAGCGGTCCGAGGCCGGCGGCGACCGCCGCGCTGGCGCCGCCCGACGAGCCGCCGGGTGTGAGGGCGAGGTTCCATGGGTTGCGGGTGATGCCGTGCAGCGGCGAATCGGTGATGCCCTTGTGACCGTACTCCGGGCTGGTGCTGTGGGCGAACACCAGCGCGCCGGCCTCGCGCAGCCGCGCCACCGCGGGCGCGTCGGCATCGGCCGGCGACTTGTCGGTCAGCTTGCTGCCCATCGAGGCCGGCCAGCCCTTCACGCGCACCAGTTCCTTGATCGACACCGGCACGCCGTCGAGCGGCGACAGCGGCTCGCCCTTCTTCCAGCGCTTCTCGGAGGCGCGCGCGGCCTTCAGTGCCGCCTCGGCATCGATCAGGCACAGCGCGTTGATCGCCGGGTTGACCTTCGCGGTGCGGGCCAGCACCGCCTTCATGACCTCGACCGGCGACGCCTTGCGCTTGCGGTAGAGCCGCGACAGCTCGGCGGCGGTACAGGCGGTGAGGTCGCTCATGCCGCTTTTCCTTTCGCGTAGCGCCGCGCCAGCTGCCCGGCCTGGTACTCGGCGGCCAGCGCCTGCTCCATGCGGCCGACGCGCCGGTAGATGTCGGCCAGCGCCCGCTTGGTCCACGGCACGCCGGGGCGCTCGCGCTCGTCGGCCTGCAGGATCGCCAGCGCCGCGTCGTTCCAGCCCGACTTCATCAGCGCGTCGAGATGGATCGCGCCGAACAGGGCGCGCTGCGCGATGCTGCCGCCGACCTTCGCGAGGTGCGGCATCGCCTGGCCGAGCAGCCGTGCCGCCTCGGCGGGATCGCCGGCGGCGTGGGCGGCCAGTCCATGCGCGGCCGGCACCGCGGCCTGGGCCCACGCCTCGCGCTCGAACGGCCGGGCGCGCTCGGCGCGGTCCTCGAGGCTCGCCAGCATCTCGGTGACGGCGCTCGCCTCGCCGGCGCGGGCCAGGCCATACAGGTACTGCAGGTCGAGGAACGGCACGAAGTGCTCGTGCAGGCGCGGCTTGAGGTAGGTCGCGACGTCGCGCCAGCGGTCGCCGACATCGACGCCGCGCAGTTCGAGCCGGGCGAGCAGCGAGATCGCGTTGATCTGGTCCTCGCAGAACTCCTTCCACACGCCCCACACGCGGCGATCGTACAACGCCAGCGCCTCGTCGTGCCGGTCGAGGTCGACCAGGAACAGCGCGAGGTGCCACCAGTTGTGGGTGTACATGAAGGAGTTGCAGCCCTCCCACGTGTCGGCCATCGACTCGAGGAAGGCGACGCCTTCCAGCAGGCGGCCGCGCGCCTCGAGGCAGTGGGCCACCGCGTGGTGGGCCCACGGATCGCGGCGGTCGATCTCGAGTGCGCGGCGGGCGATGTCCTCGGCCTCGTCGATGCGGTTGCACTCCTCCAGGCCGAAGGCGTGCATCGCGCGGACGTAGCGGTTGTGCGGGTTGCCGGCGCGCAGGTGCTCGCCGATGCGCAGCAGCGCCGGCGCGTCGCCGCAGTTGAAGGCATGCAGCTGGCCGAGCTTGCCGGCCAGGATGTCCTCCGGCCATTGCTCGACCAGGCTCTCGTGGATCTGCAGGGCGCGGTCGGTCTCGCCGTCGATCCACGCGCTGGTCGCGGCCAGCCACGCGCGTTCGCGCGGGTTGGCCGGGGTCGGCATCTTCTCGGCCTGGGCGAGGTAGCGCGCGGCCAGGCTTCGCCCCTCGGTGGAGTTCATCGACAGCACGAGGTTGGCGGCCATCACCGGCAGCAGCAGGCAGCGCTCCTCGCGGTCGGCGGTCGCCACGAAGTCGCCGAGGCGATTGCCGAAGGCCAGCCACTCGTCGCGCAGGAAATCCAGGGCGGCGATCGCCTCGTCGCCCGCGCCGCTGACCTCAAGCCCCTGACCGTCCCTTGCCACCGTCGTCCCCGAATTGCGTGTCCCGACCTTCGCACGCCCGGAGGCCGCGGGCAAAACCTTCGCCTCACGGCGGCGGCGGCACGTCTCGCTTCAGGCCGGCCACGATCTCGACGAACGTCGGGTCGTCGGCCGACAGCAGGCCATGCCGCACGAAGAAATCGATCAGCACGAGGTTGCAGTTGTACTTGAACTCGGTGGTGTCGCGCACGGTCTCGAACACCCGCTCGACCGGCCACAGCTCGAAGCCGTGGACTTCGCCGTCGTTGGCGCGCGGCACGAAGTCCGCGGGCAGCTCGAGGTCGAAGCAGACCATCAGGTCGGGCTTGAGCTGCGGCCCCGACTGGTGGAGGTAGCTGACGTAGCCGACGGCGCGCGCCTGCCGGGCGAGGTCTGGCGGGATCGACGCTTCCTCGCCGCATTCCTTCACGAGGTTGTCGTGCAGGCCGATGCCGGCCGGCTGGCCGCCGGCCACGGTGTTGTCGAGCTGGCCCGGGTAGGTCGGCTTGTCGTAGGAGCGCCGTGGCACCCAGAGATGCAGGCCGTCGGGACGGCGCACGTAGCCGGTCATGTGCGGCCCGAAGGCGCGCACGCCGAACCACGGCACCGCCGCGCGCTCCATCTCCATCAGCGGCGGATCGCCGAAGTTCCAGGCGACGGCGTAGGGCTCCTCGCGCCACAGCTTGCCGAACTGGCCGCGGTCGCGCAGCTCGAGCAGGAAGGCGCGCACCGCCTGCGTCCGTGCTGCCGGCGTTTCGAGGGCAGGGGACAGGTGCCAGGCCTCGTCGCGGCGCGCGAACAGGTCGGGCCGCGTCGCGAGCACGGGCGCGAACGAGCGATGCACGAAGCCGGCGCGGCGGCGGCCGACGAACCACGGCTCGAACTGGCCGAGGTCGGCGTTGTTGCAGCGGGCGATGTGGTCGAGGAAGGACATCGCGAGGGGGATAGCATACCATCGCGGCCATGACGGAAGAGGAATTGCAGCGCCGCCTTGACGACGCCCTGCCCGCGGGCGAGCGTCACGGCGTGTTCGTCGAGGAAGTCGGCGACCAGGACGTCCGGCTGCGTTTCGAGATGCCGGCCGGGCGCGGCTGGTCGGACGCCGCGCTGCTGGCCGTCGTCGATACGTCGCTGCGCGCGGCAGCCGCGCTAGGCGCGGCGGCCGGTCTCGAGGCGCGCCTGACCCACCTGTCGCTGACCCGGCTGAAGCCGCCGCAGGAAGCCGAGATCGTGGCGATCGCGCGGGTGATCCGGCGCGACCGTGGCACGGTGCATGCCGAGGCCTGGCTGTTCAGCCACGCCGTGATCGACGCCATGGCGCACGCCACGGCGTCGCTGAGGGCCGACGGCTAGGCCGCTTCCTTCCAGGCGCCGTCGACCACCGCCACGACGTCGCGCATGATCTGCGTCAGGTCGAAATCCTTGGGCGTGTAGACGCGCGCCACGCCGGCCTTGATCAGCGCCTCGGCGTCGGCTGGCGGGATGATGCCGCCGACCACCACCGGCACGTCGCCGATGCCGGCGTCGCGCAGGCCCTGCAGGACCTCGCCGACCAGCGAGACGTGGCCGCCCGACAGGATCGACAGGCCGACCACGTGCACGCTCTCTTCCAGCGCGGCGTTGACGATGCGCTGCGGCGTCAGCCGGATACCCTCGTACACGACCTCCATGCCGCAATCGCGGGCGCGCACGGCGATCTGCTCGGCGCCGTTGGAGTGGCCGTCGAGGCCGGGCTTGCCGACCAGCATCTTGATGCGGCGGCCGAGCCGTCGCGACACCGTCTCGACCTCGCGCCGCGTCGCCTCGAGCCGGCCGTCGGTCACGCCGGCGGCGCGCGCCACGCCGGTCGGGGCGCGGTACTCGCCGAACACCGCGCGCAGCGCGTCGGTCCATTCGCCGGTCGTGATGCCCGCCTTGGCGCAGGCGATCGAGGCCGGCATGACGTTGCGGTCTTCCTTGGCCGCCGCGGTCAGCTCGTCGAGCGCGGCCTTCACCGCCGCGCCGTCGCGCGATGCGCGCCACGCCTTCAGCCGCTCGACCTGCTCGCGCTCGACCGAGGCGTCGACCGTCAGGATCGCGCCCTCGCCGGTCGACAGCGGCGACGGCTCGGCGTCGGTGTAGGCGTTGACGCCGACCACGGTCTGCTCGCCCGCCTCGATGGCGGCCAGGCGCTTGAGGTTCGACTCGACCAGCCGCTGCTTCATGTAGGCCGATTCGATCGCCGCCTCGGCGCCGCCCATCTCGGCGATGCGCGCCATCTCGGCCGCGGCCTCTTCCTTCAGCTGCTCGACCTTGCGGGCGATCTCGGCGCTGCCGTCGAAGATGTCGCCGTACTCGAGCAGGTCGGTCTCGAACGCCACGATCTGCTGCAGGCGCAGCGACCATTGCTGGTCCCACGGTCGCGGCAGGCCGAGCGCCTCGTTCCACGCCGGCAGCTGCACCGAGCGGGCGCGGGCGTTCTTGCTCATCACCACGGCCAGCATCTCGAGCAGGATGCGGTAGACGTTGTTCTCGGGCTGCTGCTCGGTGAGGCCCAGCGAGTTGACCTGCACGCCGTAGCGGAACAGCCGCTGCTTGGCGTCGGCGACGCCGTAGCGGTTGCGCGTCAGGTCGTCCCACATCTCGGCGAACGCCCGCATCTTGCACATCTCGGTGACGAAGCGGATGCCGGCATTGACGAAGAAGGAGATGCGGCCGACGACCTGCGGGAAGTCGGCCTCCGGCACCTGGCCGCGCGCCCGCACCGCGTCGAGCACGGCGATCGCGTTGGCCAGCGCGAAGGCCAGCTCCTGTACCGGCGTCGCGCCGGCTTCCTGCAGGTGGTAGCTGCAGACGTTCATCGGGTTCCACTTGGGAACCTCGCGGTAGGTGAAGCCGATCGTGTCGGCGGTCAGCCGGAGCGACGGCTGCGGCGGGAAGATGTAGGTCCCGCGCGACAGGTACTCCTTGATGATGTCGTTCTGCGTCGTGCCCTGCAGCTTGGCGCGCTCGACGCCCTGCGCCTCGGCGGTGGCGATGTACAGCGACAGCAGCCACGCCGCCGGCGCGTTGATCGTCATCGAGGTGTTCATGCGGTCGAGCGGGATGCCGTCGAACAGCGTGCGCATGTCGCCGAGATGGCTGATCGGCACGCCGACCTTGCCGACCTCGCCGCGGGCCAGCGGGTGATCCGAGTCGTAGCCGGTCTGGGTCGGCAGGTCGAAGGCCACCGACAGGCCGGTCTGGCCGCGCGCCAGGTTGGTGCGATAGAGCTCGTTGGACTTCGCCGCGGTGGAGTGACCGGCATAGGTCCGGATCAGCCAGGGCCGATCCTTCTGCGGGGTCTTGGTGGGCGGATTGGTCATGGTGGCGGCTTCTTGAAGGTTTCCCTAGACTTGGGTACCTCAATCCATGCTGCATTGCAGCATCAAAGATTCCGCGACGCAAACGGAAGCAGGGCGCTTTTCGTGACCAACCTCGCCCCGTGGGGCACTCCCGCCGCCGAGCCTGCCGTACCGGTTGCCGCGCCCGACCTGACCCCCAGCCGGCCGATCTACGACGGCAAGCTGGGCGAGCTCTACGCGATCTACCTGCGGCACCTCGTGCTGATGATCCTGACGCTGGGCTGGTCGCGGTTCTGGGGGCGCACCCGGCTGCGCCGCTACCTGTGGAACCACTTCGCCATCCTCGGCGACCGCTTCGAGTACCGCGGCCGCGGGCTCGAGCTGTTCATCGGCTTCATCCTCGTGCTGCTGGTGCTGGCCGGGCTGGCGGGCGGCACCTACCTGTTCTGGCGCTTCGTCCTGAACGCGCGGCCGTTCGCGTCGTTCGGCCTGTTCGACCTTTTCTCGCTGTCGGTCTTCCTGGTCGGCTTCCCGCTCGCCTTCGTCGGCCAGTATGCCGGGCTGCGCTACCGGCTGACCCGCACCCGCTGGCGCGGCATCCGCTGCGGGCTGGGCGGCTCGGCCCGGGGCTATGGCGCGCTCGCCTCGTCGCTCAGCTTCGCCAACGCGCTGTCGATGCGGCTGCTGACGCCGGTCGTGTCGGTCAACCTCGCGCGGCCGCGCATCTCCAACGTCCGTGTCGGCACCCAGGGCTTCGTCTTCGCCGGCAGCGCCGGCGACATCTACGGCCGCTACATCGGCTACTACTTCCTCAACATCCTCGCCTGGATCGCCGCCGGCGTGGTGCTGTTCATGGCGATCGGCGGCACCATCGAGGGGCTGGGCATCACCCTCAGCCGCGAGGAGCTGGGCCGCCTGTTCACCGAGCCCAGCCTGCGCACGGTCGCCATCCTGATCGCGCTGGCCTTCGGCCTGTACGTCGTGTTCGGCCTGCTGATCCTGCCGCTGCGCTGCTGGTGGCAGGCCTACCTGTTCCGCTACCTCGTGTCGCGCAGCCGGGCCGGCACCGTGCTGTTCGCCACCGCGATCTCGACCCGCCAGATGTGGGGCTTCCTGGTGCTCAACTACCTGATCGTCATGGTGACGCTGGGGCTGGGCTGGCCGTGGGTCCTGCACCGCACCCTGAAGCTGATCGCCGGCGAGCTGTGGGTCTACGGCGCGCCGGACGGCGCGGCGATCCGCCAGTCGGGCGATCGCGCGCCGGGCTACGGCGAGGGCCTGCTCGACATGTTCGACGTGACGGGGATCTGACCGTGGCTGCCGCCCGCTACTACGACGGCACGACCGCCCTGGTGCAGGAGGTGAGCGTGCGCGCCACCGCCGACGAGCTGGTGCTGTTCCGCCTGTCCGACGCCAGCCTGCTGGCGCGCTGGCCGCTGGCCGACGTCTCGGTGCTGGGCGACACGCGGCACGAGGCGGTGCCGCCGGTGGTGCGCAAGGGCTCGGACGAACGCCTGCTGGTCGAGGATGCCGCGCAGCGCCGCGAACTGGCCGGGCTGGTGCCCCGCTTGCAGCCGCTGGTCGGCCCGCCGCCCGCCGCCGGCGGTCGCGTCGCCCTGCTGGGCGCCACGCTGGTGGCGCTGGTCGGGCTGTTCTGGCTGGCGGTCGACGTCGGCACCGAGTACGCCGCGCCGCTGTTGCCCTACAGCCTGCAGGCGAAGCTCGGCGAGACGGTCTACGACGAGCTGACCGACGGCAAGCACGAGTGCGAGGGCGAGGCCGGCCTCGCGGCGCTGAACAAGCTGGCGCGGCGGCTGGCCGACGCGGCGGGTTACAAGCAAGACATCGTGGTGCGGGTGATCGAGGGCGGGCCGCTCAACGCCTTCACGCTGCCCGGCGGCATCCTCGTCTTCTACTCGGACCTGATCGACCAGGCGAAGGACCCCAACCAGGTGGCCGGCGTGATGGCGCACGAGCTCGGGCACGTCGTGCATTACCACCCGATGAAGGGCGTGCTGCGCCAGTACGGCCTCGACCTGCTGGCGCGCCTGGTGACCGGCGGCTACTCCGACGTGGTCAACGGCATGGCGACCGGCGGCAACGTGCTGCTGGCCCTGCGCAACGGCCGCGCGTTCGAGCGCGAGGCCGACGCCGACGGCATCGCCATGCTGGAGAAGCTCGAGATGCGTGCCGACGGCATCGCCTCGTTCTTCGAGCAGATGATGGAGAAGCAGCCCAAGGACATGGCGGCGGCCGCCGGCATCTGGTCGAGCCACCCGCCGACCGGCGAGCGCATCGCCGCGACCAGGCGGCCGCCGACCGGCAAGCCGGCCTTCACCGAGGCCGAGTGGAAGGCGATCCGCAACGTCTGCAAGTAGCCTCCACTAGGCCCTCCACTAGGCCCTCCGCAGCCGCACCTCGACCTCGCGCTCGACCCAGTTCCATTCCTCGCTCGACCTGAGGTCGGCCAGCAACGCGTCGAACGCGGCGGCATGCTCCGGCGCGAACTCGAACCACGTCAGGAAGTCGAAGGGACCGCCGAGGTCGCGGGCATGGTGCAGGCGGCGCGCCACCGCCGGCAGGTAGCGCAGCGAGCGCGCGATGTGGCCGGACTTCTCCTCGAAGACGCGCCGCCGGTCGTCTTGCGCCATCGCCCACCACGCCGCCGACTTGCTGATCGGGACCAGGGCGGCCCGGGTCGCCTCGGGGCGGCCGAGCGGCGGCGACACCGGCGCGAGGGTCGCGAGCTCGGCGGCCGTGGTGTAACGCGTGTTGCTGACGACGCCGTGCAGGCGCCAGGCCTCGCCGGGCGACGGCGGTGCCTCCGTCGACATGTCGAGCCGGGCCGCCGCGGGCAGGGACTCGCCGCGGATCGCCACGATGCGCTCGATGGTCCAGGCGCCGGTCGCGCCGGCCCGAAAGGTCACGGGCAACGGTCGGGTCATGGGAAGGGCGATGCAAGAGGCGCGCCGCGGCTTGCCCCGCCGCGCCCATCCCGGCATGACACCGGCATGATCGTTCTCGCCACCGCCGCCGACGACCCCGGGATCACCGCCTCCGACGCCCTCTACGCCGAGGCGCTGCGCCGGCGCGGGGTCGCGGTCGGGAGCGCGCCGTGGGACGGCCCGCGCGCCGCGTTCGACGGCGCCGATGCCGTCGTGATCCGCTCGACCTGGGGCTACTACCGCGCGCTCGACGACTTCCGCGCCTGGAGCGAGGCGATGGCGGCGGCGAGCCGCCTGTTCAATCCCATCGGCCTGGTGCGCTGGAACCTGCGCAAGGACTACGTCGACAAGCTGGCGGGGGCGGGCATCCGTGTGCCGGTGACGCGCATCGTGGCGCGCGAGGCGGCGGCCATCGACCGCGTGTTCGCCGAGACCGGCTGGGCGCGCGCCGTGGTCAAGCCGGCGACCGGCGCGAGCGGCCACGCGGTCGAGCTGGTGGCGCGCGAGGCGATCGCCGACGCGCTGCCGCGGCTCGCCGGCGATGCCGTGCTGGTGCAGGAATTCCTGCCGGAGATCGCCGAGGGCGAGGTCTCGCTGGTCTACTTCGACGGCGTCTTCAGCCACGCCGTCCGCAAGCGGCCGCCGGCCGGCGAGTTCCGGGTCAATTCGAGGTTCGGCGCGACGCGCGCCGCCGAGACGCCGTCGCCGTCGGTGATCGCGCAGGGCGCAGCGGCGCTGCGGCCCTTGCCCGAGCTGCCGCTCTACGCCCGCGTCGACGGCGTGGTGCGCGGCGACACGCTGATCGTGATCGAGATCGAGGTGCTGGAGCCCGCGCTGTTCCTCGACTTCGACCCGGCGGCGGCCGACCGCTTCGCCGAGGCGACGCTGGCGCGCCTCTAGCGCCGGCCGCCTGCCTTGTAGTCGAGCCAGGCGAGGATGGCATCGAGGTCGGCGTCGCTCAGCACGTCGGGTCCGAAGGCCGGCATCTTCTGGCCGGGCCATTTGCGCACCGACGCCGAGTTGCGGATCAGCTGGCGCAGTGCCGTCAGCTTGAAGACCTCGACCGGGTTGTTCGGGTGACCGAGATCGGGTCCCTGCGTGCCTTCGCCCGCTCCCTCGAACCTGTGGCAGGCCATGCAGTACGAGACGAAGGCGTCGAGGCCGGCGCGGATCGGCGAGTCGGTCGGGACCTCGCTGCCGACCGCGAGGACGGGCCAGCGCCGCACCGGGCTGTCGGTGACGCCGAGCGCAGCCAGCCGGTAGGCCCAGAACTCCGAGCTGACGGTGGCCTGCGGTCCCAGCTTCCAGACGATGGCGAACGGGCCGGCACTGTAGGCCTTGCCGGGGATCTTCGGCCAAGGCGCGGCCGGGTCCTCGATCGCGAGGAACGCCTCGAGCCGCCCCGGGTCGGCGAAGGCCAGCAGGTGCGCGGGGATGGCCACCGAGAAGTCGTCGGTCGCCCGCGCCTGCACGTAGTCGTCGACCGTGACGTCGAGCCGGCGCAACAGCGTCGCCATCGGGATCGCGCGGTAGGTCATGGCACGGCCATACACCGGGTCGATCACCTCCAGCGTGCGGGTGTCCGGCGAGGCGAGCAGCGCGGCGCGGCTCTCGACGAGGCTGGTCTTGCGGCCGGCCATCGCGAGGTCCTGCGCCCGCAGCGGCAGCGCCGCCACGACGCACAGGACCAGGCCGAGGGCGAGGCGGCGCAGGCTCATCCCTTCATCCGTTGGCCGCCGGCGCGGCAGTCCTTGAGGATCTCCGGCCGGAAGGCGAGGCCGTGGCCCGGCCGCTCGGGCGGCGACATGGTGCCGTCCTTCGACGGCAGCACAGGCTCGATCCAGAGGTCGTCGTTCCAGTCCATGTACTCGAGGTAGTTGGCGTTGGGGATCGAGGCCAGCACGTGGACCATGGTCTCGTGGAACAGGTGAGGGGCGATGCGGATGCCCCACGGCTCGGCCGCCGCCGCGATCTTGCGCAGCTCGGTGTAGCCGCCGCGCATCGGGTCGGGCTGCAGGATCGGCACCGAAGGCGTCTCGAAGAAGGGACGCAGGTCGTTGCGCGTGAAGTGGCTCTCGCCGCCGACCACGCGGGTCTTGAGCGCCGCGGCGATGCGGCGGTAGCCGGCGAAGTCCTCGGCGATCACCGGCTCTTCCAGCCAGTACGGGTCGTAGTCGTCGATGCGGTTGCCGGCCTGGATCGCGGTGTCGGCGTCCCAGCCCATGTTGACGTCGATCATGATCTCGACGCCGTCGCCCATCGCGTCGCGCATCGCCGCGACGTTCTTCACGTCCTCGCGCCACGGCCGGATGTGGGCGACCTGCATCTTGATCGCCTTCAGCCCCTGGGCGGTGAACTCCCGGGCGCGGGCGATCATGCCGTCGCGGCCGAGCCCGCGGAAACAGCCCGAGCCGTAGGCCGGGATCTCGGTGCGCATGGCGCCCCACAGCCGGAACAGCGGCAGGCCGGCGCGCTTGCCGACGATGTCCCACAGCGCCATGTCGACGGCGCTCTGGGCGAACAGCGTGACGCCCATGCGGCCCAGCCAGAAATTGTTCTTGTAGAGAGTCTGCCAGATGCCCTCGATCTCGGTGGCGTCGCGGCCGATCACATAGGGTGCAATCAGCTCCTTCATGCAGGCGTCGAGCGTGTGCAGGCCGCCATGCAGCGGCATCAGGTAGCTCATGCCGACCAGCCCGCCCTGCGTCTCGATCTCGAGAACGAAGATCTCGCGCGGCCCCGGCGCCAGGATCCCCGCCGCCGGCGGCGACGACCGCCACGGCACCTGCAGGAGCGTCGTGCGCAGTTCGGTAATGGTGGTGGCAGTGGTCATGTCGTTTCTCCAATCGTGATTCATTCAATGTTTCAGGCAGCGTCGCCGGGCAGGACCGGCGGTGCGCCGAAAGGCCGGTTGATGACGGTCAGCGCTTCGGGGCTGACGAATATCCGGTTGCGTTGATAGCCGGTGCGCTCCTTCAGAATGCCCAATGCCACCAGCCGGTTGGTGGCGGCGAGGGCGACGGGCTGGCTCACGTCAAGCAGCGTCATGAGCCGTTTGGTCGTCACCACGGGATAGTGCGGAAGAAGCGACAAGGCGCGCAATGCCGCCGAACCGCTCCGCAACTTCTGCCGGGCCTGCCAGATGGCCGTGAGCTTCGTCAGCGCATCGCGTGTGACCACGAGTTCCGAGACGGTCGCGGTGACGGCATCGGCGAGGAAGCCGACGCAGTGGTCCCAGTCGAGCCGTTGTTGGGCGGCCTTGAGCGCAGCGTAGTACGCGTCCTTGTGCGCCTCGATGTAAGGCGAGAGGTAAAGGGGTGTCTGTCCATCGGCCGCCATCATGAGAGGCAGCAGCAACCGGCCGACGCGGCCGTTGCCGTCGCGGAAGGGATGAACGGCTTCGAAATGTGCATGCGCGATCGCCATGCGCGTGACGAGGTGCTGGTTGACCGTTTCCATGCCCTCGCAGCGGAGATACTGGATCGACTGCGCGAGCGTCGCCGCGATGTCGGCGGGCGGCGGCGGATTGAAGGTCGAGTTTGCGATGTGCCCGCCGCCGCCGATCCATACGACCTGCGTGCGGAATTGGCCGGGCTTGTCCGGATACGACGAATCGCTCTGCATCACGGTACGATGGAGATCGCAAACGAGCGCGACGTCGAACACCGTGGAGCCCTCCGCCACGGCGCGGGGCACGAGCGCTTCGAGAAGAGTCGCGTAGTCACGGACCTGCGCGGTAGCCTCGGAGACCGCGCCACCGTCCTCGTGTTCCTCGACATTCAGAAGCTCGTCGAGCGTACTGTTCGTGCCTTCAATGGCGGAACTGCTGATCGCCTCGCGCCGTGACAGGATGCGGCTCACGATGAACGGGTCCTTCAGTTCGGCCGTCAGCGTAGCCACCCGCGCCAAAGCCGCCGTTGCTGCCCGCAGGCGCGGCAGTGCCATTGGTAACGCGATGGCCTCCTCGGGCGGGGGCAGGGGCACGACCCCGTAGTGGGCCTCATACGGCTTGGGAAGCTTCCTGAGTTGCCGCAGGACCGGGCCGCTGAGATCGCTTCGGCGCACGGCAAAACCCTCTGCAAGTGCCTGATCTGGAATGCCTTAAATAGGGTTATGATAATAAACCTATTTAAGGTGCCGCCAAGCCCTTCCTTGAATAGGTTTATGCCGGTGATGTCGCAGAGGCCGCGTTAGGCGTATGGTCCCGGCCCTTCGAAAAGGCCAAGTCATGACGTCATCCAACCGAGTCTATCTCTTCGACACCACCCTGCGAGACGGGGCCCAGACGCAGGGCGTCGA
>Ga0102832_1001313_pt1 | contig 20299 bp, 14 predicted proteins | sample EBPBio282013_DNA_FD_88942 | JGI IMG/M metagenome (GOLD analysis project Ga0102832, IMG submission 88942) | Wastewater treatment Type I Accumulibacter community from EBPR Bioreactor in Madison, WI, USA - Reactor 2_5/28/2013_ DNA (Illumina Assembly) | ecosystem: Engineered > Bioreactor > EBPR >...
GTGACGATCCAGAACCCGGCCACCGGCCAGACGCTTCAGATCAAGTACAAGCACGCCCGCGCCCGCCTCGCTCAAGGCTGGACGCTTGTGGACTGATGACCGCTGGAAGCCCCTGTCGGAGTCGATGGCTCTGACAGGGGGAGCCGCATAAATCGCCCAACCCCTCCGAGTGCCGGGGCGGGCGGCAGCGAAGCCATCTCGTCGGCCGAGCCGTATGCGGCGACGTTGCCGCGTCGCTTCGCGCAACGACGGCGGCTGGCGGCTCCGGATAGACCTTTAGCCCTCGGGGTGGAGCAGGTCGTGGAGGATCTGCTGGAGCCGGGCAGCCTCGAACGGCTTGGACAGGAAGGCGTTGGCTCCGGCTTCGGTGACTTCTTCCATCCGCACGCCCATCATCCCCGAGGCGGCCACCACGGGCACCGTCTCGCCGGCCCCGCGCAGAGCGCGCAGCAGCGCCACGCCGTCCATCTCCGGCATCATGACGTCGGTGAGCACGAGAGCGATCTCGGCTTTGCGAGCGTGGAAGGTGTCGAGGCCGATGCGTCCGTTGGCGGCGGTAACGACGCGGTAGCCAGCGGCTTCGAGAATGTCTTGGGTGGCATCGAGGATGAACGGCTCGTCGTCCACCACAAGGATCGTCTCGCCCCGGCCGCGCGAAGGCGCGAGCGGCGGCTCGGCCGCGATGACCGGCGCATCCTCGATCTGCGCTGGGAAATACAGGTGAAACGCCGTGCCGCGGCCCGGCTCGCTGCTGATCAGCGCCACTCCCCCGCTCTGGGCGGCGAAGGAGTAGACCGCGGTAAGACCGAGGCCGGTGCCGTTGCCCGAGCTCTTCGTGCTGAAGAACGGCTCGAAGGCCCGGGCGCCGACCTCCGGCGTCATGCCCGTCCCGTCGTCGCGCACCTCGACGACGACATACTCGCCGGACGCGAGATCGAGCTCGCCGCCGTCGACGCTGCGACGGCCGACCACGACGTCGATCCGCCCGCCCGGCTCGGTGGCGTCGCGGGAGTTGATGACCAGGTTGAGCACCGCGCTCGAGAGCTGGCCGGAGTCGACCCGGGCGCCGTGGGCACCGGGCTCCACGACCAGCTCGACCGTGCGCTCCTTGCCGACCGCCTGCTTGACCAGGGGCAGCATGTCGCGGACGAAGGCGCCCAGCTCGACGTCCGTGGCCTGCAGCGGCTGGCTGCGCGACACCGCGAGCAGCGACGACGCGATCTCGGTGCCGCGTCCGGCGGCGTCGACCGCCCGGTCGACGTAGCGCGCCAGGTCGGGCTGCGAGGCGACCCGCTCGTCCTCCTCGAGCATCTGCAGGTAGCCGGTGATGATGAATAGGAGGTTGTTGAAGTCGTGGGCGAGGCCGCCGGCCATGGTGCCCAGCGCCTGCAGCCGCTGCGCCTGGGCGCCGCGCACCGCACGCGCCCGCTGGTCGGTGACGTCCTGCACCTGCACGAGGCCCCGCACCGCCCCGGGTCCGCCGCGCCCGGGCTCGCCCACCGGCACCGCCGTGACGGTGTGGATGCGCAGCGACTCCTCCGACGTCATGTCGATGTGCTCGATCGAGCCCGGCGTGCCGTGCATGCAGTCCTCGAGCAGGGCCTCGAGCCGCTCTCGGTCCCCGGGCTGGACGGCGAAGGGCAGCACGTCGAGGACGTGCGGAGCCAACGACGTCTGGCTGTCGGGACCCTCGTTGGACATCCGCACGGTGCCGGCCGCGTCGACGAGCACCACCAGACCGGGCGCAGCCTCCAGCGCGGTGGCGAGCAGCCCCTCGCGCTCGGCCAGGGCCCGCTGGCTGCGGTCGCGCGCGTTCGCGGCCTGCAGCACGAGGAGGAGGGCGACGAGGCCGAACAGCCACAGGCCGCCGAGCACCGCGGTGCGCAGCTCGAGCGAGGGACCGAGCTGGTCGGTCGCGATCGCACGGACCTCGAGCGTGACAGTGCCGAAAGCCGCTGTCGCCGAGGCGCTCTCAGCATCGGGACCGCTGCTGGCGGTGTCGTCGGCGACCGTGGCGAGAGTCTGGGGGTCCGACGGCTCGGTGACGTCGACGACCTCGAGCACGACGTCGGGCGCGAGCGGGCCGAGGGCCTGCGAGCCCTCCTGGAGCACGACGGGGATCGAGACGGCCATCGACAGCAGCCGCGGCGGCGACGCCGGATCGGCGAGCGCCTGCGGGGCGACGAAGAGCAGGTGCGGCTGCGGCTGGCCGTCAGCGGCCGGGACCTCTCGGATACCGAGCAGCTGCACGGCTCCCGTGGAGACGGTCTGCTGGATGGCGGCGGCGTCCTCGGGCGCTGCGCCCATGACGGCTCCGAGCTGGGGCGAGTCGCCCTGACGGGACAGCACGAACTCGGCCGACGTGGCGTCGCCGTTCGGGTCGAGCAGCGCGACCGCCGACACCGACTGGTTGCCCTGGATGAGCGGCTGCATGGTGAGCGCGAACTGCTGCATGGTCGTCCACGGCAGCCGCGGCGGCGTGCCGGCGCGGGCGAGGAACGCGTCGACGTCGGTCGCGACCGCCTGCTGCATGGCCGCGCCGGATGTCTCCACGGCGGTCTGCAGCGTCTGCTCGTCGTCGGCCTCCCAGTAGCGCAGCATCGTCGCGCTGGCAGCGAGCACCAGGACGACGACGGCCAGCGGGCCGGCCAGCATGGCCAGCCCGGGCCGGTGGTCGCGGTCGAGGCGCGGGCGGGCGACGATCGTGGCCGCGAGGAACACCGCCAGCGCGAACGGGACAGCGACCGCGAAGTAGTCCTGGGCGTAAGACGCCTGCGGCTCGGTCACGATGCGCCGCAGCTCCGTCTCCAGCAGCGCGCCGATCACGACCACGGCCGACAGCCACACCGCCAGCACCGCGAACCGGTGGGCGGGCCCCGCACCGGCGCCGGCCCGCACCGGGGCGCGCTGGATCACCAGCGCGGCGGCCACGACCACGACGAGGCGGATGAGCACGGCCACGAACGAGTCGAGCGACACCCCGAGGACGGCGACGGCGCAGGCGGACGACACCACGACCGCGGCCGCCTTGAGCTCGCGGCTGCGGGCCTCGACGAGGATGACGACGAGCACCACGAGAGCCGTGCGCACGACGCCGTCGGTGGCGGCGGTGAGCATGGTCGCTCCGGCGACCAGGAGGAGGGCGAGCGCGGCGAGGCCGGCAGCGCGCGGGGTCGCGCGCCGAGCGGCCTGCTGCTGCACCGGGTGCCCCCTCGTGCGGCCGGGCCGCGTCCGGACCGGCGTCCACGGAGCGTGATCGTCGCGTCACGTCCTGTTCGAGAGTACGGTCCGGACCTCGTCGCACGCGCGCGCGGAGGTCAGGTCCTGCGCAGGGCGAGAGGGAACCTTGAGCCACGGCTCACGGACGGCGCAACGCGGGTCGACCGGTCGCTGACCGGTCCGTCGCCAGCGCCCGCAGACCGCCCGCGCTCAAGTGTTCCTCAACTGCTGGCCCGATGCGGTGACGCACCGGCCTCTGGCGCGCGCGCAGCCGAAAACGCCTCGTACGGTTGGCACATGCGGATCCGGCATGCACTCACGGCGATCGGGGCCTTCCTGGCAACGGCTGCCTTGCTGCTGCTCAACCCCGTCGTCGCCCAGGCCGCGGCCGCGACCAGCGTGACCCCGTCGCTGGCCTTCAGCGGGTCGGGCACGACGCTGTCGGTAGTCACGAAGGTGTCGTTCAAGTCCGGTTACGCGGGCGCGTACTACGTCAAGTACGACATCTACCGCAGCACCTCGTCGAAGAAGACCTCCCCCATCAGGGTCACGCTGACCTCCGTCAGCCAGACGTACGCCACGACCGTGAAGGGGTCGACGTACACGACCACGACCACGACGAAGTCCTGCCCGGCAGGGACGAACAAGACCACGTACTACTACTGGATCCAGGGCACGGTCAGCGACGGAGGCACGGGGGTGGTCTCGTTCAACGGCACCCCGGTCGCCAAGGTCGCGTGCCTCTCGGTCTACTGAGGGGCGCACCATGACCAAGGCACGGCTGGCCTGGGCTGCGGCCGCCGTCGCAGCGACAGCGCTCGCGGTGGCAGCGGCGCCCGGAGCCCAGGCGGTGGCGCCGTCGGGGGTGAAGCCGGTCCTCTCCTTCGCAGGGACGGGGGCGGCCCAGTCGGTCGTCACGCAGGTCAGCTTCAAGTCCGGTTACGGGGGCGCCTACTACGTGCGCTACGACGTGTACCGCAGCGCATCGTCGAAGAAGACGTCCCCGGTGAAGGTCACGGTCACGACCATCAGCCAGGTGTTCTCCAGCACGGTCAAGGGCCTGACGTACACGACGACGAAGACGTCGAAGTCCTGCCCGGCGACGGCCGCGCGGACGACCTACTACTACTGGCTCCAGGGCACGGTCACCGACGGGGGCACCGGGGTCGTCTCGTTCAACGGCACGGCGGTCGCCAAGGCGGCCTGCCTGTCGGTCCTCTAGAGGCGGAGGAGCTCTCATGCGCCCGCGCGCCCCGCTTGCCGTCGCCGCCCTCGGCGTCTGCGCTGCCGCCCTTCTGGCCGCCGCCGGCCCCGCCGGAGCGGTCGCGCCGTCCGCTGTAACCACCTATGTCAGCTTCAGCGGCTCGGGCTCGGCCCAGGTGCTCAGCACGAGGCTGGCGTTCCGGTCGGCGTACGACGGCCCGTACTACGTCAGCTACAACGTGTACCGGAGCCGCTCGTCGTCCAAGAGCAACCCCGGCCGGGTGACGACGACGACGATCAGCCAGACGTTTCCCACCACCACGTCGGGGCTGGCGTACACCACCGCCGCCGTGCTCAAGTCGTGCCCGCCCAACACCAGCAAGGTGACCTACTACTACTGGCTGCAGGGCACCGTCAGCGATGGGAGCACCGGGGTCGTCCGCTTCAGCGGGCCGACCACCCAGCGCGTGGCCTGCACCCGCGTGTACTGACGGGCCGGGCTAGGACGCTGCGGCCCGCGCGTCCTCGAGGCCGAGCTGCAAAGTCTCGGTGACGAGGGCGAACACCTCGTCGCGCTCGACCAGGAAGCCGTCGTGCCCGTACGGGGACTCGATGACCCGCAGGCCGCCCACGGCACCGGGCGCGTGGTCGGCGACGAGCCGCTGCGCGTGCAGCGGGTAGAGGCGGTCCGAGTCGATCCCCGCCACGACCGTGGGCATCGTGACGCGCCCGAGCGCGGCCTCCACGCCGCCGCGGCCGCGGCCGACGTCCCACGTCGTCATCACGTCGGTGAGGACGACGTAGGTGCCGGCGTCGAACCGGCCCACGAGCTTGTCGGCCTGGTGGTCGAGGTAGCTCTGCACGGCGTAACGGCCGTCGGCGAGAGGCTCCTCCCCGGGCTGCTCGTCGTTGCCGAACCGGGTCTGCAGCTCGAACTCGCTGCGGTAGGTCAGGTGGGCGATCCGCCGGGCGATGCCGAGACCCGTCGTCGGGCCCTGCCCCGCCGGCGCCGCGTGGTAGTCGCCGCCGTTCCAGCCCGGATCGGAGGTGATGGCGAGGTTCTGCGTGATCTGGGTGCCGATCTGGTCGGCGGTGGCCACGGCCCCGCTCGCCAGGAACAGCAGCGTGGCGACCCGCTCGGGGCGCGAGACCGCCCACTCGAGCGCCCGCATGCCGCCCATCGACCCGCCGAGAACGGAGGCCCAGCGCGCGACGCCGAGCTCGTCGGCGAGCAGCGCCTCGGCGTCGACCTGGTCGCGGACGGTGATCCGCGGGAACCGCGAGCCGTAGGGACGGCCGTCGGAGGCGAGCGACGACGGCCCCGTGGTGCCCTGGCAGCCTCCGAGCACGTTGGGGGCCACGACGAACCAGCGGTCGGTGTCCAGCGGAGCGCCGGGGCCGATGAGGCCGTCCCACCACCCCGGCGTGGGATGGCCGGGCCCGGCGTCGCCGACCACGTGCGAGTCGCCGGTGAGGGCGTGCAGCACCAGCACCGCGTTGGAGCGGTCGGCGTCGAGCTCGCCCCAGGTCTCGTAGGCCACGACGACGTCGTCGAGGACGCCGCCGAGCTCGAGCCCGACGCTGCCGACGCGCGCGAACCGGCGCCGGCCCACGGGGTCTCCCTCCCGCCAGGCACCGCTGGCGGGAGGGAGACCCGTGGTCGTGCTCATCGCGGCGTCAGGCGCCCTTCGCCGCGCGGAACCCCGCGTCGAGGTCGGCGAGGATGTCCTCGATGCCCTCGATTCCGACGGAGAGGCGCACGAGGCCCGGCGTCACACCGGTGGTCGCCTGCTCCTCCGGCGTGAGCTGGGAGTGCGTGGTGGACGCCGGGTGGATCACCAGCGAGCGGACGTCGCCGATGTTGGCCACGTGGCTGTGGAGCTCGAGGCCCTCGACGAACCGCTTGCCGGCCTCGATACCGCCCTGGATCTCGAAGGCGAGCACCCCGCCGGTGCCCTTCGGGGCGTACTTCTGGCCGCGCTCGTACCACGGCGACGACGGCAGGCCGGCGTAGTTCACCGACAGCACCTCGTCGCGCGCCTGCAGCCACTCGGCCACGCGCTGGGCGTTCTGCACGTGGCGCTCGACGCGCAGCGACAGCGTCTCGAGGCCCTGCGCGATGAGGAACGCGTTGAACGGCGACACCGCGGCACCGAGGTCGCGCAGCAGCTGCACGCGCGCCTTGAGGATGAAGGCGAGGTTGGCGCCGAGCGCGGAGCCGACACCGAGGTCGCGGGCGTAGACGAGGCCGTGGTAGCTCGGGTCCGGCTGGTTGTAGTTCGGGAAGCGCTCCGGGTCCGCGCCGAAGTCGAACTTCCCACTGTCGACGATCACGCCGGCGATCGCGCTGCCGTGGCCGCCGAGGTACTTCGTCGCCGAGTGCACGACGATGTCGGCGCCCCACTCGATCGGGCGGATGAGGTACGGCGTGGCCACCGTGTTGTCGACCACGAGCGGCACACCGACCTCGTGGGCGACCGTCGACACGCCCTCGATGTCGAGGATGTCGTTCTTCGGGTTCGAGATGGTCTCGGCGAAGAACGCCTTCGTGTTCGGCCGCGAGGCGGCGCGCCACTGCTCGAGGTCGTCGGGGTCCTCGACGAAGGTGACCTCGATGCCGAGCTTCGGGAACGTGTAGTGCAGCAGGTTGTACGTGCCGCCGTAGAGCGACGGGCTCGCGACGATGTGGTCGCCCGCCTCGGCGATGTTGAGCAGGGCGAGGGTCTCGGCGGCCTGGCCGCTCGACACGAGCAGTGCGGCGACGCCGCCCTCGAGCGCCGCGATTCGGTCCTCGACCGCTGCCTGGGTCGGGTTCATGATGCGGGTGTAGATGTTGCCGAACTCCTTGAGCCCGAACAGGTTCGCGGCGTGCTCGGTCGAGTCGAAGGTGTACGACGTGGTCTGGTAGATCGGCAGGGCCCGCGCGTTGGTCTGGCTGTCGGGCGACTGCCCCGCGTGGATCTGCTTGGTCTCGAAGCTCCAGTCGGCGCTCATGTGCGTGTCTCCGGTGGTACGGCCCGCGAGGGGCTGGCGTATGTGGGTCTCGTACGGGTGGTGCCGGTGCCGGATCGGCGACGGTGAGGGTGGGGGGGTCCGTGCGGACCGTGGAGCGCCCGCCAGGGCCGCTGCGACCGCCGGGGGACGACGGAGGCCGAAGACCTGCGGTCTCCGGCCTCGGGCTTCGTCTGTCCCCTCGTCAGGGGCGGTCGCAGCGCCGCATGCCGGGCATGCGACACATCTGCGAGGCCACGCGACCGAGGTCGACGTGGCGGCGCGAGACGAGGGCCGGGCGGCGATGCATGGGCGAGACCCTACCGACCGCGTGGGCACCCGACAACGCAGGCCCCCGAAAACCCTCTTGTTGCAAGGCCTTGGCAACTGCCCCGGAAGCACCGCAGCCCCGTCCGGTGACGGACGGGGCTGCGTGCGCGATCGCCGAGCGCTCAGTAGGCGCCGGACTTGGCGAGCACGGCGCGGACCGTGCGGGCGAGGATCTCGATGTCGAACATGAACGACCAGTTCTCGACGTAGTACAGGTCGAGCCGGACGGTGCTCTCCCAGTCGAGGTCGGAGCGGCCGCTGACCTGCCACAGGCCGGTGAGACCGGGCTTGACGAGCAGGCGGCGCTGCACGTGGTTCTCGTACTGCTCGACCTCGCGCGGCAGCGGCGGGCGCGGGCCCACGAGCGACATCTCGCCGCGCAGGACGTTGACCAGCTGCGGCAGCTCGTCGAGCGAGGTGCGGCGCAGGAAGCGGCCGACCCGGGTGATGCGCGGGTCGTTGACGACCTTGAGCATGGGGCCGTCGCCGTGGACGTTCTCGGTGGCGATCTCGGCCAGGCGGTCCTCGGCGTCGACCGACATGGAGCGGAACTTCAGCATCGTGAAGGTGCGGCCCTCGCGGCCGACGCGCTCCTGGCGGAAGAACGCCGGGCCCTTGCTGTCCCAGCGCACCGCGATGGCCAGGGCCAGGAACAGCGGCCAGAGCAGCAGCAGGGAGACGAAGGCGACGCCGCGGTCGAACATGCCCTTGAACACGCGGCGGAAGCCGGTGAACTCGGGCTTCTCGACGTGCAGCAGCGGCAGGCCCGCGACCGGGCGCACGGAGATGCGCGGACCCGAGACGTCGGTGAGGTTGGGCGTCACCATGACGTCGACGTGCGAGCCCTCGAGCTCCCACGACAGCCGGCGCAGCTCGTTCTGGCTCAGCGTCGACCAGGCGGCGAAGGCCAGCGTGTCGGCGCCGGAGGCCTCGATCGCGGCCACGGCCTCGCGGGAGGTGCCCACGACCGGCACGCCCTCGATGGTCTGCGAGCGCGACTGGTCGACGAGCGCCCCCACGACGAGGAACGGGTGGTCGGAGTAGGCGCGCAGGCGGCGGATCAGCTCGGCCGTAGCACGCTCGGTGCCGACGACGAGCACGCGCCGGGTGGCGACGCCGATGTTCTCGGCGCGGCGCTCCACGGCCCGGCCGATGGCGCGCACCGCGAGCGAGAGCAGGACGGCCAGCGGGATCGCGACGATCGCGTAGCCGCGGGCGAAGGACCAGTTGAGCAGGTAGGACGCGATGGCCAGCACCGCGATGAGCCGCACGCCGGCGTCGAGCACCCGCCGGAACTCGTCGGCGCCGTCGCCGACGAACCGCGGCTCGTAGGCCCGGCCGAGCGCCAGCACGCCGACCCAGGCGAGCGGGAAGGCGAGGGTGATCGGCACGTACGCGGAGTTGGGGCCCTCGCTGGCGTCGACGCCGAAGCGCACCAGCAGGGCCACGACGCCGGCCACGAGGGCGACGACGAAGTCCGACAGCGCCAGGGAGCGCACATAGCGGCGCAGCCAGCGGGTGCGCTGCAGCGACAGGGTCGACAGATCCGGGTGGCGGTCGGCCGGTGCCTCGACTGCGGCGCCGTCGGCGTCCCGCGGGTCGGGGACCGCGACGGGCCGCTCGTCGGGCGCCAGCGCGACGCCGGTGGCCGGCTCCGCGGACTCTCCGAGCGCCTCGCTGACGGCACGCGCCGTCCGCGAGGCCCGGCGGCCGTCGGCCCCGAGCTTGTCCTCGATCACACTTCCCCCTTGCTCTGCCCCAGACCGCCCGGCGGGACCCATCCCGACTGCGTCGTCGAGATGGCCGGACGGCAGATCCCCAGTGAACACCAGATGTCCGACTGCCCTCGGACTCCGACGCACCCGGTAACGGGATCGTCATCAACTTCTAACGGGCGCCGCGCCTCTGCGCTATGTGTGTCACCCAGATGGGCGAACGCCTTGATGACATTGAGAATCTGCAGGATCAGCCGACCGTGTGCGGGGCGTCCTGTCCATCCTCCGAACGGACGCGTCGGGGGGTCTTCGGGGACGATCGGGAGGGGCGGGCTCGAGAGCTCCGCGGCAAGGGTTCCGGGCACGGGCCGATGCCTTCCCAGGACCGGCCGGGCCATGCGTCGCCGGACCGCTTTCGACCCGTCGAGACGACCTCGGATCGTCCGTACGGACGGGTCGGCCGACGCTCAGCGAGCGGCGGCGGCCGGGTCGGCCTCGACGGCGTCGCCAGCGGGGCCGGCAGGGGCCGTAGCGGCCCTCTCCCGGCGCGGGAGCGCCCCATCGCCCATCCGCCCCAGCGCAGCCGCCAGCAGGCCCCACACGGCCCACATGGGCTGGGGCATGCCGCTCGCTGTCCAGTACGGGAAGAACAGGTTGATGAAGGGGGTCATGAACGCGGTGGCGAGGACGGTCACGGCGATCGCGGCCTCGGGGGGTGAGAGCGCTCCCACTCCCCCCGCCAGCCGCTCGCGCCCGGCTCGCCAGGCGAACCACACCACGAGGGCGCCCACGAGCAGGTAGGGCAGGCCGCCGCGCAGGATCAGCGTGATGTAGCCGGACTCGGTGTGGTCCCAGGAGATGCCGGGCGGGTCGGCCGGGCCGTAGCCGGTGACCCAGCTGCCCGAGAGCGCCGGCGCGTACTGCTCGGTCCAGACGATGATCCGGTACTGCACGGTCTGCGGCAGGATCGACTCCGACGCGTTGGGCGTGGCCCGCGTGCTGATGTCCTGCTCGGCGATGCGCTCCTGGATCTGCGGGAAGAACGCGACCACCGCGATCGTGCCGCCGATGACCAGCCACTTGACCATGAACCGCAGGCGCTTGAGCGCCCAGCCGACGACGAGGACGCCCAGCAGCGCACCGCCGATGATCGTGGCCGTCAGCGTGAGCATGAGCGCGCCCGTCGCGAGCGCGACGACGACGAGGTTGGCCCACGGCGGCAGCACCGTGCGGTCGTGCTGCACGAGCAGCGCCACCGCCACGACGATGATGACGGCGACGTAGCCGCCCAGCGGGTGCCACATCGGGAACACGCTCGTGGCGCGCATGACGGGGTCGTACCCGGGCGTGATGAAGATGCCGGTGCCCGACAGCGACACGGCGAACGTCTGGAACACCGGCGGGCCGAGCATCTGCAGCAGCGCCAGGATGCTGACCGGCAGGCTGGCCAGCAGCAGGCCGCGCAGCGCGATCGCGCGCAGGGCCTCGGTGGCGAAGACGTGCGCCACCACGCGGTAGAGCAGCAGGAACTGCAGCGGGCCGAGCATCGTGTTGATGTCGTCGCCGACGATCGGCACCTGGTGCACGGCGACGTTGACGAAGGCCATGACGGCGGTGCCCGAGCAGTAGGCCAGGGCGGCCCAGTCCCACGCCCGCCAGCGCGGCCCTGGGAAGCGGCGGTGGCCGAAGCCGAGCACCACCAGCGCGGCCAGCACGACGAGGACCTCGGAGACCTTGAGCCCGGGCACGGGCAGGCCGCGCTTGAGCCCGGAGGTCACCGGCACCAGGATCACGGCGAGCAGCGCCAGCAGCACCGGCCGCTGGGCCAGCCAGAAGAGGCCGGCGACGCCGATCGCCGCGGCGGCGCCGTAGAGCGGCCCGAGCTCGACGACGATCCCGGCCACGACCGCCGAGGCCCCGAGGCCGCCGAGGACGACGGCCCAGGCGGGCAGCGCGAGCACCTCCATCACCCCGGCGCGCGGGCGCGCACGGCCCCGCGTCCCGGCCACGGAGGCCGGGCCCGCAGGGCGCTCGGGGGCGAGGGTCACGCGCCGGCCAGCCTCTCCTCGAGGTCGACGACCGGCTCGGCCGGCGAGAGCAGGCCCCAGCGCGGGTGGACGCCGAAGTCCGACAGCCGCGCCACGGCGCGGCGCACCTCGACCACCTTGGCGCCCTCGGGCACGAGCATGACGACGAGGTCGCTGGACTTGGCCGTGACCTCGGCCCCCTCGCCGGCGCCGACGGTGCCGGCGGCGACCATCTCGACGTCGCGGCCGCGGGCGGGCTCCACGCCGTTCTTGGGAGCCCGGGTCGCGACCTCGGCACCTGCCTTGGGGGCCTTGCCGTTGGGCGCGGCGGTGCCGTTGGCGGCCGACTCGCGGCCGAGGCCGGCGAGCAGCGCGAGCATGTCGGTCTGGCGCAGCGGCTCGACGCCGACCACGGCCACCGTGGGCTCGGGCGTGCCGGCGAGCTCCTGCCAGCGCATCGCGAGCGCACGGGCGTCGTCGGGGGTCAGGGTCGACCAGTCCGAGACGGGCGCCTCGATGAGCTCGCCGAGCAGCGGCAGCGAGTCGACCCGGCGGTCGGCGCGCTCGAGCGCCGCAGCGGCGACGAGGCCGACGAGCAGGCCGAGCAGGCCGCCGATGAGGGCCGACGACGCCTTCGACTCGCCCAGCTTGGTGGCCGTCTCGGGCAGCTGCACCGGCTGGATCGAGCGCGGGGTGATCTGGCCGGGCGGCTTCTCGAGCGTGAGCACCTCGGCGAGCGCCGTCACGTTCGCGATGGCCTGCTCGGGGTTCTTGTCGACCGAGTCGAGGCGGATCAGCGCGGTGCCGGGGTCGTTGGTGACCGTCAGCCCCTTGCGCAGCGTCGTGGCGTCGGTGTCGGCCCGCTTGGCGGCCGCGGTGATGACGGCGTCGTCGAGCGGGATGAGGTTGGAGTAGGTGCTCGCGAGCTTGATGGCGGCGTCCGGCGAGCCGAGCGGGTTGCCGCTCGAGGCGGGCGGAGTGGCGGTGCTGCCGCTGGCGGTGCCGCTCGGGCTCGCGCTCGGGGTCGGCGTCGTGGTCGACAGGAACGCCGGCACGATCACGACGGCCTCGGCCTGGTAGGTCGCGGGCGTGCGGATGCCCAGCAGCAGGGCGACGCCGGCGCCGACGAGCGTGCAGGCGACGACCAGGGCGCCCCGGCGCTTGGCGATGCGCAGCCAGCGCTTGGTGCGGCCGGGGCCGGAGGTGGCGGGACTCATGGGCTCGGGACCTCCGAGGTAACGGTGGGGCGGGCGGTGGCGGTGCGTGCGGGGTCTCCGCCTGCACCGCCGTCCGGCGGGGTCGGGTCGAGGCCGAGGACGTCGCGCAGGGCGTCCTCCTGCTCCGACCAGCGGCGCCGTTGCCGCTCCCGGACCTGGTCGAGCGAGCTGCGCAGCTCGTCGTGCCGAGCTACAGCATCCCGCAAGGAGACGGCCAGACTCTCGGCGTCGTTCCCCGTGGGCACGGCCTCGGGGAACAGGGCGGTCATCACCGGCGTGCCGGAGAGGACCAGGACAAGGCGGGCGTACCCCGCCTCGTAGGCGGCAAGCATGACCGACGTGGGCTCGTCGGTCAGCGCGAGGAGGATGTCGCAGCGGTCGACCTCGGCGGCGTAGGCCTCCTGGTCGAGCCAGCCGGTCAGCCGCACGTTGGGCGGCAGCGAGTCGAGCTGCCCCTCCGACGCGCGCCGCGGGTCGCCGGTGATGGCGATGTCGATCTCGGGCACGCGGCGGGCGGCCTCGACGACGTCGTCGACGGGCTCGTCCTGGGCGAACACGCACGAGAACAGCACCTGGGGGCGCCCGCCGTCGAGGGGACGGGGGTCCGACACGGTCCAGTGCGGCGGCGCCTCGTGGAGCACGACGGCGCGGCCGCCCCACTCCTCCACGACGTCGGCCCACGACTGCGTCGTGACGAGCGTGGCGTCGGCGTGGCGGGCCAGCCAGCGGGTGACGGCCAGCGTGCGCTGCGCCTGCCGGTTGCCCTTGACGCCGAAGGACGCCGGGTGGCTGTCGAGCACGAACCGGCCGCCCGTGGCGCGGACGAACGCGATGGCCAGCAGCGACGGGTACACCGGCGGGTTCTGCACGACGACGGCGCGAGGGCGTCGGCGCACCAGCTCGGCCGCGGTGAGCACCATGCTGGCCGCGTAGCGCACCGGGGTGAGGCGGCGCGACGACAGGCTGGCGGGGTAGACGGTCGACGCCTCGCCGGCGAGGGCGCGGGCGAGGTCGCGTGCCCGCCCGGCGGTGGGCGCCCAGGCGAGGAACAGCACACGGGCCCGGCTCATCGGGAGCCGTCCCGGAGCAGCTGGAACACCGGCGGGTCGGGGACGCGCTCGACCGTGCGGGCCATGGCGCGGGCGACGACGTCGGCGTCGAGCGCGTCGACCTCGCACGCGATCGCGACGCCTCGGCGGTCGAGCTCGGCCGCGATCTGCACCTGGTGGTCGTCGACGTGCTCGTGGCGCGCGATGCGGCGCGGCAGCATGATCGCGCACTTGCCCTCGGCCATCGCCATGAGCGCGGAGCCGGTGCCGGAGTGGGCGATGACGACGTCGGCCTCGCGGGCGGCCGCGGACAGCTCGGCCGCCGGGATGCTCACGCGGCCCTCGATGCCGAGGCCGGACACGTCGGTCTCGCCGGTCTGCCACAGCACCTCCGTGTCGCCGGGCAGCACGCGCAGCACCGCCTCGACGGCGCTGCGGAAGCCGTACCCCTCGATGGTGCCGAGGGTGACCACGGCCCGGGTCGGTTTGGTCGGCGCGTCGGCCAGGGCCGGCCCCGGACGGAAGCCGTCGAGGATCGAGCCGGCGTAGTGCCAGCGCCCGCCGGCCCAGGCGGGGTACTGCGTGTACAGGTTGACGCCGGGCAGCGCCGACACCATCCGGCCCGACAGCGACGGGCCCTCGGCGCGCGCGGCGGACTCGACGTAGTGGCAGCGGATGCGGCGCGCGCGGGCCGGGCCCATGAACGACACCGCGACGCTGGCGCCGGTGCTGACGACGCGCTCGATGTCCGAGCCGCGCAGCATCTCGTCGGCCTGCTTGGCGATGCGCGCCGCCACCTTGTAGTCGCGCGGGGCGGCGTACGGAACGAAGACGACGTCCTCGCCCTCGAGGAGCGAGCGCGACTGCGGCGTGTCGAAGGTGACCCACCGGACGTCGCCGACAGGCAGGCGCGGACGCAGCGTCCACATCTGCTGCAGGTGCCCGCCCCCGGAGCACACGAGCAGGGTCGTCACGGAGCCTCCCCCTGGTAGCCCGGGGAGACGTAGCCGACCCCGGGCGTGCCCGCCGGCAGCACGGCGTCGTCGGTCGTCTTCGACAGACGGACGCCGTCCTCCCACGGGCCGTACGGCTTGATCATGCCCTCGAGGTCGTCGCGAGGGTCGACCAGGACGATGTCCTGCGTCGAGAGCCACGTCGCCGGGGCGTCGGTCCAGAGCAGGTACGCGGCCTTGCCCTCGGGGCCGCTGGTGTCGCCGACGATGAGGATGCGGCGCAGGTCGAAGCGCTCGGGCTCCTCGTCGATGAACTGCTGCGGCAGCAGGAACAGGCCCTGGTACTGCGTGGTGCCGCGCAGGCCGTCGACGAGCAGCGTCCGCGGGCCGGCCCAGGTCTGCAGGATGTCGGCGTGGTGGCCCTCGTAGGAGCCGTGCACCAGGCCGACCTCGATGTTCTGCAGGATCACGGTCGCGCCGTAGCGCTGGTCGAGGTTGATGCCCTCGGCGAGGTCCTGGCCGGAGATCTTCACGCCCTCGACGTACGCCGTGCCGAACTGGTCCTTGAGCAGCAGGCCGGTGCGCTCGCTGTCCTTGGGCGCCTCCGACTCCGGCGGCACCACGATCTCGCCGCCGAAGAGCACGACGTTGCGGCCGCCGCGGATCTCCAGGCCGCCGTCGAGGGTGATCGGGGTGTCGGGCAGCACGATGCGGTAGTCGCGGTCGGGCAGCAGCTCGAGGCGGCGGTTCTTCTGCGTGATGAGGATGGTCTCGGGCGACGTGAGCTCGGGCGGTTCCCAGGTGAGCCGCTTGGCCTTCTCGGCGTACGAGCTGATGGCGGGGCCCGCCACGGTGGCCGACGCCGAGGGCTCGGGCGTGCGGCCGAGGAGTCCGCTGTGCAGCAGCGACCAGACCGACACCGCGAGGACGGCGACGACGGCCACGGCGATCACGGCGTAGCCGGCGCGGGCGGTGCTCGACGGCGGCGTGCCGGGGTCGGCGGGCGGACGCGGCTGCACCCCGGACGAGCGCACGTGCACCCCCCATCGACTCGGACCGGCAAACGGCTGCGGACGTCGCGGCAGGCGCCGCGGCGAGGCCCCCAGCCTAAGGCGCTCGGTGACGCCTCGTCACCGCGGGACGGGCGCGCTTGCTCCGGACGGGCGACGCCTCCGCAGGTCGTGCGGGGCCGGGTCGAGGGCCGATCACGGAGTGTGACGGAAGGCTCAGATCAGCGGCTGCGTCGATCGGGCGTACGGACGAGGCCCCGCCCCCTGTGCGGGGGACGGGGCCTCGGTCTGCGGGCGGGTCGCGGTCACGCTGGGGGCCGCGACCGGCCCGAGGGGGTCATCCGACGTAGCCGGGGCTGACGTAGCCGTAGCCGGCGCTGGCACCGAAGTCCTCGGGGGCCGATCCGGTGACGACCTTCGGCCAGTCGGTGCTGGCGTTCCAGTTGCCGTTGCCGCCCTTGGTGTAGACCTCGCTGGTGGCGATGCTCGCCGGCGGGGCGACCTTCCACAGGATGTACTTGGCCTGGGCGTTGCCGACGATGCCGACCCGCTTGAGCTGCCAGTCGCTGGAGATGACCGACGCCGTCGAGGTGTCGTGCGGGTTGAGGAACATGCCCTGGTAGCCGGTCACGCAGCTGAAGCCGTCGACCTTGAGGCTGGTCGGGCCGTTCCACACCTGCAGGCAGTCCGCGTGGTTGTAGGCCTTCTCGCCGACGAGCGTCGAGCCCATCGCGACGTTCTGCACGTGCACCTTGGCCAGCGGGGCGCTGACGTTGATGCCCTCGGACAGGCTGCCGGTCGAGCTGATGAAGCGGACGCCCTCGAGGTGGACCGTGCCGGTCTGGCCGGTGAAGTACGCGGCGCGCTTGACGTAGTGGTCGGCAGGCACGCCGGGGCCGGTGCCGCTGGAGTACCAGCCGCCGCCGACGTCGACGGTGCCGCCGATGATGACGACGTTGCGACCGCCGGAGACCTCGAGCCCGTGGGTGTTCTTGTACACGGAGCCGGTCGGCAGCTTGAGGATGTAGTCGACGCCGGACGACAGCGAGATCTTGCCGTCGGAGCCGCTCGTCAGCGTCATCGTCACGGGGCTGGACAGCGCCGGCGGGGCCCACGAGAGCGAGCCGGAGGCGGCGGGCGGCGGGGTGACCGGCGCGGGCGACGACGTCGTGGGGGCCGGCGTGGTCGTGACCGGGGCCGGCGTGCTGGTCGTCGGGGCCGGCGTGGTGGTCTCGGGTGCCGGGGTGGACGTGGTCGGCGCCGGGGTGGAGGTCGTCGGCGCCGGGGTGCTGTTGCTCGGCGTCGTCGTCGCGGTGTCGACCTGGACGACCTTGAGGCCGGTGACGATCGGCTTGTCGACCGACGCCTTGAACGCCAGGTTGAGGGTGCCGTCGGTGACCGCGACGCGCAGGGTGCGGGCGATCTCCTTGTCGTGGCCGGCGGTCTTGTAGATGTCGAGGCCGCTGAAGATGGTCTTGCCCTCGGCCGTCGCGCTGAAGACGCGCTTGCCGGACGCGTTCCAGTAGGGCTCGTCCATGAGGACGGTGACGTCGTAGGTGCCGCTCGGGACCTTCACCGAGTAGCTCGACATGCCGAAGCGGTAGGACTTCGCGACCGTGGCGTCGGTGGCGCCCGAGATCGAGTCCTTGGTCGAGCTGGCGGTGCCGCCGGAGAAGCCGGCGTCGGCCGACCACACGGTGCCGTCGGCCGCGGTGGCGCCGGCGCCGCCGGCGTCGATGCGCGCGGTGAAGCCCGCCGCGGTCGCGCTCGAGCCCGCCATGACGGCGGCCGTCATGCCGGCGGCAGCGACGGCGGAGGCCAGCGTCGTGGCGGTGATGGCGCGGGCGCGGGAAGGGCCGGTGGGTCGCAGTGCGGATGCGGAGCGCGCAGCGCGGTGCTGGTGGCGCCCGGTGAAGGTACTGGTCATGGTCGAAGCTCCCTTTCGAGCACCGGACGGTGAGGGGGACCGTCTGCGGAGAGGTGCGCGAACAGTGGGCTTTTCGTGCTGGTGAGAGGCGGTCTTGAACCGGCTGCTCCGAACGAGTGGCGCAGCCCGCACCGACGGCGTTCAGGTCTCACCCGGTCGGCGGCCGACAACCGGAGCGGTGGTCCCTGCCGTGCGAGCAGCCGACGCCGCAGATCGTCGGAATCCCTTGCTGCACAGGGCTGCAGGCAGGGTCGCCACGCAGTGACACTGCGGAGGCCGCACCTCCCCCGATCGGCGGATCACAGGGCCGCAGGAGCGTCCCGGCGTCACGCTGCGTCGACCGATGCCTCCGGTCGGGGGACCGTGCCGCACCGTGCTGGGCCGCCCGGCGGACGCGCGCCGGGCCCGGCGCGCGCGGGGGTTCACCCGCCTGCAGCAACCGCCTCGCGCCACAGCGCGACGTTGCGGCTGGACTCCAGCAGCGCCAAGGCCCGCTCGCGCGTGTGAGCGTCCTCACCCGTCTCCACCCGGCCGAGGAGCCGCAGGGCCGCCCTCGCCCACGCGGTGACGACGAGCGGGCGCACGAGGTCGTCGTCGACCACGGATGCCAGCTCGTCGCGCAGGATGCGCCGCGCCCAGCCGTCGTCGGCGAGCAGGTCGCGCCGCAGCACCGGCACCTCGTCGGCGACGCCGTGCACACCGGCGCGCGCGAAGGCCAGGAACGCCAGCAGCTGGACGAGGTCGTGGGCCGGCAGGCCCGACACCTCGCCGAGCTCCCAGTCGACGACGCCGAGGCGGCGCCCGCCGTCGAGGAGCAGCAGGTTGGGGTGCGCCGGATCGCCGTGCTCGAGCACCCGGGGGACGTCGCGCCCGCGCAGCGGCGACGCCTGCTCCCACGTGGCGGCGAGCAGGTCGAGCAGCGGGTGGCCCGAAGGCGCCACCTGCTCCAGCCTGGCGGCGGCGGGCGCGAGCAGCTCGTCGAGCGCGGCACCGCCGTCGGAGCGCCCCGTGACCGGCAGCCCACGCACCCAGGCCACGGCGACATCGGCCGACCTCGGGTCGCGGCGCACGCGCGCATGGTTGAGCGGCTCGCCCTCCACCGGCGTCTCGACCAGCACGCGGCGCTCCCCCGCCGTCACGCAGGCCAGCGCCTCCGGGGCGGTGCCGCGCAGGTCCGGCGCGAGCTCGTGGAGGCGGCGCAGCACCGTGCCCTCGTGCAGCACCCCCTCGGTGTCCCACGCGCCGCGCGGGGTCTTGAGGACCCCGAGCACCCGGCCCCGGCGAACCACCAGGCCGACCACGTGGCGGCTCTCGGCGAAGGCGGGGGTCACGTGCAGCACGGGCGCGCCCTCGGGCAGCAGCTCGGCCATCCGCGACGCCGGCTCCACCCACTCCAGCGGTCCGGCGGGCTGCAGCGTGCCGGCGCGCAGGCCCGCGACCACGCCCTCGAGGTAGGTGGCCTGCATCAGGGCTTCCGCCCGACGGCGACGCGGTCGCGCGCGACCAGGCCGGTGAGGCCGAGGAGCACGAGTACGTGGGCTGCCAGGGCGAGCAGCCGCCCACGCGTGCTGCCCTCGTTGCGCGCCAGTGCCGTGAGCACGGCGTCGCGGGAGTCGAGCGGCACGAGCATCGTGCGCCGCGAGCGCCGCGGCGCCTCCCAGAACAGGCGGACGTCGACGAGCCCGGCCTCCTGCAGCGAGCGGACCGACGATCTCAGCCCCGCGCGGGTCGGCGCCAGGACGACGACGATGCCGCCGGACGGCGCCGCCGCCACCGCGGCCGCGAGCTCGGCGTGCCCGAGTGGGCCGATGCGCGTGCCGGCGCCGACGTCGGGGAGCAGGAACAGGGTGTCTCCGTGGCGCGGGTCGGCCGCCACGACGGGCGCAGCACTCGGGGCCGCATCGGTGGTCGCCGGGGCCTGCTGCCGGTAGGGGTTGCGGCTCGGGCGCCGCGACGGCCGCGACAGCCGGCGCAGCACCGTGCCGGCCACCGGGATCTTGAGCAGCTCGGGGAACGTGTGCGGGACGTCGAGGTAGGGCACCGAGACGGCGAGCACGACGAGCGAGATCGCCGCGGACACCACGAACGCCGCGACGAACCCGAGCCCGAGGGCCGCCTGGATCGCGAACGACGCCAGGACACCGATCAGCATCGCGACGTAGGGCAGCGCGACGCCCGGGTCGGCGACCCGCGTGGGCAGGCCGCGCAGGGTCAGCTGGCGGATGATGTTGCTGACGATCAGCGCCACCGACATCGCGACCGCGGCGCCCCATGCGCCGTAGCGCGGGATCAGCCAGAACGACAGGCCGGTGCCCACGATGAGCGTGATGATGTTCGACCAGAACAGCCACCGCAGCCGGCCGGCCGTGGCCAGCATGATCGCGCTGAAGCCTGTCGCCGACTGGAACCAGAAGCCGATCGCGGTGATGACCAGCAGCTCGGCGCTGGCGGCGTACCGCTCCCCCAGCAGCGTGGTGACCGTGGGCTCGGCGAAGCCGGTGGAGAGAACGAGCGTGGGGTACGAGGCGAGCGCCACCCACAGCGCGGTGCGCCAGTACGACAGGCGCAGGTTGTGCATGTCGCCCTGGCTCCACTGGCGCGCGGCCAGCGGCGGGTAGAGCACCCAGAACGCGCCGGAGGCCGCCATGGCCAGCGTGG